>Ga0136643_10005333_pt1 | contig 18084 bp, 13 predicted proteins | sample TergutLab28metaG_FD_96883 | JGI IMG/M metagenome (GOLD analysis project Ga0136643, IMG submission 96883) | Labiotermes labralis P1 segment gut microbial communities from Petit-Saut dam, French Guiana - Lab288 P1 (version 3) (version 3) | ecosystem: Host-associated > Arthropoda: Insects >...
GTTTACGGTCCTCCATATTTCTTGGGTTATTGAAGTAGACTCTAGCTTTAAGAAATCCACACAGAAAGAAGTCAGGTGGCATAGGGACTAGGGATCGTGGGGGCCAAAGGCCATGACAAGCAGTACGATAACCGAAAGGGCCCTGCAAGAAAATGGTTGTTTTCGCAGTATGGGCGGTCTCCCCAGCTTGCTGAAGCCAGCAATATCGTTTATACTCTTCCAGCAGAGCAACGAAACTGAGTAAAAAATGTGGATAATCTTTCGCAGCAATTGTCTCGTCCGTCTTCGCTACAGACAGCCTCAAACACCAATCTTAGACGAATGTAGTGGGTTTCCATGCAGTGCACGTGGGTTTTCAGCACTCCATACACTACTGTTTTGACAATGAATGTATCCATTGAAGTGAAAATAAGCTTCGTCCGTAAAACAAACTGTCCAACACATAAACTCCTTCATGTGAAAAAAGTAAAACTTATTGTATCCATCACAGAATTACCGCGCCACTGGTAGCTAACATAACTGAAGTTAGGCAGCGAACTTGAGCTAAACGACTCGGCAAATTTTCGAAGTGTCCACTCCACAGGGGCGTGGGACACCATCTTATTTTCTTGTTTGAGGGTTTATACATATCCGATCTTTGGTTTGCGTCTTATACGGTACACTGTAGTTACCAACATTTCGGGGGAGCTTGCAGCCTCCAGGTTTATGACTGCTTGGTATGTGCAGTCGCAGGCGGCGAGTTCTTCGAAACGTTGCTGTCTGTCAATAAAGGACACGGCGTCATGTAAGAGATGACTTTCGTCTTCAGCACTTCCGTGAAGACTCAGTATTTTACATATTTTCAGTTTTCTTTCTGTCTGCATTTTTAATTACTTGTATTATAATATATTCGATTACATTTCTAATTCTCAATCTTAATTATTTATTTTCACTCCTTTCGTCTGCCACATTCTTTCCCACATTTCTTTCCTTCTTTAGAAATAAGGAAAGCAAACTGAAAATATCCACTGAAGACCATCCACTACTCTGTTAGAACATCTATTTCCTTACCTCAAACGTAGCAGGCTACAATACCCCGAATTTACTCACTTCAAGAATAGAACGTCGCGTATTTTTCTTACCTCCAGCGGTACATGACATGTATTTACCTTATCAAGAGCGGTACATTGACGCGTATTTCCTTACCCCAAGCGTATTTTAACAACACGTATTTCCTTAATTCAAGATTACCACGATGACACGTATTTCCAGAATTCAAGAGCGTTATAAAGAAACTTGGTGATCGGCAATCCGCATTCCTTCTATTCTGCTCATTCTTGGAAAACTGCAATGTGAAGACGCGTGGGTGAGGCCGCGAGAAGGGAACCTTCCCCCGCAGCCTGTCACACCTAAAAGGTCACGAAGATCAACACCTCTGACAACGGATCTGTATAAAAGAAACAGAACTACCTTCAGTTTTCATAATTTCATGTTTCAATGCCTGACACTGTTTTATCTATTTTCGTTCTTGTTTGTCGAATTCACCCGAACATTCCCGATTTATTCTCATCGGGCGGTCAACGAACCCGCCTGAACCGTGTTTACAAGCAACATGCTGCACAGTTACTCTTGTTACCTGATATTAGGCGCAATTACACGCATGCACGTGACTCATGGCTGGCCGGCAAGTTATTTTATAAAGCTGTATTAAATAGACTCATATAGAATCAAATTAAGCAAGAAAGTGGGAACTGACAGGGCGGAAAGTTGGACAGAACTGAGAAAATACATCCCAAAGTTTTCCACATGTATGTCCCTCTAAGCTCCACATGATGAAGAGGTACAACAGAACATGTCGGTAAATCTCCACATAACATTATACGTAACGTTGCATTTTATAGTAATGATGGCGGGTTAGGTATGTAGCTACAGGAAGGGGAGTAAAAAATAAATTTAGAGAATACTGCTCGGGGAACTGTGTGATATCCATCCACTTGGCTGACCGAGAAGATTGCAGGATAATATTGAGACGAATTTAAGGAAATAGGTTGTGAAAATGTACGTTGGGTGGAACTGGCTTAGGGTAGTCACAACTAACAGAATTTGACATTAGCTATGAAGAATCTTCGAGTTCTGCTACAAGAGATAGTTTTTGCTGAGACAATCTATCCTTTGTTTTCTCTTTCTTTCTTTCTTTCTCTCTCTCTGTCTCTCACTCACCCCCAAATGCGCGTATATCTGACCAGTCTTTGCTTTCATTTAAAACGAATACACAATAGTACAGCGGTAAAATTTAATTAAAGGAAAGCAGCAGAGAAATTTAGAAAGTGAAACGTCGTAGCAGAGAGCAAGCAGCTAGCAATACTGTGCGCGGCTTCAGACGGTGTAAAAGTTACTCATGACTTCTAGAAAGAAGGCAGAATAAATGGAGACGCAACGTCTCGAACTTTTTTAGCCGTATGTGGAGAGCATGTCTGATCGAACGAACGTACGTACTTACGCACAGAGTAGTGTCAAAAAACAGTCGCCGTCCTCTTGTCCTACAACTTCCCATTAGGCTTTGGCCTGGACAAACGCAGTTTGGCCAGCTCTGTGCTTGTTCAGGCACATAGCTTCCGCGGTTGGTAAAGACTGCTGCACTCCGTCGCTCTACCCGTTATACTCGTATTTGTTTGTTTTTGACGCGACAGCCCCCCAATGGGCCAGGACCTCCCCATTCACGAGGTTTCTAGATCGCACACAACGACGCATCACATTCAGTAGGACTCCTCTGGACGAGTGATCAACTCGTCGCAAAGACCTATACCTGACAACACACAACACTCATGACAGACATCTATGTCCCCGGTGGGATTCGAACCCACAATCTCAGCAGGCGAGCGGCCGCAGACCTACGCCTTAGACCGCGCGGCCACTGGGACCGGCATACCCGCTTACCATACTGCAAGTTCTACAGGCGAAGTAGTCATTAGACAGGTATTTAATTAACTAATTTCATTAAATGAAATACATAAACACAAATCACGAATTGTGCAATATCTGGTAGAAAACTGTTAGCTGAAAATACAGCCGTCACTTCCATAAGATCGCTAAGAATTCGAAAAAAACACAATTACATACACACAAACACACACACACACACATATATATATATATAATCATTGTTATTAGTTAAATCGGCAATGACGAGAGTAAACTCTTGTGTGCAATCGAATATAATGTAAGACATATTTCGTTTTAATTTGTTCTATATCGCAAACAAATTTTAAGTAAGGCAGATGACTTGGCATAATTTTTGGAAGTGTACTAATAATATAAAAAACGATAGAACTTCAAGGCAAAATTACCATTGCCTCTAGCAATACATGGGGTGAAAGAGAGCCATGAACTTTCAAAGTGGAGCTGGGAATCAGGGTGGCTTTCCATACCCTGAACTATTCCACATAACTTCAGTTAAAAAGGAATAATTGTTCCTGCAAGTTCAATTAATGATCTGACATTCTTACTGCGCCAATACTTACTCACTCCACAGTGCAGAGTCCCTCTTGATCAGCTAACTGGTTTGCAGCTAGTCAAGAAATTACCCGCATTTCACGGAACCCGAAGGTTCATTGCCGCACTCACAAGCGTCCGCCACCTATCTCTATCCTGGGCCAGTCCAATCCAGTCCATATACCCACATTCCACCTCCTGGAGATCCATCCTAATATTATCCACCCATCTACGCCTAGGCCTCCCCAGTGGTCTCTTTCCCTCCGGTTTCCCCAGGAAGACCCTATATACCCCCCTCTCCTCACCCATACGCGCCACATGCCCAGCCCATCTCATTCTTCTCGATTTTAACACCCGCACAATATTGGGTGATGAGTACAAATCATTTAGCTCCTCGTTATGCACTGCGCCAATAGAAAAGAAATGTTATTTCACAAATGCCGACTGTTTTGTTTTTAATTCCTTTTAGTGAGAAAATACGTTGTGTCGAACAGCACTTCCAATATTTTATTTCCCTTTTTGCCGCTTATTGATGTGATCGATAGGCGAGGAGGAAGACAGAATTTTGGGCCAATCAAGTAACCGCGTTACAAAGCAATGTCTTTAGAAGACTGACTTCTGACAAGTTAAATTATTTCAAAGCCCTGCAACATAATTTTAAATTTACAATCTTCAGTGTGGATAAATAAGTCTCTCATGGACATTAAAAACATACCACACAAAGGAATAAAATTTGTATTCGGAATTAATAAATTTATACCTGTTGTTGTGTAAATTATTATTTGTACTGTAGAAATTGGGACAGGTCTACGGCAAATCTGTTGTTTCTTGTCCCTATGCACGAGGGAAAAACTTTGTTTAAGAAACACAGATTACAACTGCTGAAGCGTGGCGGTGGAGATGCTCACGAGAAGCAAACTTGCGAGCCAGGCACCAGTCGCCACTAGGTTTGGTCTTCCGCCCCCATAATTGCGAGTTTCTACCACGCTTCGCATGCTCCTGGGGGGGCACGCGGTGGCGCAGTTGGTTGAGGCACTGTGCTACAACCCGCAAGATCGAGGGTTCGATTCCCGACGGACCTAATCTTTCCGGCCACACCATTGCCCTGGGGCCGACTCAGTACTAGGAATATTTACTGGGGGTGGGATTAAGGCGGTCGGTGCATAGGGCTGACAAACTTACCACCTTCATGTGCCGACTGTCATGATATCTGGAAGCCTCAGCTTCCTTGAACACTCACGGCCTGTCCTTGCCTTAACACTGATTGTGTCACCTGTACCTTCCCACGCTTCCAGCAGCATATTTGAATTCATGTTTGCATTCAGTTAATGGCAACGATCGAAATGAACTAAGGACACCAAGAATACAAGCACGTAACCTTTTATGCTAAGCAAACTGAAGAGAAAATCAATAAAAGCATTTATTAGTATCGATTTTTCTTATTACCTAAATTCATTAATATCGAAACAATCATTCACCGAACGGTCGAAACACAACTGAAAAATCTTTGATTTCTATTATATAAAAGGAAAACTAAGTCACTGATTGCCCGAACACCGAATCAGTACAATGGTGCTGTCTGGTATATTTTGATATAAAGAAAACAAAATCGTAATACTGGCCTTGTTCAGATACACGTTACCTGCTTTATATGAAACCTCCATTCACTCAACGCTAATTTTCGCAGTTTGTCTTATTTCTGGTGCAAACTCCGAGGTTATGCCAAAAGAACTGTAAATAATCCACGGCAACTTCTCCCGTCCCTTCTACCTTGTTAGTCATAACCCAGAATAAACACGATAACCGTAAGGTATAATACCCTTTAGACTCGCCTGTACAAAGCGTAGTGTTAGCGACATATTCTCCTACTACCCGGCGTAAACGCCTGCTTATCACCGCTGGTCCTGTTTCAATCCCAGGGCAGTTAGTGTGGGATTTGTGGTTGATAATGCGGCACTGTGACGGGTTATTCTCTGCGTACTTTTGTTTTCCTCCTGTCAGTCATATCCCACCCATGCTCCATATTCCCTAATTTATCACCCGGTGGATGGGCAATGTGTCAGAAGCCGTAGTTCCACACACACAGTCTCGCTCACCACGACTATAACAAGAATTTAAAACATAACGTCTCTTTTCCGCCTGGTCAAACGCTTCTTAGCAACAGCAGTGACAGAAACCAAGAAACAGTCATACTGTTCACATGAAGATCGAATCCCGGTGGCGGCGAGATTTTCCGCACTGATCCAGACCGAACCGGAGGCACACCTAAACTCCTGTACAACGGGTATCGGGTCTTTCCCAGGCGTAAAGCGGCTGGGGCGTGGTATTGACCACCAGTGCGAAGGTTGCAAAGGGGTTGGAGATAAAATTCTTCCTCTCCTCTGTGCCTGCACCTTTAACTTTGACTCATACGAAGACAATATCGCTAGATAACGACACAAGAAACAGAACTACAATCCATACATCAGCGTTATATATATTACAAGCTCGTCTAAACGTGTTATCTGCCTAATGAGAACTATAGCTTTTCTGTGGTATTATCACAGACAAAACTTCATGTTTTTACCCACATTAAACACTTGCAATAAAACAGAAAGCACAACGTGACACGCATTTCCATATTTCTTGCGAAAAGAGAGTTAACACCATCTGTCTCAGCCTGTGACATTATGTGCAAATAAGTGACGACAAAAACAAAAATATTTCGGCGCTGAAACGAAGTAAAAGAAATAAATGCTGCCAATTGTAGAAAAATAACATGCAGTGCATTAATTAAGATACTGTTTGCACTTCATTCTTGTATTTATAGGTCAGTCATTCCCAATTATTGCGTTTCTACATGCTTAGGCTGCCCTGTTTGGCCATCTTCAGGCAATTTTCGAAAGTACTAATTCTAGAAACTACGCGAAAGTATAATGCCATACATTCTACTCTGTTATGAGGAGCCCCAAGGCTGTACTTGCAATAGTTACAGTTAAATAAATTTAAAAATTAGTTTCTTTTACAAAAAGTACGCAGTAGTATCAAGTCCCTTATGCAAACTGGTGTAGATAAAGTTCGAGGAATGTTCTTATCGTCCTACTCATCTTTAACCGCGTAGCTGTACTTAAGAGACAAAATAGTTCGTGGATTGCGTTGTTTTATGTTATGTGACCTCATTCTTATTACTAATCGTGCATATAGCATTCTGTTTATTTTGAATTCTGGGAAGCAGTAACAGGTGTGCATGTGTGTGTGCGCCCGTGTACGTGTGTGTGTGCGTACGTAGGTGCGCGCATGCTAGTCTCCTCCACTAGAACTGTAATTCCCTTCCACCTGTGTTAAAATGTGTAAAGACCTCTAAAATAACGCCAATTAGACCCCGAGGGCCCTCAGCGCCAGTAGATCACCAGTTGATAAACTCTCTGTTAAAGAAACGGAAATTACGAAAAATAATGTACACGGGACGGACGCCGGGCTTCATTTCCGCAGCAAATAGGATATTACGGAAAGTAAAACATTTGCACAATACTGTACCGCGAATATTTTCTCCTCCATTGTACTTACGAGTTGTAATGATGTTTGAAGGAACAATGTATTGACACTGGAATTTCAAGCACCCAAATAAAACACGTCAACCCTGATATATTTTTACCCTTGAATCACTCAATAATTCACATTCACAGAGTCCCACAATCACGCCCTATCACGGCTTCCAATAGTACAATCCACGTGTCATAAATGTCTGTTATAACCGACGGATCTGTTCGTATAGTTTGTCATGCAGCTAATTCGACGTAGAAAAGTCCTGTAGAAGCTGACATCTACCCAGTCAGTCCAGAAATTCTCCATCGTTGTGTAACCTAATTTAATTAATGCGTTCGTAAGAACCAGGCACGAGACGCTATCCTCAGCCCCAAGACCCCAGTTACAGTGTTTCCTTAATATCATCCTTGCCAATCTTAATAGCCGCGTGCCAAGGCGTGGATCTGCGACCGTTCGTTTGCTGGGATTGCTGGTTCGAATCCCGCCGAGGTCATGGATGTCAGTCTCTCCTGAGTGTTGCGTGTTTTCAAGTAGAGGTCTCTGCGTCGGGCTGAGGAGTCCTACCGAGTGTGGTGTGTCTGAGTGTGATCGTGAAGCCTCGATAATGTGGAGGCTCTGTACAACTAGCGGCTGTTGCACAATGGAAGAAAAATCTTTCTTAATATCAACTCCTCTTTTAGGGAAATGAAATCTCCTCCCACTAACAGCCATGAAGTAAACTAGTAACTGAGATCGTAATTATAACCGTACAGAAATCAATGAAATAAAATTCTTTTATATCCATAATTTACATTACTACATTATGGTCAGCCGCTCCTACTGGTCGCGCGGTCTAAGGCGCAGGTCTGCGGCCGCTCGCCTGCTGAGATTTGGGTTCGAATCCCACCGGGGACATGGACGTTTGTCTGTTTTGAGTGTTGTGTGTGTTGTCAGGTAGAGGTCTCTGCGACGAGCTGATCACTCGTCCAGAGGAGTCCCGCCGACTCTGGTGCGTCGTTATGTGTGATCTAGAAACCTCGTGAAGGAGGAGGCCCTGCCCCACTGGGGGCTGTCACGCTAAAAACTAACAAAACATTATGGTTAAATAAGCAGAAGAATACTCTATCTTCCTCTCCACCTTAACCATTTGCAGATTTCAAAGTGCATAATATAAAGAAAATGTACTGGGCTGTGAAATTACATCTTCGAGTCAGGTACGTATTGTCTTCGACCAACTTAGGCATCTTCAGATAATACACAACATATACGAAATACTTGGGAGGAACTTATCAACGTAAAGTACTACAAGAAAACATGAGATCTCATTGTTAGATAAAATAGTAGTATTATATAAAGTTATGTTGTAAAAATAAATCTTGACATAGGAGGTATTGCAGCTGTTTGGAATTCTTTCTCTGTCAACTTATGGTTATATTACGTAAGGTGCTGAATTATGGTTAAAATATTACTTTTTAAGATTCTGTAGGATCGATTCGTGGGTATAAATTTTCTTGGGTACATAACGGATGACGTAATTATTGTTATAGAATATGTTTTCAATCATGTAATGCGTAGGTTATAAGCTTCTTAAATGGCTAACCTGGAAAATGGAAGTAAAGGATAGAAAGTATAGGTTAAGGGTAATTAAGTGAAATGCCGACTTCAGTTTTCGTCTTTGGCAACTCTGTGACCATCGGCCCGCGCATCACTCGAACTCGGTCCTACAATATGAACGAATGTAGGATGCAGTGATCGCTTATAACGTCCCGCATTCGGCCTTTGTGAACAGTTAATGTCCTAAACAAAAACGGAGCTTAATTACATAACGCAAAAAAACGAGTATACTGCAAAGTTATACCCTAAAACGTCCGACTTGCGGAATGTTCCAAAGGCATTCTTACAACAGTAAAAACTACTGAATGCTTCGTATTAACTAAAGTTCCTGAAGATACTTTTAAAATATCAAAAGCATCTAGGAGCACGCGGGAAGTCTTTCGAAGTCGAATACAAACTGCGCAGCAAAAAAGTTTTGCCAACTTTGCTGCGCTGATAATACTTCAGTTACAATGGATGTGTTTGCTTTCGTAAAATCGAAGTATAGAAATGAAGGATAAACGTAAATTTCAATATTGTCGTATAAGTAGCAGGTTAAATGAGATGTCTGTATCCATTTGACAAGTGCCTAGCACGGTTCACCTCAGAACCAAGGTCATTGACACCAAAACAACACACTATCGAACTCACGATGGATATCTTGTTACTTACTACGATCCAGCAGCAGACAAACGTAGCGATGTACACCAAATTGCACTTTTTAATCAGAATGCTGTCACACTTCTTGTCAGATTGCCACACACACTAATTTCCAGCACAGATATTCACCCAAATCCTCACCACACACACGGTAAGAGGCATGCAAGATCACTGCCCGCTGTTCGTAGCCGATACACACTAGCATGGCGGAGCCGAGGTTTCCCGAACGTCAACGAAGAACAACTTGTGGCGTAATAGTGACGTCACTTAACCGGCTCCAAGAAACACAAGCTTGGTACCGAATATACTGGAGCATTTATACTTTCTTCAACAAAGCAGATAAACAGCAAGATTATACAGACTATTACGTTCTCGTTTGAGGATTATTTAAGCAGTAGGCTGTCGAGTACCGAACCTGGCGCCTCACTATCACAAGTGTTGGAGGCGGTGCTCTGTGTCGTGACGTCACGCAACTCTGACATTTCAGTCATTCACCTTTCGGATGGGAGGAGAGGTTGCTAACCGCGCAGCCAGCAGCTCAGCTGTTTTGGGAGTTGGGACATCATCGATCGAGTGCAATGACTGATTCCGCTGATACATGTGTCTGTGTGTGTGAACATATAACGATTCATTTCCTTTCTTCAGCGTCACACCATGGTGTGAATCACTAGTCACAAATTACTTCTATTCGTGCTCTCTACCCCCCACTCCACTGTCAAGTCGCACAAATTTTCAGTATTAATTGTGCCTGAGTAAGTTCGTCAGTTTTACAAGGCAACGCACAAGACCTAACTAACACTGGACCAGGAACATTTGGTTTTACCTAGTGTGATGCAATTTCGTGATTGCTGTGGAACGAAGGTGCTACATAACGCAGGACGTCTTCGATTGGGCGAAATATTTACTGATTTAAATATTGCAAGAACTCATTTAGGATACCTTGATGGAAGAAGCGAATTCCAGTCTGTTCACTGTCATCAAATACAGTGACACGGCACTGCCCGTTCAGAGTGTATCACCTCCGCCTTGACACAGCATTCAGGTGACTGCCACTCACTTTCACACCCTGTATGAGAAGAATTTTTGCAGCTTATCGTGCAGTATTGAGGGCGTGGTGGGAAACTGTGATATATAAGTTTCAAGTAGAATGAATTAAGGGTAATTAAAGAAGTGGAACAGTTTTACCTAATTGAGAAATAGGGGTTTCCCGTATTATTACGCCCCTGTTTACACAGGCTGTAAAATTCAGTACCTTGTTTCCATTCTGCACTTATATTACTGTCCTCCGCTAAATGTATTATTCTGTGATCTTAAATATTGTGTTGTTGAAACAATAACGGAATTCAGACAAACGGCGGCTATTTCTTCACAGCTTAGTGTATTTTTAGACCTAACGAGCAAGAACTGACAATAATCGTGTAGGTTTTTCTTAGTAGACGAAATTTTCACTTTTCTGTAAGACTATGGTAAAATAATACCACATTACAAGGAGACAATTCTTGCATCCTGCAAGGGTGTCGTATTGTAAGGCGGGGTATAAAGTGATAGCACTCAACGTGCGGTCCTGAAAATACTTATAGCAGCAAAACTTCAAACAGAATATAAATGTTGTTAACTCGTTTTTTATTTAGAACGCACGAAACTAATAGCCACGAAATGACATCTATATTTAGCTGTTAGTCTGATGGCAGTAACTATGTACTAGAATCAAACACGTGGATTTCTGTGCTGAGACAGAACACACTTATTGGGTTCCGTGCATGTAAGAGTACAGATCGAGACTTCTTTATAACTTAACAATTACAAATATGGCGGTCTTGAGAAAATTAAATTTTTATAGTTCAAATTTGACGGAACTGAAATCTGTACTGCTGGAACGTAAGCGCCCAACTGTATCACTAAACTATGAAATATTTCAGATTACCAGCTTCTATTTCTTGCTAGCCTCGCCACACGCACTGCTCCTTTTTAAGGAAAGAAGACATCATACATTTTTATCACAACTTCGTGTATGCGTGTATTAAATTATTATTAACTGACCTTCGGGTTTTGTAAAAGGTGGCGAATTTCTTGACTAGCTAAGGAAATAGCCCACGAGTAGGGCCAGTTAGCTCCTGAAGAAGGACTTCACGCCATGGTTTCATGGAGTCTCTCAGTTAACTAAATTATTGTGTAATATATTAAAATGGCGTTGGATCAGAAAGAAGTAGCCTATCGTACGAAGTGAACCCAGTGACCTTTGTAATTTAATATGCACATATTTCGATATAATTATATATATTATAAATTCAGTGCAGTCGCTTACTCTAAAAAAAAAGTACCAAACCTCACATGTATTGGGTCAGTTGTTTCTTTTGTAATGTGTGTGTAACCAAGTGCTTTAGATTCAACTGTTCCAACGCGCGACACGACTGAGGTAAGGTGTGTTCCTCACGTCAGAAAGTACTGTACGGTTCTTATTTGCAGGCACAATAGGCTATATCTCTGAGGCTTCCGTGGAACTTGTTATCGAGGTAAAAGTGGTTTGCTTTTTTACCGATATTATTTTCCACCCAAAGGGTCAGATACCTTATTTACTTTAATATCAAAAGGCCAGCTCGATTTTTAAATGTATTGATATTATTTTCTCTTTGTTTATACTCGTACACATTGTTTTTCCAAATGAAGAAAGCATAGAGGTTTTTGTTTATATACTAGAAAGTCAGTACACTTATCCCAAATACATCGTATATTGTATATATTTCTAAGAACGGTGTTTTCAACAAATCGAAGTAAAAATGTGCGCAAGCAATACGACTATCAAGGCAGAGAAAATACACTTAGAGAGCCTGAGGGATATATCTTTTTTACATTCTTTGTATTTCTCGGCTGTACGGAGCACTGTTCAGCTTAACTTGGGAACGGCCGGTATGCGAAATTCTTGACACATCACAACCGTTTATCAATGTTGATTTTAAAAACTAAATTCTTTCTTTACACTTATTTTGCATACCTGAGTATCAGCTTCCTACTCTCAAACGTACTGTTATGACATTTATTTATATTTTGCCTAATTACACGTTGGAGGGTCTCTCTTACGAAGTTTACAATTTATCGCCTGGTCTAGAACACTGCATGCCGTCTTTACAACGGTGCACTTAGCAGTATATCTTGAAAGCATAGGTCACATTAACAGTCATATAATCCGGTGTTTTGCTTCTGCTCACGCATTTGGAGAAAATTTTCTTTCTTTGTCTGGTCATTATAAGGTTGACCCAAAGAACATTACTGAAAAGTACTGAGTAATTTTTTTAAATGGTACAGAAATGGGAAATATTGGAGCAAAGTTCGTTACTATAAAAAGCTTGTAAATTAATGTTTGTTACTTGTTATAAGCAGATCGCCTTAAAGGAGTCGGTAACCGTTTTCCAATAAATAATCCATAACCGTGCACTGACCCGCTGGATATGGTAACGGAACCAACAAATCCACACAAATATATAAAAGTATCTTGTATAACAGACAGGTAGGAAGAACACTATACTTATAATATAAGATACTTTCATACATTTATGTGCATTTGTGGATTGCTAACCGTATTTTCTAGTCCCAGATATTGATCCAGACCGATATGTTTAGACTGACGTAGGTAAAAAACTGAATTGGCCAGCAGCCTTTCGACATAGTAGGTAGTTTGGTAGTTTATTCATTTTAAAATAGAATAGAGTAGATAAATCCTTTTTGTGGGGATTGATTTTTTCTGCTGTTCAATGGGAGTTTCAAGAATACAGACAGTGACACAAAATCGAGTATCGTTGTTATGTAACAAATAAACCTTTTTTTCCTGTGAGGCCACAGCCCAACTAGTGTCTAGGCCGAATCTTTTGAGGTTCCTAGATCGCACCCCATTAGACACACTCACACACAACCGGTAGCATTCCTCTGTACGAGTGATCAGCTCGCCGCAGAAGTCGCTACCTGCAAAACAAACAAGAGAGAAGAACATATTTGCCTGCAGCGGTATTCGAACCCGCTATCACATCAATAGGGCCTACGCCTTAGACCACACGGCCAACGGGATCGGTCCAATAAGTTTCAACACTCCTAACTGTCCTTCGCCCATTAAACAAAACAACCATCTCTTTAGACCGGAGATGGATTCAGGACTGGCTACTGTGAAGCAAATGAGAAGTTCAACAAAACAGACAATGTGCGTTTGATGTAATATTGAGACGCGTTCGCGTATCCATCGTTTCCGTGTAGAAGCAATAAATATTACGTATTCTGAGTGTGTGTTTTTGCCTTAGTTATCCTGCATGTAAAGCTCATGCATCTATTACGCTATCTGTGGTCCAAACATCTCTACCACTTTTTCCGCATTATCTCCTAAACAGCACGATTTTCGGAAAAAACATTATTCGGCATAAAATGTGTTTTCATTTCCTCTAGAACTTTTGCCTGCAATATTTTTTATTCCAAGAAGAATTCAGCGAGATACTATCATAAATGTATGTAGGTCTCCACGTAAAGTGCCCGCTATTATTGTTATCAGATTTTAATGAAAATTGAACTTTCTCAACGGACTTTCTAAAAAATAATCAAATACCAATTTTCATTAAAATCCATGGCAGACGAGTTGTTGCATGCGGACAGACGGAGAGACGGAAGACAGGCACGAATAAGCTAATATCTGCTTTATGCAATTTTGCGAATGCGCCTAAAAAGCGCACTTAGAGGCACATTCTCATTATCTGTTCGGAGAGTATTCCTAAGGAATAAGCGTGACGGCGGTGATGAATTTAATAGAAGCCTATGAGCTGAATCGTAGTTGCTTAAGCGATCTTCTTATCTACAGCCAGAACCAGAAAGCCTTTGGTCTAGCAGGAGTTTCGTTACAAATACAGACTGTCTAAGCATGTAATTCGTGATCTACTTACCATATCACAATTGAGTGTAGTTTATGGTGAGGCAGAAACACACGTTCCGAGAGATGGGCTAAGGAAATATATGAACTATACAGAGACCGAAACAGAGTCATAAGATACACAAATCATTGTGTAAATTGAAAGTCTATTGGGTCTTTGATGTAGAGAATTTACAGTAGTATTCTCCTGAACCAACTAGATAGATTCTACCAGTAATGATAGGCAAGCAGAATCACAACTCTAGTTGGCATTTGCGTTGCAGCCTCTTCTGACAGGGTCCTGATTTGCGACTCCCTTATTGACAACAATTTTACATTCATGCAGTAAGCTGGCTTTACGGATCACTCTTGATTCTCCATCACATCTGTGCTCTTGTGATACTTGGAGAATTATAAGTTAGTATCAGGCTTTTACTTCCGTATGTGCAAAGAAAAGTTATAGAAATTCTACTTGTTTTCCCCCTGTGGCTCAGCAGCCCAAGTTAGGTCTAGACCGCCTCATTGTTGAGGTTTCTAGATCACAATTAGACACACGCAGACACACCCGTTAGGACTCCTCTGAACGAGAGATTAGATCGTCGCAGATGCCGATACCCACACAACAAATAAACACCACAGACGAACATCCATGCTGTAATCGGGATTCGAACCCTTAATCCCAGCAATCGATCGTCCGCAGACCTATCGCAGATCGCATGGCCGCAGGAATCGGTTTTGACATCTATTTAGTGATTACAAAAATGCATTCCACGATAAGTAAATTTAATATAATCTTTTACAGCTCGATAAAGGGAAGACCTACAAATAATCGCGTTTAGGGAATGTTCTCACGGTACTGACTATGAAGGTAATTTGTTCTGGGGTGTGAAACTGAGGAGTCTGGTATGTATCTACCGACGTTATAGAAGGAACTGCTGCCACCACCATCTGCGCTAATGACGGAGGCAGGAATTTCCTCTGAAAGGGCAGCACATCTCTGTCGGAATACAGGTCTTCCGTGGCACATTCCAGAGGACAAACGTACAAATATTTTTAAAATTCCTTTCACATCATTTGTTGTAGATTTATTAATTCTTACTTTATTTAGCGACCTTTGTTAACCGCGTATGTATCACACAGAATGAAAGGTAAATGAGAAAGATAATTTAGAAAATAAGTTTCTGAAACTGGTCCTGGCGTATTGTAAGATCAGGCGATCATTATCCAAGGAGAACCACGAGAAACCTCAGCCAGAATAGCGAGTTTGTATCCTGTAACTAACAAACACGAACCTCAATTCCTAATCACTACACTGCCGTAATTTATGTAAATAAAACATAATTACGTACAGCACAGCTGCGGATAACGACGGTTCAGGTGAGTCACAGGAAGTGTGAGCTTGCGAGATAGCAACACGTCAACAGCAGCTCTTATTTTGTGCTTCGAGTTTATATCCGACAGCTTCGAATGGGAGATATGCAACAAGCAAAATGCCTAAAATATTAACGCTGTTCAATAATCGTAATATCGGGCAGAACGTAGATTTAGGTAAGGGTAATACAGAACAGGGAGGAAATCAGAAGCGAATGAAGAGGACAGCAGAATTAAGAACTTTATGGCGGTTAAATTATGTAGAATGAGAAATGTAGCCACAAGCATGCACAGCAGCTTATTGCTTAGCGTTTGTGCACCCAGGGAGCTCCATTTTGCGTTTGTTTTTAAATGCGATTATTTATTGAATACTCAAAAAGGATATTATTTTTATACACAAGATAACTAAAACAGAACTATTGGCGCATATTAAAGTGTATATCAAGCGATTAAACTAAAACGCAAAGCAATTGTTTCTTTTGATACTGGACTGCATCTGGGCACACCCCGTGTGTGTGCCTATGAATATAGCGTTCATGGAAGAGACGAGAAATAAATATAGAGTTTTAGTCGGTAAAGCTGAGGGGAAGATATCACCTGCGAGACCTAGGTGCAGGTCGCAATATAGTGTTAAAATCATCATCATCATCATCATCATCATATCATCACCACCACCCCCACCACCACCATCATCATGTAGCTATCATGGAGTAGGGCCAGTTGTTGACCCTCTCTTCAAGTATAAGGTTAAATGATGCGTAATAGTGCAGCCTCTCTTACCCAGCAGTCATTCTCACCTTCTCGTAATAAAACCTGTTCATATTATCGAGGCAACGAAGACCAAGTCACGGCAGTACAACTGTTTCACCAGGAATGGAGGAAACGCCATCCCAAATCACGCCTGATTAGAAGCTAAAGGTAGCACTCCTACCACTGGATTTACCCTGTTCTGGGCTCATAGACGATTCAGGGACAATTTTAACCCGTGGCAAGTCTTACAAGAAGAAGGTGCACAGATTCATGTATTCATATGATGCAGCAGAGCGATCAGTAATATGCTTCTGTGAGCAAGGTAATGAAAACTCAGCTTCTATAAAAGGCCAACAATGTGTAAATATATTACATGTTTGTTCTTGTTACATTCTTAGACTGGAGTGAGCCACTGAAACTGGAACTTTGGTTTCTAATAAGCCCATTGCCTATTCTTCGAATGACATGTGAATAAATATGGAGTACTGAAGCAATGAGAATTAATTAGGAAAAGGCAAGTACGCTACTTGAAGCAAAACATGGCCAACTGTCACATCAAAAACCCACCAGTAGTGAACCCGCGTCTCCGCAGTGGAGTGGCGACTTACGTACGTACTTGCTTGCTTACTTGCTTACTTACTCACTCACTCGATGGACCAGAGTCGTTTTTGAGGCGCTTACCGTTTCTCAGTCAAGAAATTTTCCTCATTTTATGGAACCTGAAGGTTCATTACTGCGTTTACAAGTGCCCGCCGCCTGTCCCTATCCTGAGCCAGCTCGATCCAATCCACATCTCACTTCCTGAAGATCCATCTTAATATTATCCTCCCATCTAAATCTGGGTCTTCCAAGTGGTCCCTTTACCCCAGGTTTCCCCACTAAAACCCTGTATACGCCTCTCCTCTCCCCCATACGTGCTGCATGCCCCACCCACCTCAATCTTCTCGATGTTATCAACCAAACTATATTGGGCGAGGAGTACAGATCATTAAGCTCCTCGTTATGTAGTTTCCTCCACTCCCTTGCTACCTTGTCCCTCTTAGGCCCAAATATTCTCCTCAACACCCTATTCTCCAACACACTCAGCCTACGCTCCTCCCTCAATGTCAGCGACCAAGATAAACGCCCATACAAGAAACAGAAAAAATTATACACATAGTACTGTGTATCTTAATCTTTATATTTTTAGATAGCAAACTGGAAGACAAACGATTCTGCACCGAATGATAGCAAGCATTCCCTGACTTCAATCTGCTCTTAATTTATTCCCGAACAGAATTTTGATTCGTTAGGGTTCATCCAAAATATTTGAACTGTTCCACCCTTTCAAAGAAAAGTCTTTACGTTGTGACTTCGTTCTGCACTCTGATCTTGAGACAGGACCATGTACTTAGATTTATAAGGGAGTGAGGACTAAATTCTGAAATATGGCGCGGTAAGTGTGCTGTTTTAAAACATATGTTTAAACTATAAAATATTTGGAAAACAAGAACATATTTCTTAGTATCATTTTTGTAATATTAGAATGCTGTATTTTTGTCGTACGATATTGGAAGTTGGTTTAGCGTTCCAGCTGTAAAGGACCAAACGACAGTTTTTTTTAAAGAAAAGCGCATGTCCAGAATTTCATTTTATTATCAAACCGAGATCGCCGTGATTCTGCGGCAAATTCTTCGCCATTCGTGTGTTGCCTGAACACTGATTCCTAGGCGTTGTAACTCAGTTGTCCACAAAACTTTAACCTTTAGACGCCTAACGTCAACTATAATAGTCGTACCGCACCGCTAACCTCCAAAGTTGCATTTTATATATTTATTCAACAAATATAGGTACTGAATATTTTAAACATGGTA
>Ga0136643_10005334_pt1 | contig 18081 bp, 10 predicted proteins | sample TergutLab28metaG_FD_96883 | JGI IMG/M metagenome (GOLD analysis project Ga0136643, IMG submission 96883) | Labiotermes labralis P1 segment gut microbial communities from Petit-Saut dam, French Guiana - Lab288 P1 (version 3) (version 3) | ecosystem: Host-associated > Arthropoda: Insects >...
TGAGGAGTACAAATCATTTAGCTCCTCGTTATGCAATCTCCTCCATTCCCCCGTCACCTCGTCCCTCCTAGGTCCAAATATTCTCCTCAACACCATGTTCTCAAACACCCTCAACTTACTTTCTTCCAGCAATGTCAGCAACCAAGTTTCACACCCATACAAAACAACAGGCAAAATTATAGTTCTATATCTCTTGATCTTTAAATTTCTGGATGGCATCCTGGAAGACAAAAGATTCTGCACCAAATGATGGCAAGCATTTCCTGATCTCAATCTGCTCTTAATTTCTTCCGCAATAGAATTTTGATTTGTTAAAGCTGTTCCCAAATATCTAAACACCTTGAAGATGAAAAAAAATCCCTTTGTCTCAACAGAAATCAAGCCACAATTCCTCAGCCACTCAGCCCACAGCCCAGCACCCTGTTCATCCCAATAAAAACTTAAAACCCCAGCCACCAATCCTTTACTGGGAACTTAGACTGAACAATACAGGCAGCAGACTGCTCCAAAATGTTGGTGCCCATCTAGCAAGTGATACAGTGTGACATACCAGATGATTATGAACTTAACCTTTCTTCTACCGAGGTGGGTGTTTCAATTTTAGCACACGGTTTACAAAAAAAATACATTATTTGAACAGAAGAAGTTGAGATTAAGAAGTAAATGGAATTGTGTGGAAAATATAACATAGATTACGCAGCACATCTTAAAAATACAGTAAATTTCATTGCTGCCTCAATATATCAAATTAATTTCTAGGGGTGTTTTCTACGCGAGTTCGCATATACAGTGATACCTCGGCTAACAAAGATAATTCGTTCCGGAATCACATTCGTTAGCCGAAACACACATACAGACGGAAAAGATAAGTTCCTGGAATGGCCCAACCATTCATGTTTGCTGCTCTATGTTAGCGCGCGCATCCATTAAAACATTCGTTAGCTGAATCCATATTCGTTAGCCGAGTCCGAAAAACAGCGAAAAAATCTTCGTTAGCCGAAAAATTCGTTAGCAGGGTCACTTGTTAGCCGAGGTATCACTGTACAAATGCCGGTTCTCAAAGGTCATGTTCACCATCATAAGATCATCCAGAATATTTTAAACCAACACACACATTCATTTTAAAGTGATACCAATGTGAGTGACAGCAACAGCACAGAGGGAATCACCAGTGACAGCCACAGCACAGAGTGAATCACCAGTACTGTACCTTGAGGAAAAAAAAGGCTGCACCCACACACAGGCTGAGGGCACCACATGTGCTGTACATAAGTGCAATAAGGAATGCCACCACTGCTGCAGGCAACTTGGACAGTCCTGCCATGGCCCATTCTGACACGGTTAGTGTTCCTGTTAGGGACTTGGCCAGAAACCTGTGAAATGAAGTGCATTTAGAATGAATGTGATGCCTTCCAAATGAACTGATTCGTACAATAATGTTAAATGCTACAGCAAGTACAAACACAAACAAGCAGGAAACACATGCGCAGCATGATAAAAAAAAACACATTGTACATGAGACAACTTCATTTTTTATTTATTTATTTATTTACTTATTGTTTCCAGTACCTACTGGCCTCTAATTACCTATCTTCATAGAGAACCATACTAAATTAAGCAGATTAAAATGTAAGGGATTTTGCATTTACATGCGTCTGAAGTTCTTTCTCCTGAAGTCAACTGTATAATTTTAAGACAGTTTCAAAATTTTTTATAAATTGTATTAACCCACATCCCACCAGTGTGGGTATCTAATTTTAGCACATGGTTTATGAAAAATATACTATTTTAATACAACAAGATGAAAGTACGAAATAACAACATTTTGTGGAAAACAAAACAGAGCTCATGCAGCATGTCTCAAAAATGCAGTAAATGTCCCTGTTGCCTACATATACGAAATTAATTTCGAAGGGTGTTTTCCGACAAATGTTCGCATAGATGATTGCAGGTCAAGCAAGTTGACCACTAGCCCCTTAAAACAAACAACACCTGAAAATCAAACCCCATAAGTACCATACCACTTGTCACAGGTATGTGAGTTCACCAGTTACTATTACAAAATTTCTTGCATGATCCTAAGCCAATACCGGTTATACAAATGATGCCTGTGTGTCATGAAGCTCCACCAGGGTGATGTCTTATTGTTTCATCATGGAATGTGAAAGGTCAAATCTCTAAGTTGACACATAGCTAGTATTATGCTTCTTATTCTTTCAAGATTTATTATACAAAAAGTAAAGCATAATAGATTAGATAATTGTGTCCTCATATGTACAATGATGATTCTTTATTGATTACAGTCCCTGTGTGGTACTGTGCAATGTAAATAATGTATCATTTCCAGTATGCACAGCAAGTTCACTCTATTCTGTGTAACTTTCTTAAAGACTATGGGAATTGGGCAAAAAGGAAACCAAACATAAAATGTGTGCTTCATTGTTATTTGCAAATTTTGTTACAAACATTTTTCATTCTGATAAATTTTTAATGAATGACGCTAAAGACAGACGAACGAATGTGTGTCTTCACCCAAATGATCATTATTTCCGCCAAGTTTTAACTGAAACTGGAAGGGGCTGACAAAACAGAAGGAAAACCCCTGATATCAAGTTTAATGATCACATGTTTTGTGGTACTAAAACTGTTGTATGTTGACAAATGGACATAGTGAAGTTAGCAAATACATTTTTGCAACTTCTTGTCATAACATTCCATCAAGAGCAGAAAGGCATACTCCAGTTCCAAATATGCACATTCACAAACGTGCTCACTGCTGTATGATGTGAGAAAAGTGATAACAGCCATTGGAATATACAGAAATTATTATCAAAGTACAACCTCACTATCAACACAATGTCCATAATTCCCTCTAATGGTAATACTACAACATGTACCCAATTTGTATTCTATGGCATATGCAGCCTTCTGCAGACATAAAAGGAGTGAACCAAAAGTTTCCAGACTGGTGCAACACAAATATTTGAGATTTACATCAGTTATAGTTTGGTACTGTACCTTGTGAATTTACACACTGGGTCCAGTGCCTCTCTCAATGCTGGAAACATCTCTAGCAATCCTGCTTCATGATGCTGTCCAGCACTGCCTGTGATTCAGCTTGAAGTTCCATGATATCCTCAAATAATTTTCCAATTAACTTCAGTCAGTTTTTATCTCCTGTTATTACCCAGAAAAGGCAGTCTCTGCCCTTCTTGGCCTGATCATGCAGATCTCTGCACACAGAAGTCAGTTTTGCTTCTGGTTATTATTCAGTATAGAGGACACAAACTCTGCAGTAATAAGCCTCCTGTTTATATCTCTATTTAAATGTGACAGCATGTATTGTATGATATGCCTAGAGTGTTCCAAATGCCATTAATCATATTCCATATGCCCCATGGATGACTGGATGCACTTTTTCCTCATTTCACCAGTCAGTCTTGACATTGTTCAAAAACCTCAACAAAAGTTTGTCCATTTTGAAAAATAAACACCATTGAAAGGTTTGTGTTAAGCCCACAGCATCATCTTTCGAGGCTTTTTAGGGATTTCATAAGTCTCAATAACAGGTATATCAATGTTAAGGCAAAAAAAAAAGAAAACTTGAAGCAAATTACGTGTTTCTTCAGCATTACTAATTCATTTCAGTACCATCCAAATGCACTTTACTCCAACATGTTTTGGTACAACCATGCCGTCATCAGGGAGTGCACGCCGAGTTTAAATCCATTAGCAGCTAAACTGGATTATACCTATAAATTTCACAGCTATTTCATATGACAGTTCTGAAATTCACAGATATAATCCATTTTAATGTTAATGGTTTTAAACTCGGCATGTACTCCCTGTAGATGGCATTGGTTATGCTGGAACACTTAGGAGTTAAGGGACTATTGTATCATGTATTGTCAGTGCATTTAGTTTGTATTTAAATGAAAATAGTGATTCAAAATGCACAGAATAAATAATTTTAAAACTGTTTCTTCAGGTCTGCCACTTCACTAAGCTACAAATGATCACAGAATGCACTCAACACAAGCACACTTAAACATCAACTGCATAAAGCCACAACATTCTGTTAAAGTAACACCAGTACATTAATTCACAGTCAATCAATGCAGCAAAACTAGTAGTGCACAGCCACATTATGTCTGTTGAGCACTCAATGCAACCAGTCCTCAAACCTTCGGCTCTTACCTCATTGTGGACAAAAACATTAAGAAAGTTATAATTAATTTTGTGGTTATATGACACTTTGCAATCCATGAGAAGGGCAGTATCTTCCTATCAACTGCCGCTACCCACCAAAACAGACTACACGTTGTCATAAAGTAGAAAAGCAGAACACAATGTGAATCTTCACTGTCATGAAAACCTCAAATATTATAAACAAGCTTAAAGTTCTCTCAACAGTCTGACTTAATTTTCAGCTTTTGGGTGAAGTTGTAATCTCCATTAAAAGAATTTATGTACTAAGAGACATGTTACTTTAGCCCTTTCCAGGCACACGTACAGGCAACTGACATGCTCATGTTATACGAAGAATTACCTCAGAGCAATCTTGTGTGCCGTGTGTCCACTGAAGATAACAGCCAGCCAGACACCCAAACCAAGGAGGTATGCTGCTCCATATGCTACAATGTAGAGGTAAATGGGCAGAAGCAGAAAATCCAGGTTCTGCTCTTGCAGAATCGCTAAATCAGGCAGCGGCAGCAGCGGATGCATAAACTTCATCAACACACTCCAACTGTAAAGCATAAAAAAACACTGTTTCAGAAAACGTAAAGCAAACCACTTGGGTTATCAGGCAAAATCTATCACAACTACCATAATCAAATTTGAACAGTGTTTAGAAGCTGCATGTAAGGTTGCTCATAATTCATGTGTATATTGGCAGAGTAAATAGGCTGCAGGATAGATGACCTATAAGTCACGGTTTCATTCCTAGAAGGGAAAAAAAATTTATCTTCTCCACAGTGTCTGCACTGGCTCTGGGGCCTACACAGCCTTCCATCCAGTGGATTTTGGTAGCGCTGTTGTAGTGGGTAAAACAGCCGGGCTATAGAGCTTCTCACCCACCTCCTACTAGTGACAAAGTTAAGAACGCATGGAACTGAACACCTTGAAGGCACAGTGCATAGTGAAACACAGATACAACCAGGATCACCTTGCACATGAACTTCACTAATGAAACTCATGCATCAATCTTATGTATGTTGGACCGTGCATCATTGTGATAGTTGAAAAATAAGAGACCACCTTGATGTCACTAGTTATTAAGTTTTATTTCACTTCTTCTATGCTCAACATGTTTCAGACATTGATCCGTGTAGCAGGCATCAACCTGCTACACGGATACCACCCCAACCCAGCCACACCGAAACTCCCAACACACATCGAAACAAGAACACACGACCAAGATAGTGATACAATAGAAAAGTCGCAGGATCCTGATGATGGATGTATTAGTGTCCGAAACATGTTTAGCATAGAAGAAGTGAAATAAAACCTAATAACTAATGACATCAAGTTGGTCTCTTATTCTTCAACTTTCATGCATCGATGTCTAGTCACAAATGCACATTAAGATCCTAACAGCAGAATTTCACCAATTTGAGTTTCATTTATGCAGATGGTTTATTTCACAGTACTGTCAGCATATCAGACTCATCATCACATAATCTGTCTCGTGACAGATCCGTAGTCTTCCTAAGTAAGTTCACAAGAGAGAGTGATCACATGCATCCCCTTTCAATTTCCAATATCTTATCATTTCCTTAAGGTCATCCAGTAGCTGCTTACTTCTTCTTCCTCGTCTTCCCATCCCTTCTACCTTTGCTTCAGCATGGTATATCAGAAGGCAGAAAACACATTGCCACAAGGAAGAACAATTAGCAAATGATAAATCTGAGAGATGTGGAAGGAAAAAGTCATAGCATTACTTGATTATGGTGGCACCAGGTGGGACAGACTGGGAAAAATTTAAAAAAAAAAAAAAATCCTCAGTCCACACAGTTAGTCTCCAACTGAAATTTGAAGCCAGGGCCTACTGAATACAGAGCAGGAGCACTACCAACTCAAATCAAACATTCAGTCATGCATACGCACAAACACACAGAAGACTGGTATCACATTATTGTGTCCTATCCAAGTTTCTGCTGTGACCTTACCACAGTATTGTTAAGGCCTGATGTGCGCCCCATGCTTAACTTTTATTCCACTAGGGTGGGTATTCAGATTTTAGTGCACAGTTTATGAAAATGTGCGTATTGTTTGAAAAGAAAAAGATAGAATTGTGAAATAAATGGCGTGTGGTAGAAAATAAAACAGAGTGTGCAGCATGTCTTTAAAATGAAGCAAAATGTCCTTGTAATGTGTTTTCTTCTGGGTAATTCCCCAGCGTCTGAGTTCTAATACCCAACGTTTCGGAACACTCTATCAGTTCCATTTTCATAAGCAGGTGGATGAACGCTTCATCCACCTGCCTATGAAGATGGAAATGATAGAGTGTTCCGAAACATCAGCTATTAGAACTCAAGACGCCTGGGAATTACCCAAAAGAAAACACATTACATACAGAACACGGCAAAAGCTTAAAATCACAAAATATCCTTGCTGCCTAAATACATAATATGAATTTCTAGTTGTTTTCCTACGTGTGCTTGCACGTATAAATGCAGGTCTTTAGCACCACACCATGAACATATATACGAGACTGGAGTATAGTTTCAAACACTCCGAATCTCACCACTAGACAAATATGAGTGGTTAGCCGCATATCTTGGTAATTTTATCCACAAGAGGAGCTCGTGTACTCACTGGATGATGGGCCCAGTAGGTTCCACAGCAAGTCTTGACAATGTAGACAAGAGGCCCTAATTTGTCAGCTGTCAAACCCCTAACCCGTTCATAGTACTGACTGTATTATTTTTTAAATTAATTTGAAAAACGGGTATCCTTTCTTTTGGATACCACATGCTTGGTCTTTTTTTTTCCCCCTTCCCCCACTGGGAGACTACCTAGTAAAGTCCCACACAAATCATTTCAGTTTGCACGTACCCCAGTACACGTGACCCAATCCTCACAGCAGGAAGAACATAATACGGCTTCGCCCCAGCACTTAGAGCTGTGTGAAACATAACGCACTGACCAGTCTCCACCAGGGTACGTAGCTGTTCACGCAAAGTCAGCAGCAATATGGTCACCAGGTATGGCAACATCATTGGACTGTAAAACCGAGCAAGCTGCCCCAAACTGTCCAGCACTCCACTCTGAATTCTGAAATTATAGCATAAAAAATGCAAACATATTTTATAATGAATGCTTCCACTCAGTGCATAGAGACATACTGAAACCACAGTGAAAGTCATCCTTACTGAACACAAATGCAAGTTTAAAAATTTAAATTAAATGAAACTAAAAATGAAACTATGAAACCTTTGTCCTTCTGACCACAAATATTAAATTTTGCTTAATGTAACATTCATATCACTGATAGGTCTTTGTTAAAAATATCATTTAGAAAGAGACTTAATCACAACATACATTATTCATCCCACTTCATAAGGCACAATCCTTCATGGGAACTATCTGCATTTTATGGAAAGTGAAGTTTCACTAACAGTCCCTGTTTTAAGACAAATTAATCCTGTCCACATTCTACAATCCTATTTCATAAACGCCATTTTAGTATAATCCTTTTATCTATGTCCAAATTTTCCAAGTGGCCTCTGTCCTTCTGGTTTTACATCGTGTTACTGATTTGAACTGGGCACATTCTCACCACAAGTCTCGAATGTTACCACTACACCAACCTGCTTGGTTTCTTCGTTTATCAACTACCCAGTTTTTAAACCTGACTCAGACACTGGCAGTCCACAGCCAACAAACACATATTTGATGCTGTATCTCACCTCACAGAGTATTTGCACTGTGGATCCAGAACCAGTGTGACTTTAACAGCATCACTTGAATTATACATTGTAGGTTTTGGAGACTGAAGTCTTAAGCGTAATGGTTGTTGAATACTTTCTCTGCAAAGAAAGAACATTACTCATGAATATGACACAAAAATAAACTAATAGCGAACACTCTTTCCATTTGAATCAAATAAATTCTTGAAAAATGGTATAATGTCAGTTCTATCACTTATATTGATGGTGAATCTTTCCACTGTAACACACAACAATGACACAACACTTCAGTAACTGTTTCCTTCTTCAGATGAATTAAACAACTAATAACAACCAAACTACCCACCTTCATACACATTTATATTAAAAAATTTTCACAGCAACGAACACATAAATATTTCATAACCTAATGAAGTCCAACTTTTAAAAAAACCTCCTACATGTAAAATAATTACCAAGAAGGGTAATTATGTTAAGAGTCCTTATTAGAATTATCAGACAGTACTCATACTGACCTAAGTTCTTACAACTAATTACTTGTTACTACTCTGATATTCAGACTGTACAACTAATCTGAGTTTCATTGGGATATCTCCTTCATCTACTTGTTCAGAGTCATGTGGATCCTCTTCTGTGTTTTCTGGAGTCTTCACAGGTGAAGAAGTTGATGAAGCAGGAGACCAGGGGTCAGAAGATACCACAACAGTTAATGTATAGACACTCCTGGAGGCCTTTTTGAAGATGTCTCTGATATCTGCCTGTTTTGTTGTTGAACTCTTTGCTGGTAAAAAAGTACTAGGAATACTCTTCTCAACTACTGGACTGTCAGGATTTCTGGATTATCAGATGGCAGACTAAAGGAATTTTGTTGTATTATGAATTAAATGATTTAGGATTAATGTGGTTTTACTTCATTCACAACCCTCAAGGTGTAAATCTATTAGCACTGCTGCAAAAGATGTGCAGAATGTCAGCAAGCCTAACCAATGACTTTCATGTGGCAGTTCTCAACTAGAATATAACCAATGTCATTTTACACTGTAAAACTGATAAGGATCAATAAGACTTTCAAAACACAAATGCAAACTTGAATATGAAATTAATTATGATATGCCACATGCAAAAATTTTGCATCACACAACAGTGTTCAAGATGCCACAAATAACATTTATGAGCAAAATGGTGCATTTTTCACTCTTTGTTTTCATAATTTTTGTCAAACATATGGTGTGAATATGAACCGGGAATTATGAATAAACGGTTACTATCATTTAAATCACGTAATTATTCCAACTCTATAATAAGCAATATGTACATTCATTCATCTTGCACACAAATAAAAATGTACAGTAACAAAAAAAAAATGGCATTACTTTTTGATAAACATTTATGTGATCAGTGTACCCAGTTAGAACAAAACAGCTCATTTCACAGAAAATTTGTCATGCTGTCTTATTTATTGTGGTAATAACATATTTAAGGCTGGTTAATGGTTTGGGATACTTGATACTGGGCTTTAATGTATTATGCTTGAAAATTTCAACTGTTAGTTATACAGAAAGCATGAAGTATTGGCACTAATGGCCACTGTGGACCGTGGCTCTCTTGTGGAGATACAGCTTCAACCTTCCCTAAGCTTCAGCTTTAGATGGTGGCAAGAGATTAATAGGACACTATGGCACCCACTGGATTGGGTACTAGGTACAGCCTGCTGCTGGTGACAAAATAAGGTGACAAACAAAATATTGTCTGAGCTTACTACTGTGAACTGAACTCATGACAGTCCAACCATATCAGTCACTGTACTGAGTTATCACATTTCACCTGATAGATAAAGAACTCATAACATTTAACACTCACGTTATGTGGACATGTACATCTTCTCTATGCCAGGGCACCAGCATTGTCACCACGGCATGATGTGCAGTCTTCTGACAGTTTTCTGGCTGAATATAAAGCAGATATGCTTGCCAGGTCTGCTCAAACCCTGGCAGGCTAAGTTCATAATAAACAGCATGGTCCACTGTGGAGTCTAACACTGTTGAATTTGACAGAAATGACACCCACTTTGGCAAAGAAACAGTTATGCGACGGCTTGAAGCGGAATGGACATCAACATTGAGTTGAACCTTGTAAAACATATTTAAATATATGTCAGAACTTATTAAATAAAATACAAGTGTAACTAGATTAACACCCCAATTGCCATGGTGAAATTCAGTCTCTTCCAGGCCACTTACATTCTTAAGCTTGGATATTTTTCTGCATTAGCACCACATATCTGTTGGTTTTACACAAACTTTGGAGGAATGTGTTCACTATTGTTTGTGGAAACTGCAACACTCAACAATGCAAAAACCACATGTCTCTCTACATGTAGCCCCCCAAGGCAAATAACCGAGAAATTCACAATGGCAGCCAATGTGTTAAATAGTATGGTGGTAAATGCATATTTTTTTGTGGGACATCCCACTGTGATGAAGAAAACACACACATGGATAATAACTGTCAACTCCAACTCTTTTTTGTATACTGGATGGTTTTATGCATTAACCCACCCAATACACAAAACCAGTTGTCATTGGCAGTTATTATCCACCTGAGTAAATGCAAAACAAAAGGTGTGAATACTAGACCAGAAAGTTTTCTCACAGTGACTGGCCAAATGAACACATCATCCCAGAACACAATGACATATGAGGACAGATCTGATGCCACTTAATTCTTCATGATCAAATCACGAAGGCTATGACAGGTGGGGCATGTAGTACACATAGGCAGGATAAGAAATGCAACAACAGTCTTAGTCAGATAACCTGAAAGGAAGAGACCACTTGAGACATTCAGATACAGAAGGAAGGTCAATCGTAGAATGGACCTTACAGAAACAGTACGTTGGCTGAAATCATATGGCTTAGACAGTCTAATAGTAGCGTTTTAAGAACACAGCAATAAACCATCAACTGACATGAAAGATAGAAAATAATATGTCAATCTGAGTGATAATCACCATCTGTTTCTGATCAGGAGTTGTTTATGAACTTTTTGTCAATTTCACTCCTTAGTTGTTATCAAAGATGTCTTCAGCACTGTTTCTGTCTTCATGAACAATAGCCCCCTCTCAGTCCACCAGCTGTGTCAGGTGGTTATATAGAAAACAAACCACTGTTATAAGAACCATCTATGTCTTTGTCCCTGATGTCAAGGATGGAGGTGGTCCTTGAAAATGTAGTTTGTTTGACATATAACCACTTGACATGGCTGGTAGCCCAAGATAGTTTTACTGTGTTCAGTCACCATGAAAGCCTCAGATTATACAGGGTAAATCAGAAATAATCTGTCACACATTGGGAGAATGTTCCTGACGTTAAAAGACATCAACACAACCAAATATATTGGTACTTATATCCAAAGCTGAATAGTTTTTGATATAATCACAAGATAAGTTTTACGGAATGCGGGCTGTTATACGCTTACTGATTACCAAATACATATTAAAACAAGGGGGAATTTGCAGTTCCTGAAATGCTGACTTACGTACTGAAGAACTAATGGACATTACAGTAACAATTTCCATAAAAATCATCCCTAAGGTTCCCACCATTTTAGATAGCACACTTGCCTCTGCCTGGTTTGGCGACTGTCTCAAAGACAGAACTGCACAGTGTACAAATAACACATGTTAAACAAGTACAGTACATGGAACCACAAGAAGACTGACCACATTTTTCTGGTATCATTGTCTCCATAACAGTTTAAATTCAGATACAGATATGTTTGGTGATATCAATGCAAATTAACCTAAGGAACATTCTACCAAAGAATGGCAGATTCCTACTGGTACACCCCACATACGCGTAATACAGTAATTTCTAATGAAATACACAGCCGATATCTGACACGTTGCACGCCAAATCTTTGTAAGAAGTGGGGTTTTTATTCTTGTACTGTCGCTTCAATTAGTTTTACAATTTCCTGTTTTGTCATTTATCAGCAGTTCTGTCAATATCTAGACTACACACTATGTCAGTGGTAGGTTGACTGAACACAATTTGCAGCAATGATACGACAGGAGAAAATGAAATATGTGGAACAAAACCTGTCCCATTACTATGGGTACTCCCCATCTTACAAAACAGTATATTTTATGAACACATGATAAGTAAGTCAAATTGGTCGTAAGTTAAAAATAAGAAATGAGGTGGACTGTACACCCTCCAGCACACTGAAGGGAATTCCAGCAAGTAGTCTTTCTGCTACAAAATAATAAGAACAAAGTAAAGGAAAACAGTTCAAAACAAAACTTTAATCATATTTTTATACTAGTTTGAAACTAAATTTTCTTAAGGAAATGTATCTTAACTTCAGTTGGTCGTTAAGTTGGGGAGTGCCTGCACTACGTTCCACACACACTGCCCTACGATCAAAACCAGGCATCTTTGACGAGAAGCCAGGAAAAACTTCCTTTAGTGTAGAACAACAAGATTTCGTAACAACTGAGAAACAACACGTTAAATGTAAACAAAAAAAAAGTGCTATTTTTAAGGTTCTGGTGATCATGGGAGAAACAGCACACTTTGTTCCAACGAACAGTTGAAAGGTTAAACACATTACTGATTGTCACCACTGTTTTATCCACATTCCCTCCTCCTACATTTCTAAATTTTCTCCCTTGCAATTTTTTTTTTTTATTTATTGCAGGACCACTGATTCCCACTGATTCACTCACAGACACCATACCATCCTTGCCTATATCTCTAGCAAGCTCAACTGTGCTGCTCACTCTTCTACTATGAAGATAAAGGCAGCAGGTTTCTCCCCGACTTTGGTAATGTCTACCTAAGAGCACGGAATCACAATTCAGAGGGCTCTAATCTTGAAAACTATTTTCAATTTAGCTTCAACACTTAACCTTTAAACAAAGGGTTAAATTTAAATTTCAGCACACAGTGTACAAAAATGTATTATTGGAATAGGAAAAGATAAAATTAAGAAATAAACAGCGCCTTGTGGGAAAACATAACAGAGATGATGCAGTGTGTCTTAAAAATGCAGCAAATTTCCTTGTTACCTAAATACATAAAATGAATTTTATTAAAATATAACCAACTAATTGCAGCAATATGTGATTCTAAAATCTTATTTACACATTAAAACACGTCATTTGGTTAAAATACTTCCTACAACTCCTACATGTTTCAGTCTGTCAAGACCATCTACAGGGAGTTTTGTTTTGCCTTATTTTGAAGTTGCTAATGCTTCTATGCTTACTATATATGGTACTGCAGCAGCATGTGTTTAGCTGTGTAGGTTGTACCTGTGCTCCTTTGCTGAAACATGAAGGAGATGTAGGAAGTATTTTAACCAAGTGACGTGTTTTAACGTGTAAATAAGATTTTAGAATCACATGTTGGTGCAATTAGTTGGTTATATTTTAATAAAATTGGATTATTGCACAGTAAAAACATGAAAAAAAACATAAAATGAATTTTAGGGTTGTTTTAATTTGCATTAGCATCTGCAAACACAGGTTGTTTGAAGGTTAAAAGGTCTATGGGTACAAGAACTGGATATGGGCTGAACACCTTGGTTTCAGTTTCCAGTACCAGGGAGCGTTCTCTCGACCAACACAACCAGACATGATGTGAGGACTATCTGGACTCCTCTCCAAGGTTTAAGACAGACTGAAGGGGCTTTTTGACCACACGCAAAAAACAGCAGCATGAAGCTGATGGCTCACATTCATCTAGAGCTTAAGTTTATATGTGGGGCTATTCCTGCAGTCAGGGGTGTCACTGTGGGAAGGGAGGGGGGAGTAGTGGGGCTGCCCAAGGCAGCAGAGTCAAAGAAGCAGTAAAATGTATGGCAAAATGAATATTTCAAACAAACAAAAAAAATTATTTCCAACATTCTACAAATTTTGAATTGGGCTTAATACATGGAAATTCAATAATCATGATATGGTAAAGTTCATAATTTCTGCAAAGGGCGGCCATTGCACTTGCTCATCCCACGCATTGAAAGACCTAGTTACGCCATTACTTGCAGTCCCCTGTACACATTCACAGCATGATGCTTAATTAAGCACAGGGGCACCTTTACATATCATATTTACCCAAATATAGGATGAGAATTTTTCCCTAATTCATCCTCTGAAATATGCAAGGTCACCTTATTATCATGCACAAGTTATACATATTGTGTGTACTTTCCTGACAATTGAGGATTTGAAGGGAGTCATGTTATGTGCAGGGTTGTCTTATATCGGAGTACATTGATTCTGAATAGAATTTCAAAAGATGCACTTTTACTTAAGTATATTACCTCATTTCCATTGTTTCCAAATGGAAGAAGTGGCATTAATGCAAATAATCTGCACTGCTCTATGGGCAAAACATAGTGAGCCCTACCAATGTGTAAATGTTTAACGCTTACCATTCCTCTGGTTGGTTTCACTCGTAGGACAACATGCGTAAATGATCTACGTTTCAAGGCTGCCAAATTTAGGTACACAAACTTCCTCTGGAATTGGCGTGAAGGTAAAAACTTGGTCTCATTGGACAAATTTATTCCACTGTGGCTGAAAAAAGAACACTCAAACTCAGCAACTGTATCAAACCCATAAAGCTATGCCACTAATGCATCTTTTCATTCATACTCCAACAAATGAGTGTCTCACATCCAATTTTAACCTGGATTTTACATTTCTGAAGGGACAAATCATATGACTATAAACTCAAGAATATGAACATTTATGCAGTTACTGAAGTTACACACACAGCGTCAATACATGACATTAAAAGTGTAATCTTGGCCAGTGTATTGCATTAAAATATAATCCCGTTCATTCCTTCTGCATGCCCATTAAAGTAATATACTGCCTCTTTGCTTTCTGTCAAATGCTGCTGATGGCAGCCAACATGTATGCATTCTGTCTAAATAGTGGGCGTTTTAATACATCATACATTGTGTACAGTGGAGTAACCTGGCTGAATGACTGACACTGGTCCATTCCTCACCACCATGTTGTAAGAAACCACCCGTCTCAGAACCTCGACCGGTTACTCCATTGTGCCCAGCCCACATACGGCACGAAGACAATATATAACTTAGGAACTGATACCTGTAAAACACTCCACCCCACCCTCCAACTTTCCAATTTGTAATTGGAGGTACTTAAAATAAATCAATTTGCCAATTTATGCTCCACTTTAATATATAATACAGGAATGAGCAGGAGGCACAAAAACGTACATTTGAGAAAGATTTAATGTTGTTTCTTATGGAAGTTCTGGTGGGACCGACAAAAACATGAACAGGATCGAGAAAAACACTGATTCAAGCACAGTGAAATCCATGTTTTACTGCTCTTTGTGCTCCCCTTTTGCTCACAAAGCTAACGATTATGGACATAACAACCAGCTTAAATTTTAACACACAAGTTGTGAGCTAAAAGTCTACTAATTATGCAATATTTCTTTCTGTGCAACATTTTTAGGTAATAAAAACTAACTTTGCAACAAGTAACTAACCTCTATAATGCAGTCTGTTATACACATTAATTCAAAACATATTCAATGTCTGATATACATGTATGCTGAGATACTTTACTTAACCACAAAACTGATGAATCATGCATACGCCCAGAGCCGCTTTCAGTGTCACCGTGTGTTTCTATATGTAACTGCTATCAATGCCGTATTTTGCTACTAACTCATAACCAACATATGTAACTACAGAACAGCAAATGTTTGCTGCCATCTTCCAGTCATATTCACAACTATTTGTCTACAGATATAATGGCAGAACAGCAAACCACAGGTAGAAATAAGGGAATATACTGTCGATGACAGCTTCATTTACATGGTTGCTTAATATATTATATGCTACATGTTTCAGCCTTCTACAGCCATCATTAGGCATATCAAATCACAAAATACTGTGAGGGAAGAATAAGTGAAAAAGTAATTTTCAATGACAGAATAATGAGATCAAATTTCTCACAGTGTAAATAAGAGTTATAAGAAAAAACATTCATATTTCTGACATAGGTATTGTTAAAGTACAATAAGAAGGTTATATTTTAAAAATTCTGCAGCCACTACACATGCTGAGGAATGTATAATAAGTTTAATTAATGGCATCTGTCACATGCAGAAAATCTTTTGTTATATTATACCATCAATTAAACGTCATATACAAAAGATCAACAGAAGTACTGGCTACAGAAATTTTACAATATGGGCAGGTCTTATTTTACACCAGGAAGACATTCCTGAAAAATGTCATGCAAATTGAAAATAAGATTCCCATTTAAAGCAGCGTATTTCCTTGGGTTAGGGGATTGACAACCTCATCCTACACAGTGTATGACTAGACCACTAGTGGATATACAGACCTGTAGATTAAATGTGTGATTATATCACCAGCATTATCAATCCATAGGCATGATTGATGGCCTAACAGTGACATCACTTACTGCTAGCCTCCAACACAAGATAACAGTAACCACAGAATGTGTATGCCACATCACTTTAAACCAAAAATTATCAAGTATCATCTATGCCAAATCACGTTAAACTGAACATTACTGCATAAATTTATGAAAAAAGTTAAGTCATGTTAAAGCGAAATCGTACAAAAAGAAATTGGTAAAGAGAGACCTGCATGTATGTGTTCTTATACACATTAAACATACCTATGTCAAAAGTAAAAACCTTTTTCTTTATAAATCCTATTTCAACTGTAAGGAATAAGATCTTACTCCACCATTGAAAATTACCGTTGCAATTATTCCATCCTCAAAGTATTTTGTGATCTGAAACACCTGATGATAGCCATACAAGACAAGTCCTGAAAAGATTTATTCAAACAAACTCCTTTTATTTTTTTGGAAGAGTAGTTTGACTCTAAATGGAAATGAGTGATGCTCTGATTGTTTATAAATCATATTTCAAAATTCGCAAAGTGATATGCTAGGTTAAACACTTTAGATTTTGTTTCTTTATATTTTAAATGTATTGTATATTATTATTGTATATTATTCTTTACTGACAAAAATGTTCTCTTCAATCTTGTATAGATACTACTCTATGTTTGTTTGTTTCTTTTATTGTTATTAATATGACTACTTCTGTATCCTGTAAAAAGATTTACAGAAAAATAAATGACATGAACATGAGTATGAGCGAGGCTGAAAAATGCAGTATATTAAATAGCCATATAAACAGAGTTGCAATTGACAGTATGTTCCTTTATTTCTAGTTTATATGCTTCACAACAGGAAGTACAAACCAAAGCAAATCATGGCCTGAGCCTTACATAAAGTGTTCATTATACGACACTACATATGCCTGCTGTTAGCAGTGAACCAGTCTTGGTATGGCCATTTTTTACAAGCACATCTGCAGCATCACAACTTAAAGACCCATACATATATAAGGATGTGTCATGGCCTCTGTTTCACGTGTGACAAATTCCATACTCACCACATCCGGACTGCATTGTGAACCATGTCAGCAACACACGCAAACACCCAATCCCTGTCATCAACGTTGATCACTTCAACCGCTAGCAATTCATGCTTCACATCATCAAGCAATCGGATCATGAAATATGTTTCAGTAACTATTCCATTCAGTTCACGAAATGTGAACTGTCTTTGTATGTTCTCCTTCCAGACTGCATTGTAGTCGAAGTACACGGTATGAGGATGGAATGAGGTGGCGAACCGTTTTCCTGCTGTTCTCTGTAGAGAACAAAACATAACAGGCATTATAACAGTTCTGCACCAGAAAGACCATCCAAATCTCTTGAGCAGTAACACAATTAAATTCCAACCTTCTTTGATGTATGTTTGTCCATGCATCGTTGTAGATGCATACAGAATAAAAAAAATATATATATATATATATATGCTAGTGAATGATTTATTGCACTCACAATCTGCTCAACATGTTTCGGGCACTTATATGCCCATCATCAGAAGCTTGAGATTATACTTGTGTTATTACCGCATATGGTGTGTAATGCCTTGGTTGCTGGTGGTCGGCAGTCAGGTGACCGCTGACCACCAGCAACCAAGGCATATGTGGTAATAACACAAGTATAGTCTCGAGCTCCTGATGATGGGCATATAAGTGCCCGAAACATGTTGTGCAGATGATAA
>Ga0136643_10005340_pt1 | contig 18072 bp, 18 predicted proteins | sample TergutLab28metaG_FD_96883 | JGI IMG/M metagenome (GOLD analysis project Ga0136643, IMG submission 96883) | Labiotermes labralis P1 segment gut microbial communities from Petit-Saut dam, French Guiana - Lab288 P1 (version 3) (version 3) | ecosystem: Host-associated > Arthropoda: Insects >...
GAGATTGCATAACGAGGAGCTAATTGATTTGTAATCCTCACCCAATATTGTGCGGTTGATAAAATCGAGAAGAATGAGATGGGCTGGGCATGTGGCGCGTATGGGTGAGGAGATGGTGGTGTATAGGATCTTGGTGGGGAAACCGGAGGGAAGGGGAGACCTAGGCGTAGATGGGTGGATAATATTAGGATGGATCGCCAGGAGGTGGGATGTGGGTATATGGACTGGATTGGGCTGGCCCCGGATAGAGACAGGTGGCGGACGCTTGTGAGTGCGGTAATGAACCTTCGGGTTCCTTGAAATGCGGGGAATTTCTTGACTAGCTGCAAACCAAGTAGCTTCTCAAGAAGGACTCTGCATCATGGAGTAAGTAAGTAAGTTGCACAAGGATAGGTCTACATTTCAGTTGCAGATATGTTAATAGAATTTTCCTGGTCTACATCCGACACAAAGATTCGTCATTGGATTGATCTTGGAAGTTGTCTTTTAAGGAAAATAAATTTCTTCTGGTAAAGGTTTTGTCCTGTCATTTACGTTAACGAATAACTCGAAGTGAACAACAACTTTCATAATTTTTCTTATTTCCATAATATTATGAGACAGGAGTTTCAGTCCTTCACGAGCATGTGTAAGCGGACAGTAACAGTGTACTACAGCTTTGATACAGTTACAGTTTATTTACCCATAACATAGGTTATATTTTATTAAACATATGGTGACTGGGCTGAATCAGAGTATTCCCTAATTTTCCGTAAAATAGTTAATGTTAGGAAGACACAGGGTTAATGTCAGTCCATACAACGTATTTAAGGCAGATGTGTAGAAATTGCTTTCAAGCTGCATTTGGAGGCGTCGGCCTACACACTTACATGCCCTTCTATTATAGAAACAGCCAACTAGATGCAACAATAATAATTTTATTAATAATTTCAATCAGCTCAACATGTTTCGGGCGATAATTTCGCCCATCCTAAGGAGCACTAGACTGTGCTTACAGCTTGTGGTATAGAGCACCGACGATGCTGCCAGCAGGCTGTTTCATCGGTGCTTTATACCACAAGCTGTAAGCACAGTCTAGTGTTCCTGAGGATGGGCGAAATTATCGCCCGAAACATGTTGAGCTGATTGAAATTATTAATAACATTATTATTGTTGCATCTAGTTGGCTGTTTGTATTATTATATCAATGATGCACGTTCACACAAACATCATCTTCTGTGGTTGTTGCACATTGCTCATTGTTATTGCAAAGTTGAAATCGTTGTGTCCCGCTTTGTAGCTCTGTGTGGTCCGTATATTCACTGCGCAGCAGCGTTCAAATGTCGAAAGATATTTGGAAAGGGGGCTTAGGGGTAAGCGTAACGTGACAAGCTCTACTTCTTCATATCGGCACATAAAACCGGTAGAATAAGTCACGTGACGAGGAGCTTCACGTCGTAGTCTTTTGCATAGGTTGGGTGTCTGTGATTACGAAATCAGTGGACCTCAATGTTAGGAAGAGCCGTAACGAAGTGTGAAAATGGACGTCGTCTAATCTATCCAAACAAGACAAATCGCATTTGCACGGTAAGGCAACACCCTCTACTTTTCTTTCGGCTGCTTTGACGGTTAGCAAATAGCACGAAGATAAACTACTGTGGCAGGGCAGGGGTATTCCCTGAGCAACTTTGACCGACCTTCTTTTAACGTTTGTATATAATGTCTGATGATGGCCCTTCTGGGCCGAAACACGTAGCGTGTTTGTAAACAATACATTGTTTCGCAATAATACTTTTGACGATGTTCCTTTCGTACAGTCGTTCGGCAATGGCACATCAGAAGCTAAACCGTTTTAAATATTCGTAGACTTATATTCCTGACGGAATGAAGATGGCGTTCTTGTTGTCGTGTTCACGTTTGGGAAGGGTCAGGAGAAAGTTTTGGCTCTTTTGTACGTTTATTTTTTTTTAATTACCGTTCCCGCTGGTTCGTATATTTTAGAAATTTAAAATACTCGTACCGTCCATACTTAAGTGTAAATTATAGGCTGAAGACGTTTCAGAACGAGATAACAGGTGAAGTCCCTGTGCACGCCGCGAAGGTGTGTGGTGGGAGCAGAGGAATATCTCCACACTTCTTAGCCTCGGTAGTATATAGAGGTGAGTCACTTGCACATCCCGGCCGCGTCGCTCTCGGAGAAGACCCCGCGGTACCCGTTTGATAGGAGACTGGGCGGGCCCGTGAACAGATCTGGGTTTGCGAAGAAGAGAAAATTGCGTCTGGTGCCGGTAATCAAACCTCTGATGGTCCATCCCGTAGCCTGGTCACTACATCGACTATACGTAAACCGTGCGGAAGTAGTTGGTCCTAAAATAGGGTTGCTGACAGGAAGACGGAGAAGGCTGCATAGTAGGAAGTTCCATAAAGCGTACTGCGTACCAAATGTTTGTAGGAAGAACGGCCAGAGGAAATGACGGGCGGAATATATTTCGCGCTTAGGGAGACACGAGAAGTGCATACAGGATTTTGATTGTGACATTTGAAGGACAGAGACCATTGAGAGACTTGGGCATAGAAGAGACAGTAATATTAAAACTGACCTTGATGAAGTGAGTTGGGGTGGATTCGGTTGGCTCAGGATGGGGTTCAGTGGCGCACGCTTGTGAACACGAAATGGACCCCCAGGTTTCATAAACGGCTGGGAATTTCCTGACGAATTGCGCTACTTTTACTTGTTCCTGAATTTGTATTTATACCCTTAATACGATCAGGTTATTGTCAGAAGGTTCACATCGCTTAGTGGAACGGTAAGGTTACTTAGCTAAGGAAAACTATTAGCATTATTAACGATCGTTCCTCGAATGCAGCGCCTTGCACTGTAGGCAGGCCTGCGAGTCATAGAAATTACCACGAGTTTTGTATCATTTACTCTTCCTCTTGATTGCTGTGTAGAAGCTGCTTCGATTGCAATCCTCATACGAGCAGTGTGACTAAACAACGTCCGTTTACAGTCATTGCAATAAAGGTAAAGGTCTCCGCATAACATGCCATTGGGTGCACAGAGAGGGGAGTAGACTTTTAACTCTACGTAACTTCGGCCCTAGATTGGGTTGGGTGGTAACGCCATGCCTCGGCCGCTTTACACCCCCCGCTCCCTGGGAAAGACACCCGGTACAGGAGGTTGGATGGGCCCAAGGGCCGGTAGCACTGGTCTGGAGAAGACAAAATGACTGGCACCCACCGGGGTTCGGACCCCGAACCGTCCATCCCGTAGCTTGGTGATAAGACAAGATGTTTACTCACCAGTTAAAATTGCTGCATGGCCACTGTGTGCTTACACGGGGGCTTGCAACCAATATTTTCGAGCAGCATACATGCCATTTCCAATCATCCTCACAACAGTGATATGACGCGTTACTTCCTCGTGTCCTCCCACAGATTTGCTCTGCATTTCCCAAGGGTCTGGTATCACGAAGTTGAGTCCTGAAATGTACTTCCATGCCCGAAGAGAGATTCGAACTTTACGGGGCAATCAACGACAGTGGGAACTGCGGATAGCCGTTGTGTAGGTAGTTTGGACCTGCAGTGCCTAGCACTGTTCCCTGTACAAGCAAGGGGGTCTAAATGTTTTTGGCGAAGGTGCGCTGCAGTAAACATGACTGTTCTTCTGAACATACTGCCCGTCGTCTTGTGAACTGGCTCAATCGGGTAGGATTTCCTCCTATTACACCTGCTTACGGGAACGGATCCAGTTTCCAAAACACCGTGTTAAAAAAAACTCAAGACGATGGGCAGTATCCAGAATAATAGCCATTTTTATTTAAAATAGGCATTGCCTTTCCACGGTGACTCTGTTTTCTGTTTTCCTTCGTCTGCTTAGAAAACGTTCCTTTAGTATCATTCCATCCGCGTTGAATTACATGTTGCATCGCATAACGCTTGTCACAGGTCGATTGGGTTGTGGGAATATTCAGATCTGTCAAGAGGAAGTAATGTAATTCCTCTTAATGCTGCTTGTATACGCTGTACCTTCTTGTATAAACGTGACGTAGGATATATACACAGTTCACTCTCCTGGCAGAATGATGAACGATTTATTCATTCTGTTGTCTGTTTATGCCAGGTCTCTAGCGTCTTCCAAAGCGAGTTCTCCACAGAGTGCGATCTAATGCTTCCTGTTTCAGTTTACAGTAGACCTATCCTCTCTTTTCCTTAAGGTCATACAGTAGCTCCGTACGTCTTCTTCCTCTTCTTCCCGTCACTTCTAAACTTACGTCGTGATCGAAACCATAATACAGCAGTTGCAGCCATTAGCTATGTTTATATGAATGCGGGCTTGAAGACGCGTGTTGTTGGAAGGGCCGTACTTTTCGATTTTACTTGCCTTCAAATTCTTGATTTTATATTTTGAGGCCAGCAACAACTGTAAATTTATATTTAAGGAAATTAGTTTCACATGATTTCCACTAACACATACCTATTTTTTCGAAGCAAAATTTTCCCGATATAACCCGGAAGGTTTGAATCGTAGTTTCTTTTAAATTGTGAACGTATAATATTTATAGACGAATTCTTGATATATCTAAACGGTCCTCAGCCTGCGCGTTTGCCGCCAGCGCATGAAGAGAACAGTGGTAATGTGAAATTAAATATGCAGATTACAGTTTTAGGAGTGAAACCCCGATGAAGATGACCGCGGTAGCACAGTGGTTAAGGCACTGCCCTACATATCAGAAAGTCGCTGGTTCGATTCCAGATGGTGTCAATGGAATTTTTCATTGACATAATCCTTCCGATCGCACTATGGCCCAGGGGTCGACTCAGCCTCTAACAGAAATGAGTACCAAGAGTATTTCCTGGGGGTAAAAACGGCCGGTGCGTAAGGCTGACAACCTACCACCATTCTGGGCCATTGTCACGTAATCCGGGAACCTTAACATCCTGGAACCAACTGGCCACCTCGGGCCTGTAATGGGACTGATTTACGTTTACCCCGATGAAGATGCTCCTTACGAACATGCACGCGTACAAAGTTAAGAAATGCCCGCGGGGGGGGGGGGATTTCTGGAGCACATTTATTAAGAATCTGGAAACTACTGAATCGACGTAAGATTTATATAAATTCGTATTTATATATTTATATCAATGCAGCAGCATCTTTTTCGTATAAAAATAGGTGAACAGTTATTATACATTTTAGTTCTCTGTGCTAATTGGAGTGCGTGACCAAAAGAAGTGTAATATCCAGAGTATGCTGGGCACAAAGTTGAGGCCCATAGCCGTATATCCGTACATGGCCTACAGCTTCGTATTCGTGGTTCCGGTGGCTCACTGAATATCAACACTGAAATGAACACCGCATAGGCCTGTTGTTTATATTTCTCACTTGTTATATTTATTGTCCAAAACGTGACTTCAGCGGAACTTTTTTCCAAATATCGGCACTCATATTCGGTGGCACCTGTGGCACTCCCACTTCAGACGTTCGCACAACCGCCAGTTTGACAGGCTTCACCATGTTTAAGGAGTGCACAGTATTCGCTCTTTGGATCGACTTTCAATTTGTTGCTTGTAGTATTTAGAGCAGTTCTTATGATTAACTATGCAGGTTAGCTTCACAGCTCAGCAGGTAGGTGGCCCGTCTTCCTACTGTTAGCTTCCCTAACCCTATTCTGAACGTCCTTCGGTAACAGCAGTTGTCCCAGAATATACGGAGATATTTCTTTGGAAGAGGGTTCTGCAAGAAAATTGCATTACGGTATATAATATAATAATTTGTATTTGCCAGTTCCTATTATTCTATTACTATTGCTATTCAGTTAAAATAGGTATCCATTGCCTTCCTTTCTTTTATATTTCACAATGGTTTATTCGCTCAGATGTTCCTGAATTGTTGCAGTATTAGAATAAATGCGATAACTCTATTTTGAAAATGATTTTTTTTTAGTAACGGAACCGCGAATTATTTTTCATATACATAACACATTAATTTTATTGACAAATAGGTTCAGTTAAATAATATTTGTATTTTACGTCCTTTTTAAACATTTATTTATTTATTTAATATTATTATTTCTTATTTGTGGTGTCGTTTTTATCTCTATCTGTGACTTTAAGAATTTTTATTAGGGTCTTTTCAGAAATTTTGGGAGTGCGAATGGGTTCCTTTTCCAAATGACGTAAACTGGGGAGCACAACTGCAGAGCGCTACGCAAGTCGGCTGTTAGCCTGGGCGGTCCTATAACTTTGCCTGACGTCCGACGTATATCTATCTGTATCATAGCATGGTTAGCAGTGAGCTAGTATTCACTGTCATCGGGGTCAGTGCCGTATTATACATTGATTGGGGTTAGTCACAGGGCTTTTTGTATTTTGCGAGCTTGATGTTGGGCATTTTCTTCCTTATTTATTGCCCTCTAAAAGAAACCTATCCGCTTACCATCACTGTTACTCTTACATTTCTCGTACGCTGTGTCCCACCAGTGGCACTTGTCTGTCAGCCCTAACAGCCGTGTTCGCTGGCTTTAGTTGTGAGGCTGTTATTTAATAAAGAGTGGACGGTAGTTACATTTATGAGTTAAGGAAAATCACTGGGATTCTTCGGTCCCAGTGCCTGTTGTGACGTCGGCAGTGATGGCAGTGACAAACATTTTTTTTCTGTAAGTGATCCGGGGCTGGTACAGTACATACGAACTAATCGCGACCAAGTGTTTAGTAACTGCGGAGATCGGTAATGGGTTGCACTGCTGTCTAATAATTAGGCTGTGAAATGCCTGTTGGTTTGACATCTGTAATCAGGGCATGGTTCTTACAGATTACTCTTACCCCCTCTTATGCTATGTAGCCCTTGAAGGACTCTATTAAACTGAATGTGGGCATTGTAAGGTAAACAGGTTTTCCTTGACAACACCACGAAGACGCGTAGGGTAATAGGGGTATAATGCCACTGTTTCTTAACCTCGGCACTAGATGGAGGTGAGTGGTCGGCTTCACGCCTCGTTCGCTTTATCCCCAGTAAAGAACGCGGGTGTCCATTTAGTAGGAGACTGGGTTGAATGTGAACACCGCGAACGTAGAAAATTCTGGAAATACAGTTTGAAGGAATGAGCGCAGTACACGTAGTCCAGGGGCATTTTACAGATTTACAGGAAAGGTCGGCACTATAATATCGACCGAGACACTCGTCCAGTGGCTGCCATTGTCTGATCCTCTCGCATGGAACTGGGATGGCTTTTATGTTTGGATTCCATGAAAACGACAAACCGACAGATATTAAAGACATACACTGCCCTTCTTAAACCAGTTGGTTGTAGATGAAGGGCAGATGACTGCAGTCTCCGATAGCTAATTGATCCAATGAAAATGAAGTACTGTAGAAGACAGTGGATTGTGCATCTGGAGAGTTTTACAGGTGATGTGCCCCCAGAGTTACTTGGAATTACAGAGCCCGAATAGTAGTAGTAGCAGCAGCAGCAGCAGTAGTAGTAGTAGTAGTAGTGGTGGTGGTGGTGGTGGTGGTGGTAGTAAAAGAACTACAGAAAACAATCCTATTCGGCACTGCGAACGTACTTCGGGAAGTAGTAATGTGAAATTACAAAACATTCAACATGGGGAATAGCATTACTTGTACTATACATTGTTGCTATAGAATAGCTGCAACACCATATACCCTAGAAACATGGTTTGTTTCAGGTATATATAATACCGTGGGAAAAACTGATTAATAATAATAATAAATAGTAACGGCTGTCTAGCCACATAAATGAAGCCGAAACAGGCTGAAATGGGTCTGAATTCCTTGCGGCATAAGAATATTTCTTGCAGGAATTCGATGTTGGTACTTCCCGATCCAAGTGAACCGCTTTACTATACAGACAAGACGATCTACGATATGTAGTTACACCTGCGTGATCGTAATACTTGGGCACATGGCTGTAGTTTCTGGGCTTGTCACCAGTAAGGTGGAGAGAAAGTCCTGCAACTCATCGACATGCAGTTCGGCTACGTACTTTCTACACGTTCTTTAGGACATAGAGGAGGAAGTGTACATCACTTGGGCCTACTTATTGGCTGGCTGTCTGCCTCTGTCAGTTTCTTTCTTGTAAAATGTTCGCCGGAGGAGAAATTGAGGATGAATTTATGGACTACGGATTATTCCGTATTTCTTCATCGCACTGTGGTGACTGCAGGCAACGTTTCCATAAATAAAGGTAACAGCAGAAAACAAATTTTCATTTACAGGTACCACAGAATGTAAACATCGTGGCCTATTTTAATGTAATGCCCCAGAATCTTCGTCAAGGCAGTGATTTAAATCGATAAAATCTTAGGTCGCGTTACGGCTCACCGTGCCGAGGTTCAAACCCGTGACTTATGAAGCATGAAGCAGGAATGCTAACTTCTCGCTCAGAGCATTCGGTAAGATGGAGGGAATAGTTTGGATCGGATCAGGCAGCCTGCAGCTGCTCAGTTGTTCCATATATTATATTGACAACTCTACTCATAAAATATAGATTTCAGCAGTTTTACTCGTAGTTCAGAATTATACTGCGTTTGTAGACCGCTATTCGGTGAAAAGGACGAAGTCTTCTGATTGCCTTAATTAACAAAGTTACCGTGAAGTTTGCTAATGTGTAACCAACTGGTTTGAGAAGTTGTAATTTGGTAGTAGGCGTATATTTATAAGCAACTGATTGGGAAGTATCAGGTCGATGAAATTTGTCGTATTGGAATTCCCTGGAAGTCTGCTGTAGACTGATGCGTGGAAGGCTGACCGAACAGTCGGTAATCTGCGATATAACTGTAACCACAACTGTTATGAAAGTATATTCCCTGGACTTTGTCAGTTGTTTGGACGGAAAAGATTTATGACGTTTTCGGGGTTTCTGCTTTCTCATAAACGCCGAACCTTGTCTTTTATCGAGACAACTGACCAGACCGATACCAAACATTCACGCGGAAGTATTAAACCTTAAACTACATTCAAGATACATATTTGTTTAACTGGTTTAGGTACAAGATCGTAGAACTGTTAGGTTCAAGTTATCTAAACGAGGATGCGCCTGAAGTGTCGTAATTAGATAAAGCGTGGACTTTAACTGTTGTGTTGTTTTTAGTTAAAAACACACACAGTTTTGAAAACTGGCTCCGTCATCAGACGGGAACAAATTTAGTGAACCTACTGTGTCCCCGGACCTGATTTTGTTTGAACGTCTTGCGTGTTTAACTGAAAACAAGCTAACTAACTCCACGGACGTTTACTGTGTTAATATTGCGTATACCGTGCATAGTGTAGAAATCAACATTAAACCATCCTTACATGCAGTGGAATATATACACAACTGATGCACAAAACCTCCTCCTACATAATTCTGAGGTGTGCCATCTCCGTTGTGTGTTTAAACTATAAGGTGAGGTAAATTCAGTCAAAAACACAACTACAAATATATGGCTAAATTAGGGTGTTTATTAGCAATGGAAAAACTGCATGTTTCGGCCTATAGCGACCATCTTAAGGTTTTGGCAACTTTCTTGCTAAAACAACCCCCCCCCCCCAACATAGCATAGCATATGATACCACACCTGCAATCACAGTTTCCTCCTAACACTACGCCTACCCAACCGGAGAGATCCACACCAGCTACCTACAAATTCATTGACCCAATAGACATCCCACCAAACTTAGCTTAACAAAAGCGCGTAAAATGATTATGAGATCTCAACATCACTACGCGGTTTAGGCATATTATATAAAACTCGTTTAGCAAGAAAGTTGTCAAAACCTGAAGATGGCCGCTATAATCCGAAACATGTAGTTTTTCCATTGTTAATAAACACCATCATTTAGCCATATATTTATAGTTGTGTTTTTGACTGAATTTACCTCGCCTTAAACTCCTACATGTTTCGGCACTCCATGGGTGCCGTCCTCAGGAGCCTTCACATTAGTTAAAGTAGTGCTTTGGAAGTGATCTGTAGTATGCGGAAGTCACACACACACACACACACACACACACATTAAAATTTCAATTCAACGCATAGAAACCACTCATAAAATTGTAAATGTTAAAACAATAGCGGAGATATTTCGTCGAGGTCCATTGCTTAATATTATCCCATCTAAGCCTAGGTCTTCCAAGTGGTCCCTTTCCTTCAGGTCCCCCCACCGAAACCCTGTATGTACCGGCGCTCTCCATACGTGCTACATGTCCCGCCTATCTCGTCCCTGATGTTATCACTCAAATAGTATTTGGTGGGGAGTACAGATCATGAAGCTCGTCATTATGCAGTCTCTTCTACTCCCCTGTCACCTCATCACTCTTAGGCCCAAATATTTTCCTCGGAACTCTGTTCTCAAATACAATCTGCCTATGAACGAAAAACAGTCGAATAGGAAAAGAAATCCGGCAAATGTGTCCGCAGTGTTATTAAATTGTTATTAAACATTTATACATATTTTCTCCCGCTCTGTGCTCGTCAGACGTTTCTAATATAAGCGGGGGTTCTAATACCATTTACCATAAGGGTTAATTGTGTTTAATTACGCTACTGCATGCCACTGCCAGTTTGCGCCGTTTTTCAAATCATACCGCCCGTAATTTGCTTATCACTAGTCATCTTTTCATTGGTAACGACCATTAGGTAACAGGGTTTCTTAATGTTATAACTGGTTGTACATACATTAACCACTGGGCTTTGGAAGGCTGAAGAGTGTTTCGCTGCATATAACAACGTCGCCTCGTAACAGAAGGCTGGCCAGTTCCATGTTTTGCGAATTCTGATGATGATGCACATGTCATGAATAGTAAAGTACACATGTAGTGGTGTGGGTCAATGCATTCGAGTAACGGAGAACCACCACAATATTGTTTTACACCTGTTTTATGGCTGAGAGTTCTGGATGATGTGAAAAACCTCTATATTATGGACGCGCAGACTAGGTGGCAGCACTTACAAGGACGATTTATCTACATGAATCGCAGGGCGTCTCTCCACTCGCAGCCCGTTCGTTGTCTGTCGGCTGCTGTGGTTTCAGCCTGCCCATACCGAGGACAAGGCACGAGGCATGGACCGGGAGGAGTGACTTGACACGAAAGCGAGTTTAGCCAGTCACTGGAAGATGGTACCTTCTCCACAGCAACTTTCTGTTCTGCTGTTAAAGCCGATAGCGACAGTAGCGATCATGTTATGGGAGTGGCTGTTCGTTACTGCGTGTTGTGTACGTAAGTTGCGGACAGTAGCCATGCAAGCTGACAGCCGAAACGGGTGGACTCCAAATTTAGGATTTGGTAGGGTGCCTTACAACCCTGCCTGTAAACAAACTGATGCGATGTTCCGGAAAGGGCCGCGGACTTCTGCTGAATCTTTGGTATGACCAAAGGCACGAACGGGATTTTGAAAGCATGTAATATACGCTGAAACAGGCGCCTTCGGCAAAGTGAGTTGCATGTGACATGCCGACATCCGTGCTCGTCAAATTACTTACAAGACAAGAAACTGTTAGTGTTTAGAGTACGACGAATTCCCGCTTGGTGATAGAGAATCATTAAATCCACGTGCAATAATTCATTATTAGTCATCATCATCATCATCATCATCATCTTCCCCCATGGATTAGGTCGTTTGACCTGTTCCGGCATCGACGCATTGCCATCGTTTCCTGGGGCGTCAACGGTCTCTTCTGCCTCGAGGTTTGTAGTTGAGGGCGTGTTTCGGGATTCTGGTGTTGTCCATTCTTCCAATGTGGTTGATCCAGTTTTGTTTGTATTTGAGTCTCACGTCTTGTATTCCAGAGATCTCTAGTTCTTTCCTTATGACTTCGCTTCTTATTTTATCCAGTCTTATGTATCCCGTAACACTTCTTAGAAAGCGCATCTCTGCAGCTTCTAGGCGAGTCATGACTCTCTTCGTGGTTACCCATGTTTCTTTGCCGTAGAGTAGTGATGGTCTACCTACAACTTTATAAAATTTAATTTGAGTATCTGTACAGGTTTTCTTTAAGTGCTTTCTGATAGTGCCGCATATTCCTTGGACTCTATTTTTTGTCAAAGTCTGGTTCACCGCCTAAACTCTTCATTATTGTTTATAGTTAAATTAGCAGGAAGTTAAAACTTTATTTTTCTGTAGCACAACAGCGCCGATCGTGAATAGGCTGCCTCTTTGAGGTTTTTACACCACACACGATTAGACACACACACACACACACACACACACACACGGGAGGACACCTCGGAATGAGTGATCAGCCGGTTGTAGAGGCCGCTACCTACGTAACACACACAACAGACGAACACCCATGCCCTCAGCGGGGTTCGAACCCACGATCCCAGAAATCAGACCGCTTCAGACGTAAGCCTTAGACCGCACGGGCAACGGGATCGGCTCTTAAAATTACTCGGCCTGCTAAATGAATATGTAATCAGTATCGAGCTCCCACCTTTCGCTTTTATTGCACACATTAAAATATAATTAAGTCCATAATCCTGTAATTTTAATAAAACCTTTACTTCAAATCGTATCGTAAGACTTCTGCTGTACTGACCTCCTGTTGAAACAGTTACTGAAACATTTTTCGTCTTATAGAGTGATTTCTGCCGATGAGGCCACACCAAGACGTGCTGAAAGTGTACCGTCGTGGGGTGAGAGATGCAGTGAATAGGTATCCTTGTCCAAGTACATTAAACTATCTGTGCGCCTCTTTTCTCTGCTGTAAAATTTATATTGAGGTGCGTCAAATGGCGTGATAGCGGTTATTGTGGTTCCGTGACGAGTAATTATTTTCTTCTGGGATGTGACGTCGTGTTGCCAGGTAGAACATCGCTTATTCCATGATATACAGCCAGCCCCTTGCTGGCGTTCAACTTGGACGTTCGGCTGTTTCACCTCCATTTCCTACTCTGCCAAGGGAAGAGCCCGCATTCCGTATTTCTCACCTTTACCTGTGTACTAGTTAACAAGTTCGCACGTTACCATGTTTGTATCATTGGTGATATGAAATTGTGATTTAAAACAGTGTGGTCACCCGTAATAACAGGAAATTGTAATTGACAACATTGTGGTCACCTTTAATCACAAGTTTCATCAAAGTGTACCAGGTGGTTTAAAATCCAGGCAAACAAACCGTCGAACAGTGACGTATGCTTGTTTTGCCTTGTAAGGTAGATAAAATAGTGGAAAACAAATTAACTAATTACGATTTTAAAATGTGAATTTAGTAACGGAAGAGCATCCTTCTTGTCTTAGAGGGCGGCGCCTTAGCTCATGCTGTTAGTCACCGCCTTCTCAATGCCGATGCTCGGTTTAGCTCCCACGGTAGTCTATATGCAGTTTTTGGTGGACAGGGCCCAGTAAATCTTTGTGTTATTCGATTTTTCCCCTGTCAGTTATCATTCCGTCAGTCTTGCATATTTGTTCGCCTGTGGTCTGGTGGATGCACAAAACGCCGATTAGAGGCCACAGTTTCACTCCTTCCCAGGAACGAATTAATTGTGTCGGGGAAAAAAAGCTATCCCATTACAGGCTTGGACAGGCCCCTGGGGCTCCAGGAGGTTGTGGCTCCCAGAATTTCTAGACAGTCAGCACATGATTCTAAGAAAAAGTCGTACCTTGAATTCGTTTCGCTCGGTGAAGTTTGCACCGACCTTTGTTCTGTGCCACATCGTTTCGTATAGTTTTCCGTTGTTTGCCATATATATTTTTCGTTATTTACCTTAGTCCCTCCACGGAATTTCTGTGGTTGTGTCCTGAAGTGGCCGGTTCAAGTTGCCGCGCAGTCTGAGGCGTGGTTCTGCTGCCGCTTTTGCTGGGATTGTGAGTTCGAATCCCGCGGGGGATACGGATGTTTGTCTATTGTGATTGTTGTGTGTTGTGCAATAGAGGTCTCAGCGAAGGGCTGATCATTTGTCCAAAGGAGTCTTACCGAGTGTGATGTGTCTGAGTGTGATCGCGAAGCCCCGTAAGGGGAGGCCATGACTCGGAATCGGGTCGAATTACCACAGGAAAAGAAAAGTCTTAAAGTAGGTCAGTAACCATTCCTTTCACATCTCTTCCGGTTTGTTATTCGACATTTTCTTCATTTAACGATCTGTTATGACCCACGCAGTTGAAAATTCTTTAGTAATATTGCTCATATTCAGGATTTTACTCCATTATGGCCTTTGAAATTGTAACATATTAATATCATTGTGCATTATATTGTGAACTTTCCCGTTTGAAACAGCTAGCCGGTGTGTTTACGAACGTTCTGGTGGGTGTTTGTATAAGGGCGGTATGGCGGGCGGTCTGCGTTTGCAGCGATTACGGTAGTAGGTTCCGGGTGGGGAAGGTTGTCAGCTCTCCGTAATAAATTCCACACTAATTCATTAATGTGCTGAAGATTAACTGGGTTCCCCATCCAAGTTGGTTATCAGGTGGACAGCTTTGTTTTGTTAGCTTCACCTGACGATTCAAAGGGTCTGCTTAAACGCCGTAATGTAGGGTACTTCCTTAATGAAGGTATACTATATGAAGTTTACGGAAATTAATTGGTCTACCTCCATATATAATTGCAGATCTTCATCAATTTCACGGCTGGTCTCAGCCTTTCCGGATTACAAAGATTTTAAGATGATTCCTTCCAATTTTAAATATGATGTCCAATTTGTCCTGCGACCTACACTGATACGTCTGCCTCCGTTAATTCAGCATTCGGGTCCATTGAAAGCATTTTACAGCATTTTAGTAAATTTTGTTTAGGCTTTTGCTAGTAGTATTTATTGCGTAGTTTCGCATGTAATGCACCTACAGATGCGTTATTATTAACATTTAATTTCTTAAAAACGAAATTTGACATTAGCTATATTTAAAGATTCATTTCTTACCGCTCAGCAAACACTTCGTCACGGTTTTAGAAACCAGTGGGTTACTGCAACGTAGGGATATAATCGCTTTTTCGTTTCAGATCCATAAAAAATGGCATAAATGCTTGGTATGTGAGAACGGAATGGAATGGACGTTTGAAGGAAGAAGTAGTATCAGGTTAGAAAACATTACACAGTGAGGAGCTTCTCAGGTTCTGTACGTCAACCGATACTGATATGGCAATCAGATAAAGGAGTGCAAGGAAGGTTGGGCATGTATCAAACATCGATAAATGAGAAATATATTAAATTTTGGTTGAAAGACCTAAAGGGAGATAATCGCTTGAGAAAAGTGTACGTAGTTGGAGAACGTATTAAAATGGGCCATAAAAGGAAATGTGGGCCGAATTGTACTTAACTTGTGATGGAGTCCAGTGGTGGCTATTGGAAAAAAGTAACGAATATTCGGGCTGCACAAGAAGTCTGAAATTTCGTTACCAAGTGCGTAAGCATCAGCTTCTCAAGAACGAGTTTTCACCTTTTGTTGATTGTGGAAGAGGTGTGTTATTTTCTTTCTGCGCTGTAGGTCATTTGTTAATTTTTGGCCGATTAAATTTTCAAGCGGAAGGGTAGGATCGAGTCACAGTGGTAGCGGATTGGAAGACGAAACAAAAACACCCTGCCCTTGGCACCTCACATGTAGATTAGGCCCGTCTGCTAGCCCTGACTGGGTCTTCATGGGCCAAAAACTAACAAGTGACCAATACATAGTTATAAGCCTTGAAGCCCTTAGGCGACAGAATTCGATTAAGTTTTCTCGGGCAGACAGCCGCGTCAAGATATGAAGGTTTTTCGACGTATCGGGAAATAACTCTGTCCCCATTTTCAGTCATCAGTTTTGGTTCTACCAAACCGCCATCACACCCTGAATATGGGGACAGGGTTCCTGAAACGTCGGAAGACCTTCACTTCCTCACGCATCTGCCTGTCCCAGAAAATTTTATTTTCTACATAGTAAATTGCCGGTCCCGGTGGCCGCACCGTCTAAGGCGTAGGTCTCTGGCCGCTCGCCTGCTGAGACTGTGGGTTCGAATCCCACCGGGAGCATGGACGTTTGTTTGTTGTGAGTGTTGTGTGTGTTGGCAGGTAGAGTTCTCTGCGACGAGCTGATCACTCGTCCAGAGGAATCTTACCGACTGTGGTGCGTCGTTGTGTGTGATATAGAAACCTCGTGAATGAGTAGGCCCTGGCCCACTGGGGGGCTGTCGCGGCAAAAACAAACATAGTAACTTGACTCGCTGACGTAGCTAATAACTGGTAACCTTTAGTAAAGTATTGTACGTGTCTTGATACAGCGCATTAGGCTTGTCTAGGAATTTCAACACTGCGGTACATAACCAGGGCGTTCAAGTAAGTGTGTATCTCGTCCAGCTCATTAGCAGCTGTGTCTCCGCATTCTTCAGATGATTACAATAGTAAGGCCAATTGTTCTGGTTAGCAGGCACCTATAGGCCTAATTCATACGAGAGCTGCATCTGAGTGATGTGACAAGAATAAATTCACTTGATTTTCTGTGATTGAAATGCCTATACAAAATTAAAATTAGTTCACCGATTTCAAATTTTTCGTAATTCTTGCGTATATTTATTTACTTCTCATAAAGTGAACTGTCAGTATCATCACGGGTATGAACGTAAGTACGGTAGAACTCCACTTATCCTGATTAGTTGGGACGGTTAGCCATCGGGATATGCAGAAAATCCGGATAATTGGATTTGTCTTTGAAAATAGGCCACATTGGGAGTTTGAATTTCGGCTGTTATTATATACAATATGTACCCGCGTCAAAACCTTTCGACCACACCTGATTTGAAGTTCTAGAAGCCATAACACTGTACTGTACTTGATCCGATAACTGGTAATTTCAAGGCAAGTTAGTTTTGTAGAATTCTCGACAGATCTACGCGAAGTGCCAAGCCGATCCGGATAATAATCAGCGTCCGGATAAGTGGAGTCCTACTGTATAGCCTATCTAATGCCACGCGAGCCGAGTACGCAAGTACTGTACAGAGGTATTGATCTGATTTCGATCAGATAAGCAATGTACGTATAACGTAACAATGAGGCGCTTTTGTGCAACAATTGTCGTCGTGGAAAAGGAATACGCATTTCATATTCTGAGTACATATTTGTAGCCTTAGGTGTCCAGCATACAATGCACATGCGCCGTGTCCACATTATCTCATATAAACGGCAGGATTTTCGCAAAAAAAAAAAGTTGTTGATTATAATGTGTGTGTTGATTTTCTCTACAGCTTTTTTCTGAAACATTTCTCATTCTAAGTAGAACAGAGCGACATATGATTAAATGTGTAAATTTGTCTTCATGTAACGCACCCATTATTCTTGTCTGATTTTAATGAAAGTTGAATTTTCTCGACACGTTTTCGAAAAATGTTCAGATATCAAATTTAATGAAAATCCGTCCAGTGGGAGCCGAGTTGTTCAGTGCGGACAGGAGGACGGACAGACAGTCATGACGAAACGAATAGTCGCTTTCCACAATTTTGCGAACGCGGCTAAAAAGAGTATCGGAAGTTCGAGTTTTCATTTATCCCGTGACAATTCATTCAGTTGTAACATGTGTCAGCAGAGCAGCGTCCGAATTGTCTGCCTAACGCAGTGCTGTTTGTTGTTCACAGCACTTTTGAACTGTGAAAAGGTTATTCTTTGTTATGTTGGGTTGTTCGTATTTTTGTGTGGGTCTTCATGTGATTTTTGCTGTATTGGCGTTGTGCCCGTGTTGCATTTGACCATTGTGCTGTTACATAAGCATGTTAATAAATGAGAATTAATAATAATAATCAACATCAATTCTTATAATAAAAGCCAACGAGGTGCACTATCTCTCAAATTTATTTGATAAGGTACGCTACATGTTTTGGACAGGTCCACTGTCCATCCGCAGGAGTCTCAACACTGTATACACAGCAATGGGTATTTGTCATGCTAGTTCTGTTGGCTGTCTGCTAGCGAGGTCAGGATGGAACAGCGAGGTCAGGATGGAACTGAGTTCCATCCTGACCTCGCTAGCAGACAGTCAACATAACTAGCATGACAAATACCCATTGCTGTTTGAATAAAGGTTGACCAACTAGATGGCACTTGCTTTATTATATATTGCTCAACATGTTTCAGACGTTAATACGTCCATCTTCAGGAGCTAGCGAGTACTTGTTGTGTTGTGTAGGCTGAC
>Ga0136643_10005341_pt1 | contig 18072 bp, 9 predicted proteins | sample TergutLab28metaG_FD_96883 | JGI IMG/M metagenome (GOLD analysis project Ga0136643, IMG submission 96883) | Labiotermes labralis P1 segment gut microbial communities from Petit-Saut dam, French Guiana - Lab288 P1 (version 3) (version 3) | ecosystem: Host-associated > Arthropoda: Insects >...
AATATACAAATACTTCATATATGTTTGAACTCCTTCAATCCATACACTACTGTCACTGTGCCAAAACAGAAAAGCAATGTACATACTATAGGCCCATGTGGTAGGTGTAGTTAACAAAGTCACTGACTGCAGAGCCTCCTACATCAGAAGTTCACTCATTCTCAGAAAAATTACTGTGGCAACCCACATACATCATGGTGTAGGAACCTTACTCATTCATGGTCATGCTTGCCAAAGTGCACTAGTAAGGTAATCTGTGACTGAAAAATGGCCTGGCACCAATATTCATAATTCCAGGCTATGTGGCACTGTGGTGTTCCACACTTGCATCTAATTTAGTAATGGCCAAATATCCACCAATGAGAATGAAAACTTTCCTACTTCCTTGCGGCATGAACTACAAATACTAATTCCACACCATCAGGTCACAAAAGCCCTTTACCCTATGCAAATGAGTCACTATAGGTTCCAAACCCAAAATAACCACTCAAACAGTTCTCAAACCAAAAGACTTGTATCAGTCCTGAGTATGACATCAAGGCCATAAGTCAAGACAGGGAATTCATTGGTGTAAGCACAACCCCATTATAGTTACAAGGTTTGTGTGACAGCACAGCAATGTGTTTCATATGCAGGAATGGCACAATGGACAAAGGTTACCAACTTGCACTTTGTACATCTCTCATGAGTCAGCTCTTTGGTTGGTTGCAACACTGCTTTCACATTACAGCTATGTAGGAATCATTTAACATAACAAAGGATGATAACTTATGCCTTGTGCAGGTCTCCACCCTTAGCTAGCTTTTCTCGTTGTCTGGTGTTTCATGACTCTGCATGGAATATGAAACCAACAAGGTAATACAAAATATCAGGGAACATGCCCACCATGACAGGGTGTGTCACTGGGTTACCCACAAACAACTTCGACCACCTGAAGAAAATAAGGTACTATGTTTGTTTTCAACCACCTTAACTCTGAAATATGTGGGTTTCAGCTAGTAATAATCACTTTCACTTTACCACTTTATTTACACTCTTGTACACAAAGTAGCAACTTGTTCCAGCACACATGAATTTGTCAATAGTATTCACACCTAGTCAGTCAGTTTTCAGCAACTATCCATTTAAATGCAAAAAACAATGTTCTTTAATTCAAATTGATTTAATAGTTTCTGCAAATTTTGGAAATGGGTTTTCCACCAACTAACTTGTGTACAAACAAGTAACAAAAGCTACTTTATTTTACAATCCAAACAACAATATACAACAGAATGTTTTCCAAGAAAACTGAAGCTATTAAGTACGTATGTATAAAAATAGGCAGACATAACCTAAACTGGGTGGTGTCATGCTGAATCATTACTTTCACCTAAGAGTAGAATGGATGGCTCTCATCACAGTGGACGTGAACACTAACACTTTCAGCACTAGTGCTACTTCACATGTTCTTGGAATCAGAATACATCTCTCATATTCTGGCATTTTTGTCATCCCACGAAAACTACAGTTATACTGCTTTTGAAAACAATCTGTGATTTCCCTATGACCAATTTTTAACTTTCAATGCACAGATTCTTTTGTTTAACATGGAAGTGAATATAACCATACAGGTACTGTAGGGTCTGACCTTGAGCCCTTAACAGTTGCTCATCTGGTCAAGACTTCAGGTTTATGTAGTCCACACACTTACTCACCAGTTCAAAATAAACTGCAATGTTAATTTAACATGTACACACATGCCCTCCATATAATCTCTCTCCATAAGGTTTTCAAATCAAAATTTTGAATGCATTTCTTGTTCACCCAAGTATCATACATGTCCTACCCCCCTCACCCTTGATGAGTAACATACTCTAACAGCATCTTGTGAACAATAAAAATAATACCTCATAATGTAATTTTCTCCAGTACTTCCTCTCTTAGGTCAAACCTTCTCCACAGACTTTGTTTCCAGACACTCTCAGGTTGTTGGGTTTCCAGTCACAGTCTATTCTAATTTGCTGGCCAGCTCTGCCTCAACAATAGTGAAAGTCAAATTCTGTTGTGCCCTCCACCTCCCCAGATGGTAGGATGATGACTGAGAGGGGGAACTAAAGGTAACATGGGCTCTGAACCATCCTGAGGGCCCCATATTGTGCACAATTCCAAAATTATCTTAGTTAGTGGCAAGGGAAGGGAAGGGAAGGGAAGGCATGGAGAAAAACTTGCAGTGGATTTGACCATCTGAATGTTACACTTGATGTCACAGAAAATTTAATACAAGACGCATCTACCTCTGTCCCTCACAGATCTGCTTCACATCCACAACATAAACATGTTGCAACTCTAAGTGTACGTGACATATAACAGTACTTGCTATGCGGTTATGTTACCACCAGGCACAGAACATCCTATATCAGAAACTGAACAGATGTAATCTACAGTCATGTGTGCCTGTTTGGTCTTCAACTGTTCAGACATTCGGTGGGCGTCATGATAAATTCCTTCTGGAGGTGAAAGCTAGACAGGAGGATGATTGGTACTTTTTGATATTTTGAAGTTCTGACAACACATGTAATTAGCTGCCAGGGAAGTTTCCAGAACTTATCCAAATGCCATTCTGAATTTTAGGCCGTCAGAGTTGAGATGACATCACTAAGAGTAGCAATAAGAACAGCAAAGTTTCGGCTGGGTTAACCGGCAGTTCTTTGACACTGACAAGTAAAACCTGTTACATTCTTACCGAGGAACAATGACTTAAAGAATGTACGCATGAACATTACTACTGTCTGGGGCATGATGCCATAGAGTTTGATAAATTTTATTACACTACATGGCATCACATCCCAGAAGACAGTAATCTTCATAGTCATCACCATGGGAACCTAAAATCTTAAATATAGGCAAACTATGGTTAACTGACAGTTCAGAATACCTACAAGCATCACACAGCCATGAATTTTTAACTGACCAATCATTAATATTTCAGTTCAGAGAGCAAGCTTTGGGTGAAAAAAATGAGAGCTTCCCCTACATCCACATTTAGCATCACTTCTACTCTGGAAACGTGACTCCCCCTTGCATAATTACATCCACACACTCTTATTCCAACCAACATCAACTGTCAACAAAATGAAAGCATGTTAATCTGTTGCTAGCTTGTGCTGCTGTATGCACAGCTGAAGGTGGCAAATGTATGAACTGCATAGTCAAGTGCCATAACATTTTACATTCATACATGATAACCATTAAATAACAGTCATACAACAATTTTTTTATATTTTAATTTTATTTATTTGGACTGCATCTTTACCACCATGATTCAGATAATGGTATATTGACACAATCAGTATTTACACTTAATTTCGACTGTCTGAAGGCAGAAGGGGATCAATGAGGCTGAGATCTGGTGTGCTTGCTATATAAAACTGCTGATGTAAATGGAGTTATGTTACAGTGATTCGATATGTAAATGTTCTGGCCCATTTTCAAGTAACGCTGCAACATCTGCATAGAGAGGAATAAGAATAACAAGAAAACACTTCAATCACGAGTCAATGCGGGCACCTCCTAAATGTAAATCCGACATTGCATCAATAACCTTGTACAAGCAACTCAATCTCCATACAAATCTGAGTAATTCTAACCACCAAATGTTACAAAAATATATATTTTTCTATAGCAATGATCGATGGACATACAGCATGAAGAGTTGAAGAAAAACATTAAGCAGTACACAGTATCAGATACGCTGAATATATCTGAATATACTTAATCATAAGTAGCAGTACTGCATGAATTTAACTGAAGTAAATCTGTACAATTAATGGAAGAAACAAGAAATGCATACAGAATTTTGATAGGGTCCTTGAACATCAAGAAGCAGATGGACAGCATGAATCAAGTGAATTTAGATAAGAATTACGTTGCATAAGATGTGAATTTGGATTGGACTCTGAGAGACCAGGATCCAGTAGCAGGTTTTGGTACTAGCAGTGCTGAAACTTAGGTTCTGTTACCACAGTTAGTAATTATGTTTATGCTTTGCTCTTGAACAAAATAAATTTTTGTGCAGGAATTATGTAACATGGTGACCCTTCTATTTTAATATCACACACACCATGTACCATGTTCCATACTGTCCTTTTATCTGCCAACTGTCATGCCCTACGCTGTGTTTCTTCACTCACATATTAGTTCTTGCTCCTATGTGTTTCAGTGTTTGTTAACACCATCTTCACAGAGCCTCAAGCCAATTGCAGCTCCTTCACAACACATCAAATGTGTATGTGAACTTATTAGCTGTCTGTTAAAGAGCGTAGCTTTCTCACAAATATATTACCTTCTGTATCATTAAAGTTTTTCATTTAAACAGGTAACTAGTAAAAAGGTTAAAAGTTAATAGATGAGATTGCAGGCTCACTATTATTTAACACAATAAGATTCTTCACTTGTAGGGATGCACAGAGGTAAAACACATCAAGTGCGCATCTGGTGTGCTGCGCACCTTACGCATACATGATGTGGTAAACACACAAAAAATTGCCATGACCACACCCAATTTGGGATTCTATATGTTTTCCAAGACAAAAAACAAGGATGATATGAAAACAAATGCCAATTCACATTTCCACATGTACCTAGATTTTAATACGCATGGTCTGAGAGACTTTAAGTGTTTTCACTTTCAACTTGTTTTGCCATTGTACATCTCTACAAATGAAGAATTTTAGGGTGTTAAATAGTGAGCCTGTGATCTTAACTATTGTTTTTTAAACTTTTTACAAGTTACACATTTAACAGAAAAACTTTAATGACAAAGAAAAGTAGTGTAATTGTGAGAAAACTACAATCTTTAGCAGACAGCTAATAAATGCACATAAACACCTGATGTGTTGTGTAGGAAATGCAGTTGGATGGAGGCTCCATGAAGATAGTGTCCATAAACAGCGTCATGCTTAAGAGCAAGAACTAATATGTGAGTGATGAAACATAGTGTAGTGTGTTACAGTTGATAGACAAAAGGGTAGTATGTGAAGCTCCATTTTTAGCTGGTCTCCGCTGTGTCTGTCAAATAGCAAAGCTGGGATCAAGACTTCACAGTTCAATAAACACACAAATAAATTTCAAACATAATTTTTTTTTTCCCTGGCAGCCCCACATTAACATATAATTGTTAGAACCTGCCACCAACGCCAAAGGGTAGCTGATGATCACAGAAGGTGTCTCCAAACACCAATCAGTGTAGGAACACTAAAAACAGATGGAAAAATGTTAGTAAACAGCATAAGGTGCATGAATAAAATATATTAAAAGAACCTACCAACTACTATACAACAAGAACAGCTTGTAATAAAATTTAATGGGAAATGAAAAAGTTTCAGTTTTAGGCAGTATTCATGCAACAGTATGTTGAGACTGAGTTCCTTGATATCAGTGCATACTGTACCAGCTTCTGATAATGTACGAGTATGAGACACAGGCACAATATCTGGCTAGGGTAACCACAGGACTCACAGAAAAACCTGCTCCAGTGCCACTTTTTCTATCGCAGAAGTCCCTGCAGACTGACTGAAGATTTGATGCAGGGTCTGTGATGAGCCATTGGTAATTGAAAGCCAGGACTGCTTAACCAGAATAGCAACTAGGCTTTGGAAGAAATGTGTTCTGTCATCTCTCAATAGTTACAGCTAATAAAAGTGGAATTACATTAGAAAAACCAATTAATGTTCCTTAGTTTAACACTGTACCACATTTGACATTCATTTTCTATATTCCCAAGTCAGCAATTTCAGTCAAAAATTTCCTTAGTTTCATATTCACATTCACTAATCATAAGAATTTTAGTAGGGTTACACTGCACTAGAAGTTTTCAACAACATAAGTGATATGTTACTACGTAAATATTCAAAGGGGATTCAAAGTGTAATGCCACTGTACACACACAGATATGCACAAACGCAATGCAACAGTCACAAAGTTGCTTATATTTTATATTCTGGTGGCAACCATTGGGAAAGAATATGCTATACAAATTGTGCCCTGCAGGCATGTTTCACACTTCTGTCATAATTTATTTTATCTATATTCACCACACGTGTGCACACACACACACACACACATGTATATATGGTGCATGCAAGAACAGAATTCATATGTTCTGATGCTTAAGGAATAGTCATGCATAGATAGCTATCCATTCATATTTGTACGGTGCTGCCCAGATGGAGATGTGTGACCCACCACTGTGAGTGACAAATGTAAATATTACATGCACTCCACAAATTATCCAAGATACAATGTTTTTTTTACAATAAGATAGTTCCTGTACGTTCAGAAGCAAACCCCATGTTTCTAACTGTAGACATATGTGTTTTACAACTGTTTTAATGTTACCATACTTTGTATGGTTTATTTTTTTCCTCCAAGAATCAATTCCTTTCTGTAACTAATCACATACTATATTTATGATATATGTTAAAAACTATCTCACATTTGCAGGCATACTTTCAAACAGACAAGAGTCCCTCCCTTATTTGTGATTCTCAGGAAACAAAGTACCCAGAACACTGCAAGGATACCAGATAATCATTGGTATTTTACTGTTGGCTGATTACAGGTAAAGGCACAGTAGAACTTGTGCTTCATTAAGCACTATGGCATGACATATGGGGGAATGAAGGTACAGCACAATACAGTCATGGAAGTGAGTGGCAAACTTCACGCTCATTGAATACAAGGCTAATTGGGCCCCACAGCTGGTGTGCATGCGATGGTAAATTTACATGTGTGGATGCTGAAAATCAAGTCCTAATCATTTAGTCTAGTCACTAATCTGGGATATGTCAGCTCCTGTTACAATATGATCAGACTATATAATGATCAATATGGATATCCAGCAAATAAGCTCTTCACATAACATCTTCACTGCTTTTTCAAACCTGCAGTACTTCACTTAAAGTAATGTTTGCAGTTTCATCCAAAAACAAATAAAAAGTCCATTCAAACTCTATAAATTTGTTTTAAAAAAATGTAAATATCAGAAAACCCAGCTGAAGCAGTCTTTATGCAACTGGCAGTTACAGTATCATCCATGGCCCAATGTTTAAAACAATATTTGGCATGTATATTTCCATTTCTATTGACATATATGAGGAATAATGAACAAACTGGATTTCTCAGAGTATGAACACATAAAAGTCAAACTTGCATGCAGTGAAGTGAAAAACACAATGAGACATATAAAAGCCAACCACATACATCTGAAAAATTGGACACAATGGTAGATGAAGAGATTGATAGAGTACTGTACAATGGCTGGTTCTAATGGATAAAGCATGCAGGAAGTATATTAGGAGAAAATTACTGAAGAGAAACTAGATGTATGATGGAATATTACAATCATTATAAGATGGAGACAGAATATGAAATTGGCAATAAGAATGACAGGTCTCAGTATTTCTTTTACATTAAAAAGGAGTATCAAACCTATAAATAAAAACTGAGCAAACTAGCACACATTTTTGACTCTTTGGAAATGAAAGTAACAATTAACATAATGTCCAACTGGGACCCTCACCTCATAAATGTCACATTAATCACACGCACTGTTACATCTCCACCACTACAGTCATCCCTGTTTCACACCTGGGCCATGGAGTTCGATAAAACTCTCAAGAGACCGTGGGACTTGTCCTTGGTAAGTAATATTATAGGTTTTCACAGCTTTAGCAGCCATACACTTCAAGCTCAACTTTGTTTGCGTTCGAAGGATGATTTCTGCTACACCTGCAACGCAAATCAAACACAAAATTTTAAATACCATAAAACAAATCCTACCCTCATTATCCATTTCCCCCCAACCTGATAGTACTTCCTGTATCTTCAGTTCCCCACTCTGATTTCAAGCAGACCACCCTCACATGTACCGGGACACAGAAAAACATTACCATACAGAAATCACCTATCTGCAGATGCCAGCATTCACTGATGCAGCTGCATTACAAGTCTTAAATTGCAGCAATCCTCATTACATGTCATGTTCGTTACTCTTGAGGATATGATATTCACCATGACAAAAGGAGGCTCCTTGGACAGACACTTAAGTCATATTACAATGTAATAGGCCCTATATTTGGAGTGGGCTGGGCTATTAACATTCAGACTGCAAGATTCATGCGATTTTTCCAGCATGTCACTGACAGTGTTTTTGCTGTCATACTGCTAAGATTATACCGTATTAGTTCATTCCTGGGGCAAATTCTTCCTTTGTTTGTGGCCAGTATGGATCAAGATGGATTCTACATGGATGACCAACAAGCCAGCAATGAAGGAACCCAGTCATTGCCTGTCTAGTCACTGGTGCCAAATTAAGTTTTCTGAAATAACACATCTTGAATGCAAACTTATGCACAGTTAACAAAAAGATGAGCTTTATGCTACAGGCAGTGTGACAGTCAAATTCTGCTTTAGTTCCTGGACAGGGTATCCTATGGTGCATGGTGAACAAGCTATCTGGTCATAAACCTACTTCAGTCTTGATGCCTTAACTTTTCTTTGGGCTTCACAGACTGCATTGTTTGTGCATTTGCTTGTAGACCAGCTTGCTGTAAGCGTGCTTCAGCTCATGGCTGTGCTACTTTCTGCAAAGTATACACAGACACTGACCCTCATGGAAGAAAGGAGTTACTGGAGGAGAATCTGAAAGCTTCATACACCAACTGCATCCGCAGCTCCTCGCACCAATACAAATACTTTAAACAATGACCAAGGAGAATTTTTATTTAATTCAAAGCACATAACTCTCTACAACCATTCAAAATTTTCTGTTACAGGGTTACAATGCAACATACTGAAGTTTCAGCTGTGAGAGAGCCAGCACATCACTACTGTGCAAAACATGCAAGGCCATGCGAATCTGATCACATTGCTAATGACAAAGTATCAACCAGTGGCAGAAGTTTGTCTCATACAAAATTTATGACGTGTGCAGAAATGAAACCAAGCATCAGGTTATGTATGTATGTGTGTGTGAATAACTGTGTAATTATGACACAGGCATGTCATTACAGTAATCCCAAATAATAACAATGTAGTAAAAATTAAAACTGTCTCAACTAAACACAAAAATTATGTGTCATTATTCACACTGTCAACAATGCTGGCCAAATGGACAGTGTCTCCAACCACATATATTTCCTAAAATTGATATTGCACACCCACTTGGGCAGTCCACCAAAGCTACTCTTTTGTCACAAGCGAAAAGTTGGCAAGCTCTAGACAGCAGGGCTACATCTATCTCAACAGAGCAAAGCAAAAGAGTGACAATGAATGGTTCTAGTAGTCATCTTACCTTCACCTCTGTAGGCAGACACAGTAGTATATTTCACATACACCACATGCAGACACACAGTTACTTGGTAACTAGCTACTTGTTATGAGAAAGTGCATCTTTTGTAATGCTGTAAAGTACTACCTACATTCAAGTCCCAGTCTGTAGTTCTGTAACTTTTGCTCATTTAAATAATCTCTTAAATGCTTACTTTCTTGCTTGCCAGAGCACATCCAATTAGAACCCTGAGAAGGGTATTATTTGAGCTTAGGTGTGGATCTTTGTCTCTCACCCACCAGACCTACCATAATTAATTAACTTCACAACCTTTCATGGGAGGAAATGTAAGGTAAAATGACAGGTAAAAATTGTGTCAATGGGCAGTGACATTCAAAGAGCGCTCACTGTGGCTAGTAAAATCATTATTTGTTCTCAAAAAACCTTCAACCTATGTTCTTCCCTTAGGCTGCATCAAGACAGAACGATTATACCTTCAGTCAGAAAGTAACGCCTCCATTTTCCATTTCATGCAATTTACAAGCTGAACACATGGAAACTTCTGAGAACTTCACTACACTACATTACTGCCAAAGGCAGAATTATTTTTCAGTATAGTCTCCAAATTTGTCAACAGTCTTCTTCCATATTTGAACAAAAGCATGCATTCCTGCCTAGTAAAAGTTGCTCTCTCTCCTCTGCAGACACTGGTACACAATATTCAGCAGTACCTCTGCACTGGCATTATGGTGTCCTCTCAGGCCTTTTCCAAAGGACCACACAGGTGATTATCTGATGATGCCAATCCAGGATTGTAGGGTGAATGTGGCAACACTATTTGTCCTAAGTCAGCGATGGCCTTCATAGTGCATACAATCATGTATGGCCTAGCACTGTTATGGTTAAGCAACATTTCAGACATTTTTCTTGTAAAACAATCTTGAAAAACGTGAGCATTCAGACTTCTTAGTGTTTCAGTAAAGCTGTTGGAGTTCACTGTTGTCCCACCTTGGCCATACGTTCACAAGAATGAAACCTATTTCATCCCAAACAAATGTACCCACACCTCTTCAGCTGACGGCACATGCCTGAATTTCTCCATCTTGGCTGGGATGTCATATGGCACTGACCTATCAATAGCCACTTTGATTCAGGTTCAAAATAGTAGATCCAGGTTTCATCCCCCATGACAATCTGTGATTGGAAGCCCTCAGTTCCAGTGTCAAATTGGTGCAAAAGATCAGTAGCAACCTGGTTTCTTTGCATGCATCCATCAGCATTTGAGGCACCCAGTGTGTACAGACCTTGGACCAACCTCTTCAACAACTATCATTACACTGCCTTTACTGAAAGACAGGGTGTAGCATAATTCATATGTTGTTATGTGCTAGTCACTGCATATCAGTTCTTCAACCCAGCACACTTTGTGAGACATCACTAGAGAGGAAGTGTGACCACTCCATAGTTTGTCACAAATTGATGCTCCTCCTGTTAAAGGGTTTTCAATCTGCCTTACCCATTGTCAAACAACACTCATATCCACAATAGCTTCATCATACACTCTGAACAAACGTTCGTAAATCCAAGTCAGCTACTCACATTCAGACACCAAAAACTCTATCACTGGTCATTGTTTAAACTGCACGTGAAACTCTGCCATTTCAAAATCAACTGTGGTGCTGTCATCCGTCAAGCAACCAGTTGCAACTGACCCATACGACTGAGAAGGCTCAAGGACTTCACTGATGTAGCGGTTTTTCCCATACTACTAGAATATAAGGAGATAAAAATCAGGGGGCATTACTTTTGGACAGCCCCCCATATGTAATCTTCAGGTTTCCAGATAGGAAAGTAACTACCACAATATGAAAAGTGTAATTCTTTGAAGTATAATCACCAAATTGCATTTTTATGACTTCATACTACTCACCAGTTGTTGCAGCTTCGAAGGGAGTTTCACCATGCACATTGACCGTGTCCATATGTGCACCAGCTTCGGTCAATTCCATTATAATGGAATGCAAGGTTAAAAAGTCACTGTGAAAACAAAATATCAGGCTTACTAATAAAATATACATTTCTGAAAAAATCTGAAGATAGACAAGCAGAAAACAGACATGAACAGACTGTCAGGTTGCATGACCCCAACATGTTTTACATAGCAACGCACTCACAATCTCAGAACGTTAAATACTGCGTGACTTTGGTTGGGGTTAAGCTGACATAAAATAAAGCTGTTCTCAGGCATAATGTTGATTGCAGTTGCCACCTTCACGGTGAATGAGGTGGAAGGAAGCAGACTGCTATACAGCTCCTGCACGGGAAGTAAGGGGTGGAGATGCAAATCATTATGCTACCCAGCCTGAAGGGGTTATGCAGTAACCACATTATCATCTTCCAGTCTAAAAGTAATTTGCACTACTACTCATTTAGCAATGACACTTCGTTATTCACATTTGAGATTGACCACCTTAAAAATTATTTACAGTCAGACTGAAATACAGCTAGAAAGACCACTTGGTTTTTCTAGTTACCAACACATGGAAGAAGCCATCAGAAATACAAAAATATACGCACTTTACATATAATGTGACAATGTGGCACATTTGTTCAACAACTGTTGCCATGAAAATGTAGCAATGAGTTCTCTTCATTCCTGAGATACACTGCACTGTCATCAGTACATGAAATAAGACATGGAATATTAAAAGTGTTGCCATGGAAATGCAACAATGTGTTCTGTATTGTTGAGTAACATGCCACTGTCAACAATATAATAAATAAGGAAAGCAATGTCACAGACTTGCAACACAGAGTTCTTCTGTACTGTCACTGAGATACAAAATGTTTCATACTTCCTAAGCTACCCTACCAGCCTAATACCATTGTAAATGAAGAGGTGAATTTTATGTCTACCTATGGCAGTGTCAACAGTAAGAAACATGGTTAGGTCTTCACGTAAAGTGGCTGATATTGATGTCAGGTTTTAACCAAATCTGGATTTTCTTGACAGATAAAACCCCCAATATCAAACTACAGGAAAGTCCATACAGTGGCAGCCAAGTTGATACATGCAAATTGACAGACAGACATGACAAAGCTAAGAGCCAATTTTCATGACTGTGCAAATGTGCCTGAACAATGGAATTGTTGGTCCCAACATGCCAGCTAAAGGAGGTACAGCTGGTGGGCAGGGGCTGCCTGCCATATGAGCTAGCTGACCAGGTTAGAAATGCTGATGTCCCCACAACACTCGAGTGGAAAGGGTTACTAATTGCAATGTGTGTCAAAATGCTGGAGTCACATGATACAGATAAACCCTAAATGCTTAAGTTACACATTAGACACAGGCCATGCAAACCCAAAGACAAGAATATGGTGAATGATGAACCACTAAAGGTTGTATTTGTGTATGATGAATACAAAACACAAAGTCATTTCTATCCACGTCTCACTTATAACATGATTTGATGGATTATAATGAAATTTAGTATATGGGAGAAGGTTTCACAATGAAAGTTGTCATATGAATTTCATTTTGGTAGATAACAGAACTTACAACCCTAGTTTATACAAAGATGAAATTAAAATTTATTGTAATTTATTGTATTATCAAATAATAACACAAAATGCATCCTAAACATAAAGTACTGCAATTCTGTATATATTTAAACGTGGCAAACTGCAACACAATACAAGCAAAAATAATTTATGATTCTACACAGTGCAAGTGCTTGTGCAACACAGATACTTATTTGCAGTACATGGAAATGAAGTCAAATAACTTTGATTTCAAACTTTCGCCACTTTCTGAATGTTGTATGCTTTCTTCAGGGTAATTCCCCCGTGTCCGAATTATATATGCCAATGTTTTGGAACACTCTGCCTTTTCCATCTTCATAGGCAGGTAGGCATGAAGAATGGCTAGGTTTGAGAAATGTTGGGGCATTTATACAGGAAAAGGTTTGGCTCAAAAATAGCCTGAGCTAATAGGAAGGACAGTGACAGGGTAGGGGCAGGTCAGAGTACAGAAACAGGCTGTGGGGGGTAACAACCCACATGGAGGCCACAGGTGGGTATGTGAAGGAGATAGGGCGCATGTCAGGGTGAGCCATGGGATGGTAGTGGTCAAACTATTCTGTTTTAGGTGGCTGTATCTTTTCCTTAAACTTGAGGGGTTTCCAAGATTTGCTTAAGGTCAGGCCATCTTCTCTGTTGACGTTGTGTGGGTGCATTTCAAGTTCAATAGCTTCTTCCCTGATAAGTCGATCCATGTATTTGGTTTTAGCAGAAAGGAGTTCAGTGTCCTGTAGTTTAATAATGTGGTCATGGTTAATGCTGTATTCTGCTACTGCTGATTTGTCAGGTTGAGTCTGTCTTATATGTCTAATGTGCTCTTTGATTCGGATTTGGATGGATCAACCACTTTGTCCAATACAAACCCTGCTGCATTCACATGGGCTCCTGTATGTGCCCGGTGTTCTTAATCCCATCGCATCCTTGACTGATGGAAGGTAGCTAAATACTTTTCTAGGTGGTAGGGTGACACTTTTGATGTTGTGTTTGGCCAGCATTCTGCTGAGTCGGCCATATGTTGTTTGGGTGTATGTATGTATGCAGTTGAGGTGGGTTTATCATTGGTCATGGCGGTCCTTGCTGTCGGTTCCATGGTTCATTGTATCTGTTGAGGGCTGTATCCATTGTCCTTGAAGACAGTGGTGAGATATTCTAGTACTTGGGTGAGGGAATTCTGGTAACAGAGAGCTTATCTCTGTATATCAGGGAAGTGAGGACTGATTGTTTGTTAGCAGGATGGTGATGCATATTCTGGTGTAGGTAGATTGGTATGGGTGGGTTTCCAATATACTCTGTGCCCTAGGGAGCCAACCGTTTTTCTGTAGATGTCAATGTCCAGGAATGGAAGGGGGTCTTCTTCTTCTTTTTCCATTGTAAACTGTATCTTGTTGTGGAGTCCACTGAGGTGGTTCAGAAATTCTGCCAGTTTTTGTTGGCCATGGGGCCAGAGGATGAAAGTGTCATCTACATATCTGAACCAGCATACAGGCTTATGTGTCGCTTGTTCTATTGTTTTCTTCTCAAAATCCTCCATGAAGAAATTTGCAATTACTGGAGAAAGTGGTGAGTCCAGTGCTACCCCGTCTGTTTGTTCGTAGAACTGTCCACCATAACAGAAATATGTGGATGTTAGTATATGTTTGAGCGATGTCAGGACATCATCTTCAAAGTGATGACTGAGGAGTTCAATTGAATCCACAATTCGAACTTCCGTAAACAGAGACACCACATCAAAACTAACCATTATATGTTCTGGCTGTACTCGTAGAGATACCAATATCTGGACAAAATGGAAGAAGTTTTCCACGAGGTGTGCCGAATTCCCGGTGAGTTGGGTCAGAAGTCCTGTGAAGTACTTGGAGAGTTGGTAGGTAGGAGCACCAATGTTGCTGACAATGGGTCTCAGAGGAACCCTCTCTTTATGTATCTTCAGAAGTCCATACAATCTTGGGGGTCTGGAGCCAGCCGGACGCAGTTGTTTGCATGTATCTTCTGTGAAAGTGGATTTTTTAAGCAGTAGTGTGGTTTTTCATTCTTTCGAATCAGTAGGATCCCTGGCCACTCTTCTATATGATGGATCCTCAAGAAGGGAAGTGATCTTCTGTTTGTAGTCCACAGTATTGAGAATCACAGTAGCATTTCCTTTGTCTGTTGGTAGGATGGTGAGATCAGTGATTTTCTTTAAGGTATTCAGTGCTTCCCTCTCAGCTCTTGTTGTCTCTGGGTCTGGAGGAGCTTTTTATAATTCTCACGGTCTCTTGCCTGGCTTATTCCGCCATCTCCACAGGTAGAGACTGCACTGCCCTTTCAACCTCAACTTCAATAGGTATAGTGCATGGAGACACAGCATAGTTAAGACCTTTCTGTAGTAACGAGGATACTCCGTCATCCAGCGTCTGGCCACTGAGGTTGATGACTATTTCTTTTGAGGTCTTTGTAGTTGGATGTTGTGTCTTGTGGAGCTGTGTGAATTTCTGGAGTTGTCTGGCCTTGCTGTCTTCACCCACACACGGCTTTCTTAAACATGAGTTGGTCAATCAGGGACCAGTCTGACTTGGACAGTACACTTGCTAAACGTAGGTGTATTTTTAGCAGTTCTCAAGATGTGTTATCAAGTTCTCGTTTGTTGTGATGTATCCTTTCCTTAAGTAAGGCAAAACTGGTACATCGATTGATTCTATTGGCAGCTTGAGAGTGGATGTGGTGATGGAACTATAAGAAGTGAGGTATGGTGTTGTGATCACTGCAGTGAAGGAGGAAAGTAAGGGAGGTGAGGAGTTTGGTTTTCTTGATGCAGAGTTTTTCGAATAATCAAAGGTGTCTTGCAGTTTCCTCCCCATAGAGGAGTAGTATTCTTGATTTCAAACTTTTGCCGTGTTCCAAATATTGTATGCTTTCTTCTGGGTAATTTCCCGGCATCTGAGTTTTATATGCCGACATTTTGGAACACTCTGTCTGTTCAGTCTTCATGGGCAGGTAGGTATGAAGAACGGCAGGGTTTGAGAAATGTTGGGGTATTTATACGGGAAAAGGTTTACAATGGAAAAAGAAGGCCACCTTCCATTCCTGGACATTGACATCTACAGAAAAACAGTTGGCTCCCTAGGGTACAAAGTACATCGGAAACCCACCCATACTAATCTACCTACACCAGAATTCGCATCACCATCCTGCTAGCAAACAATCAGTCCTCGCTTCCCTGATACACAGAGCCAAAGCTCTCTGTCACCAGAATTCCCTCACCCAAGTACTAGAATATCTCACCACTGTCTTCAAGGACAATGGATACAGCCCTCAACAGATACAATGAACCATGGAACCGACAACAAGGACCGCCATGACCAATGATAAACCCACCTCAACTGCATACAAACCGTACACCCAAACAACATATGGCTGACCCAGCAGAATGCTGGCCAAACACAACATCAAAAGTGTCACCCTACCACCTAGAAAAGTATTCAGCTACCTTCCACAAGTCAAGGATGCATTCGGATTAAGAACACCAGGCACATACAGGATCCCATGTGAATGCAGCAGGGTTTACCGCTTTGGTTGATCCATCCAAATCTGAATCAAAGAGCACAACAGACATATAAGATGGGCTCAACCTGACAAATCAGCAGTAGCAGAATACAGCATTAACCATTACCACTTTATTAAACTCCTTTCTGCTAAAACCAGATACATGGATCGACTTATCAGGGAAGCTATTGAACTTTAAATGCACACACACATCATCAACAAAGAAGATGGCCTGACCTTAAGCAAATCTTGGAAATCCCTCAAGCTTATGGAAAAGATACAGCCACCTAAAACACAATAGTTTGACCTGTACCATCCCATGGCTCACCCTGACATGCGCCCTATCTCCTTCACATACCCACCTGTGGCCTCCATGTGGGTTGTTACCCTCCACAGCCTGTTTCTGTACTCTGACCTGCCCCTACCCTGTCACCCTCCTTCCTACTAGCTCAGGCTATTTTTGAGCCAAACCTTTTCCTTTATAAATACCCCTACATTTCTCGAGCCTAGCCATTCTTCATACCTACCTGCCTATGAAGATGGAACAGACAGTGTTCCAAAACATTGGCATATAAAATTCGGGCGCAGAGGAATTAACCAGAAGAAAACATACAACAAGTCAAATAATGTGTGAAAAATTGCAATAGTATGTATCCAGACTTCTTTACTGATGGCTGATTCATGGACTGGAAGTCCAGTCACCTGCCACCAGAATTCTGTGAAGCTAAACTGAGGCTACATACCTTATGGGTTTCTGGTAACTCACAATTATATGCAGTGGTGTGTTTCTATTCTGATCCATTGCATTTACATCAGCTCCACACTGAATTAATAACTTTGCTGTTTCTGAACAGGGAAACCTAAAATAAAAAATGACACATTAAAAAAATAAGACAACTACAACCAACAAACCATGCTGTGATTCCTCGTAGAGGCATAAAATGTTTCTTTCTGCCAAGTGTCCAGCCTAACGCTGGAGTCCACCCAGTCAAATACACATCAGGTAACAGTGGTGCTTTCCCCAGGGATAATGCAACCAAGGTGTAAAACTGCCCATTTACCTTTACAGTTCTTGAGTCCTACCGTTTAGGACGGCATTTAAATGGCTACAGTCAACCTTCGCGTACGACATTATTTTTGCTTGGCATTTAAATTTTTGTACATGGTTTAAAAAAACTTTATTATTTCAGGAACCAAAAAATATTTAATAATGGATTAAACGTCATTTTTTGGGAAATAAGACGGAGCCATATCTGCGTGTGTTCAAGAAATCAGTAATAATTTTCGTTAATGAATAGACAAAAAATTGTATGGAATATGCAAAAATTTCAGTTTCCTTTACTTACATATTAGCTTGATTCCACAGTTTTTCATAAGGAGGTCGCACGTGATGTTGTTAGAACTGTGCCTTTGTGTGGTAATCTTCAAAACAGGTATTCTTAATGCACAGTCCCACTTCACACTTATGGCACTTCCAGAACACTTTTTTTGTCACACCTCTAGCTTTACAGACACGACACCTCAGCTGCGTCTCATACGGGGTAGGCCAATGTTTGCTGCCGCAGACTTCAAGCCTAGCGACACGCTTTTCAACTTTAGGTGGTCTACCTAATGGCCTTGGTACTCTCCGTTCTGGTCCAGCATGTGCCAGTATATTCCTCACA
>Ga0136643_10005342_pt1 | contig 18072 bp, 21 predicted proteins | sample TergutLab28metaG_FD_96883 | JGI IMG/M metagenome (GOLD analysis project Ga0136643, IMG submission 96883) | Labiotermes labralis P1 segment gut microbial communities from Petit-Saut dam, French Guiana - Lab288 P1 (version 3) (version 3) | ecosystem: Host-associated > Arthropoda: Insects >...
CTTAAGGGGGATAAGGCACAGGGTGCCGCCCCCCTTAAGCGGCGTTTTGGTTACTTTGGGGCCGGGGCCAAAGTAACCCCGGGGTATGGGGCGGGTAGCGCCCATTCTTATTCCATCGGAGATACCGATAAAAGTCCTTAAAGTCCGAAAGACAAGGACATCGAAGACACATTGAAGTCCTAAACGGTCGAAAGGCAAGGGCATCGGAGATGCTGGCAAGTTCGCAAGTCCGAAAGGCAAGGACATCGAAGACACATCCAAGCCCCGCACAGCCAAAGTGAAGTACATCGGAGATTCCGATAAAAGCCCTTAAGTCCGAAAGGCAAGGACATCGGGGATACCGACAAGCCCTTAAAGCCCGAAACGCAAGAAAATCCAAACTAGAGACCTCCTGATTCTCCCTCAACTGAAACACAGAAAGGTGTGATTATTTGGGACTAAAAGACATATTCGGCCTGCGCGGAGATGAGCGAAAATCCCTCAGTGTGCAGACGGGGCGCGCAGATGCACACCCGTTTGGCGGATGGATGAACTACACGCCGCTGGCACCGCCGGATATCGGGCTGTTGGACGCTATGCGGGAGGCGATCCCCATCATCGACGCGGCGCTGGATAAGATTGTCCGACTAACCGGCAGTTTTGAGATGGTTTGTTCTGATCCTGTTTTGCAGAAAAAGTTGGACCGGTTTGTAACCGGTGTCCGGGTTGGGCCGGCTTCGCAGGGGCTGCACGCGTTTGTGAATGTTTATCTGCACAGTTTGCTCGCTTACGGCAACGCGGTGGGTGAGATTGTTCCCACCGCGGATGGCGAGGGGATATTTGCCCTTTACAACGCCCGTCTGCGCGATGTGCATATCCGGCGGGGGGGAACCCCGCTGGACGCCGAGCTTTGCACCCTCGCCGACATGAAGCTGACCCCGGTTCGCTATCCGGCGCTTGTGCTTTTTACCCCGCTTAACCCGCCGGCCGGTGAGGTGCGCGGCGCGCCGATTCTGCGCAGTCTGCCTTTTGTCAGCGAGATTCTCATGAAGATTTTCGCGAGCATCGGCCAGAATTTTGACCGGGTGGGGAATCTGCGCTACGCGGTGACCTACCGGCCGGGAAATGACCGGATTGACAAGGCGCAGGCACGGGACATCGCGGCCGGGATTGCCAAAGAGTGGGGGGACGCCATGCAGACAGGCGGCCCGATCCGGGATTTTGTGGCGGTCGGGGATGTGGACGTCAAAGTCATCGGGGCGGACAACCAGATGATCGCCTCTGAAGTCCCTGTCCGGCAGATGATGGAGCAAATTGTGGCAAAGCTGGGAATTCCGCCGTTTATGCTCGGGCTTTCCTGGTCGACCACCGAGCGGATGAGCGCACAGCAGGCGGATATCCTGACCAGCGAGCTGGAAAGTTACCGCCGCCTGCTTGACCCGGTGCTCTCAAGGATTTGCGACACCTATCTGCGGCTGGAGGGGCACACGGCCACAACCGCGCCGGTCTGGAACGACATCAATCTGCAAGACGAAGTCGAAGCCGCCGGGATACGTTTGACCAATGCCCAAGCCGCCGCGCTGGAGCGAAAGGCAGTTGACAGTTGACAATGGACAATTGACAGTGATGGTGTCCGCTGACGCGGACGTTATTTAAAATAAGTCGCAGAGCGACACATTCATTGTCAATTGTCAATTGTGCATTGTCCATTGAAAAGAAAGGAGTTGTTTTTAATGATCGAAAAGAGCTTGGATTCTTCGTCGCTTTCGGATGTGCAGATGGAGAAGATCAACCGGTTTACCCGGCGCGCGCTTGAGCGGGAGGAAGTCTTTGTTTTCTCGCTGATTTTGTGTGACAGCGAGATCGATCGGGACTTTGAGCGGTTCCCCAAGGAATCGCTGGAAGTGCTTTCCGGTTTGTTTGTCGGCAAGACCGGTGTGTTTGACCACAGCCCCAAAGCGAAAAACCAAAGCGCGCGCATCTTTGACGCAGCGCTCGAAGACACCGGCAAATTGAATTCGCTGGGTGAGCCGTATTGCATCCTTCGGGCGTATGCTTATATGCTGCGCTCCCCCAAGAACGAAGAGCTGATCTTTGAGATTGACGGCGGGATCAAAAAAGAAGTCAGTGTCGGCTGCGCGGTCGAAAGGATTGTCTGCTCAGTTTGCGGGGCCGACCACAAGGCCACGGCTTGTGAGCATGTCAAAGGCGGGCGGTATGACGACAGTGTTTGTCATCACCGGTTGGAAAACCCGACTGACGCGTATGAGTGGAGCTTTGTGGCTGTGCCCGCGCAGAAAGAGGCGGGGGTGACCAAGCGGGCGGGAGCGCTTGGCGGCCGCGCACCGGTGGATGACTTGTGCAAGCTGTTCGAAGGCGGTGGGGGACTGAACCTGACTGCCGGGGAGATTATATCGCTCAAAGCGCAGTATTCCGCTTTGGCTGAAAAGGCAAAGGCGGGGGACGCGTACCTTTCCGGTTTGCGGGGGGAGGTTGTCCGGCTGGCCGGGTTCGCGATCCCCGAGCTTGCGCCAACGTTGGTAGGGCAGCTGGCCGCCAAGCTGGACAGCTGTCAGCTGAGCGAGATGCGCCACGCCCTGCGCAAAGCGGCCAACAAAGCTTTTCCGCCAAGCCCGCAGCTGGGGGGCGGGGACATCCAACGTGAGGCGGAAAATCCGTTTGTGATCTGAGGGCAGTTGACAGTTGACAATTGACAGTGGACAGTGATGGAGTCCGCAAGCGGACAATATTTAAATCATCGCGCAGCGATACCGTAACTGTCAACTGTCAACTGAAATAATATTTTGGAGGTTACATCATGCAATATCAAAATGTGAGAGTTGACAAGAGCCTTTACAAGAGCGGCGGCGGATTTTTGGCCGCGCTCGAAAAGCTGGACCCGAGTGAGCGATACGCCGGAAGCGAGCTGGCCGGGATGGACGCTTTTCAGCGCCAGCTCAAGCGGTTTGGGATCAAAGTGAGCGGGGCGGGTTCTTCGAACATCGCCAAGTTTTTCTCGACCGGCGATTCGGCCGCCCTCTTCCCCGAGTATGTATCCCGCGCGGTTGAGTCGGGCGCGAAAGACCAGAGCGTATTGGATGAAATCATCAGCGCGAAAACCGAGATTTCGAGTATGGATTACCGCTCGATCACCACCGACCTGGCGCACCCGGGCGGCGAGGGTTACGGCCACACCATCGGCGAGGGCGAGGAGATTCCGGTCACCAACATCACCCTCAACGAGAACCTTGTCACCCTCAAAAAGCGGGGCAGGCTGCTGCGCGCCAGCTACGAGGCCATCAAATTTCAGCGTCTGGATGTCTTTACTGTAGCGCTCAAGCAGATCGGCGCGTTTATCGCCAAAGCACAGCTAAAAGACGCGATGGAAGTGCTGGCCGGCTCAGGCGGGAACGCCGCCGAAGTGATCGAACAGGCCGGGGCACAGCTCAGCTATGCCGACCTGCTCGCGCTCTGGAGCAAGTTTGTAGATTTTGAGATGAACGTGCTTCTGGCCAGCCCCCAAACGGCGGCCAAAGTGCTGTCTATCCCGGAATTGCGTGACCCGATCGCGGGGGTCGGTTTTCAGAACGATGGCGGGCTGGGCACGCCTTTGGGCGCGAAGCTGATCAAAACCGCGGTCGCGCCGGAGGGCAAGATCATCGCGCTTGACCGCAAGTTCGCGCTGGAAATGGTCACGGCCGGCGGGGTGCAGGTCGAATACGACAAATTGATCGACACCCAGCTTGAACGCGCGTCGGTCACATCCATCTGCGGGTTCTCAAAACTCTTCCCGGACGCGGTTAAGGTGCTTAACTGCAAGTGATGACAGTTGACAATTGACAATTGACAATGGACAGTTATGGTGTCGCTTCGCGACATGATTTAAAAATATCGCGAAGCGATCCCTTCATTGTGCATTGTCAATTGTACATTGTCCATTGAAAAGGGGGTTTGTCTGTGTTGGACAAAGATCGGGTGTTTGACCACTTTTTGACGATGACCGGCCTTGCGCGTAAAGACGCGGTGGCTTACCGGCCTTTTTGTGACGCGGCGGCCGGGTTTATCCACAGCCGGTTGAAAAGAGATGTTGACTTTGGCCGGAATATGGATCGCCTTTGTATTGCGGCGGCGGCGGTGGCTTACGGCGATTGGCTGGAGTTGGGCGGCTCACTTTCGTCGGCTGATGAAATCCGGGTGGGTGAGATTGCGGTGCGGGAGCGGACAGGCGGCCCGTCTCAGCGCGGGGGAGCGCGGCGCGAGCGGTTTTTAGAGGCAATCGCCGATTTGCTAATGCCCTTTCCGGCGCTGACCGTCATCCGGGAGGAAGAGCTGTGAGGGGCGGCGACCCCGCCCGTAAGATCGGGCGGGCCATTGCGAAAATCGGCGGGCAAGTCCTGTTAATTGAGGGCGGCGATGAGCTGCCGTTCACCGCCAGCATCCAGCCGATTCGACGACAGGAAAGCGAGCGAGCGGGGCCGTGGGGGATTGACCGCCGCCGCCGGGCGGCCATTTACGCGTCCTGGTGTGAAATATCCGCCAAGATCAAAGAGGGCAGCTGCCTGCGCTGTCAGGAGGCAAGCTACCGGGTGGTTGGTGTCGAAGTTCTGAAAGCGGCCGGCCGGCCGCTTTACATCTGGGGTTTGCTTGAGCGGGAGGGGGATGATCTGCCGTGGAGCTAAATGCGTTAAAACAAGCGCTGACCGAAATTATCCAAGCTGAGCGGGGGCTGGCCGGGATGGAAGTGCTGGTCGGCTTCCCGGCCGGAAGCCATCTGCCGCTGTCCGGTCCCGCAATCCTGCTTGCGATTGACGGGCTTGAGCTGTTCCCCGCCAGCTTAAATGGCTTTGAGCAGGAGGGCGCAGGGGCCGAAGTCACCGTGCGGTTTGATTTCTTCTCGCCAAGACAGGGTGGTCACACGCTGCATTTGCTTTACGAAGCGCTCTGCGCGGCGCTGGCCGGGAGCGGTCAAAACCTTGGCCTGACCAGGATCCGGCGGGACGCGCTGGTTTGGGATGAAATCCCCGGCTGTTATCGGTTGACCGCCGGAGCTACATTGAAAGGCAGGGCGACCATTGGCCGGGGCAGAGCGCCCGAGCCGAATATTACCGACTTTAGGCTTACGACCGTTGACAGTTGAGGAGGGAAGAGATGAAAGACAATTTGAGGCCGGGTATTTACGCACAAATAGAGATATCCGGATACCACGGCGGGGGCCGGGGCGGGATTGCCCTGCTTTTGCCGGGCGGGGCGCTTTCGGCAGATCGGTTTGAAAGTTACGGGCAGGCGAGTGAAATGCTGAGCGGCAGCCCAACAGCTTTGCGCTGTCTTGATCTGATGTTTGGCGGCGGGGCGGGCAGTGTCTGCCTGGTCACGGCACCCGATATGTCCGCCGCGCTGGGCGAGCTGAGCGGATTTGGCGGGATAAAAGCCATTGTCAGCGGGTTTGTTCAGCTTGATGATCTCACATTGCTGCGGGATTTTGCGCACCAAAGCGCGGAGGATTCCCGCGCGTGTGTGGCCATCGCCGGGATCGGCAACCCGCAGGCGGCCATTCATTTTGCGAACACATTGTGCAGCGGGCGAATGGTTCTCAGCTGCCCGGCGGTTACACCAAAAGATGGCGGCCAGGCAAAAGCCATTTACGGGGCGTGTGCGCTGGCGGCGGCCGTGGCATGTCTGTCAAACCCGACTCAGAACTTCAACGGGATGGATTTCTCTACGCTGGGTGAAGTGAACAAGTTGAGTGAGGATGAAATTCAGGCGCTGCTGGCGGCGGGGGTTTGTGTCTTTGAGGGGGTGGCCGGCCGGGTCGAGCTGATTCGCGGGCTGACCACAGATTCCCCCACTCAGGCGGGGGGCGGAAGTTTGCGGGCGCTTAACACCGTGTTGATTGTTGACTATGTGGTGGGCGGGGTTCGCGAAACCCTGCGCCAGAAACTGCGGGGGCGTGGCCGCGCGACCATCGAGGGAATCCGTGACCAGGTGGCGGTCGAGCTGGCCGACAAGAAAGACGAGGGCGTGATCGCAAGCTTCGAGACCCCGCGCTGCCGGGTAGACAAGGGCGACCCCGGCGTTTGTTTGGTTGAGATCAGCTTTGAGGTTGCGCATCTGCTCAGCCAAATCCGCCTGACCGCGTTTGTGCGCGTTTAGAAAGGGGATGTGACCATGATTGAATTTTCTACAAGCGGGGATATCTCGATTGAGGTGAATGGCAAAAAGCTGGCTGTTGCCCAAAGTTACCGGGCGCGAACCCGGCGCGAAAGCCGCTCTGTCGAGGCGTTCGGCCAGCGGGAGCCGGTGGGTACGGCCACCGGGCGAACTACTTATCAGATCGACCTGAGCCGGGTTCAGCTGTTGGATGAGGCGGCCGGCGACGGGATTGATTTTTACGAGCTTTCCGGCTTCGCGCTGGTGATCGCAAAGCCGGGTGAGCGGGTGATCTATTCGGGCTGTGAGTGGTCGGAGATTGACGAGGCGGCCAGCCTAGGCGGTACGGTGCTTGAGGGCGTGGCCTTGATCGCCGCCAAGCGGATGGTGATTCGATGAGCGCGGCAAAGCTGAGCCCGCTCACCGCCCGGCAGGAGCTGGAAGTCGATGCCAAAGCGCGGACGCTGCTGCCTTTCCTGTTCGCGCGCGGGCTGGAGGCCGAAGACGCGCTGGCGATTGCCACAAACGTCTGCCTGATCCACGCGGCTATGGTTGATCGGCCGGACAGCCCCGCACAGCTGCTCGAAATCTATAGCCTGACGCAAATCGCCGAATTGGCAGGCGCGGTCAGTGAGCTTGCCCAGCCGGCTGAGTGGGAGGTGGCCGAATGACGCACATACGCGGGGCGGTCGCGCGGAACCGAGAGGTTTACCGGCAAGCGTTTGGCCGTAAAACATCCAGCAGGGAGTTGCCGCGGCCGGAGGCGCGCGAGGTTGCTTTCCCGGCTGGTGAGGCCGATCAATATGGGTTTTCCGGCGTCCAGGATGGGGCAATCGCACAGCTTGACCTGCCCCGGATGGAACAGGAATCAGTTTTTCTGCCGCCGGTTACCGAAACGGCGGTGGACGAAAGGCTGGACGATCTGATCCGCGCGTTTGAGCGGGAGGGCCGGATGCGCGCACAAGACCTGCAAGGGGAGGAGTATTAGATGGAGCGGATGCAATTTGGCGCCTTTGTCTTTCCCCACAACCCGGCCGGCATATCCTGTGAGAACCAGGGCCGCCACGCCACATTCTTCTGCCCCGGCCACGGTGAAGTGGTGCAGAGAATGGGTGGGCGGCGAAGGCAAATCCGCTGTGACGGGGATTTTGTGGCTTCGACCCCGGCCGAGACTGCGACACTGGTCGCCGACTTTGAGGACAGGGTGGCCGACGGGCGGCCGGGGATGCTGGCCATACCGGGGCTTACCCCTATGGTCGCCGTGTTGGCCGAACACAGCTTTACAGCGCGGGGGATGGCCGGGTGATCAGCTATCGGATGCGCTTTTTAGAATCGGGGGTGTGAGTGTGCGCTACCGTGCGGTTATCACCAATTTCTCCGGCCGGGAGGAAGAGGTCTACCCGGCCTTTCTGAGAATCCGCCAAGATCTGGATTCTCCGGCCGTCGGGCTGAGCGGCCGGTTTCCGGTCGGTCATCGCCCAACCGAGCTTATGCGGATCCGTGTTTTTCGCGGGGATGAAATGATCTTTGACGGCCGGCCGGATGAGCAGCGGTTCACCCTTTCCGGCAGCGGGATGCTTTTGCACATCGAGGCCAGAAGCCGGGGCGCCATCCTGCTGGACAACGAGGCCATGCCCGAGACTTTAGAGTTCCCGAGTGTGCACAGTGTTTTTGGGCGGCTGATCGCACCCCACGGGTTTGCACTGATCGCGCCCAATCTCTCAATGGACACGTTTACAGTCCGCAAGGGGCTGACCCTTTGGGACGCCTTTTCGGTCTTTACCCGCCGGACACTGGGGCGGCTGCCATATGTGATCGGCGACTTTGTCTACGCTGACCCGCAGCCGCCGGGCGAGAGCCTGGTCATCGGGGGACAGGAAAGGCCGTTCTCGCGGTTTGAGCATACGGTCAGCCACTACCGCCCGATCAGCCGGGTGTTTATCCGGGATGACGAGGGGTTCTATCACGCTTCGGTTGAAAACCCGGACAATCAGCTCCGGCAGATTCGCCGGGAGCGCTATCTGATCCCGGCCGGGGAGTTCGCCAATATCCCGCGGTGGGACGCGGCTTCGCGAATTCGGCGCAGTATGCGGGAGATGGAATCGGTTGAGGTTGAGCTGCCCGGTTACCACCACCAGATCAGGCCCGGCCGCCGGGTGATGGTCGATCACCCGGACGCGCGAATCCACAATCTGCTGGTCGACCGCTCGGTTTTTATCCTGGATGAAAAAGGCGAGCGGGCGACTTTGACGCTGATCAATGTGCTGTACGATTGAGCAGTTGACAATTGACAATGGACAGTTGACAGTGATGGAGTCCGCTTCGCGGACGTTATTTTAAATTATCGCGAAGCGATACCTTCACTGTCAACTGTCAACTGAAAAAGGGGAGAATCAACATGCAAATAATACGCAACCCCGCCCCCCGGCAGGAGGGCGGGATGATCGGCCAGGTCAGTTTTTCGGGCACCGGGGGTTTTGGGGTGGTTGGGGCGAGCAGTTTGCGCGCGGCGCCCATCTTTGCCCCGCGCGGAATCTCGTATATGCCCGGGGTGGGTGACAATGTCCTGCTGCTGCCCATCGAGGGGCGGGATACATGTGTGGGTACGCTGTCCTCCCCCGCCGGATTACAGCCGGGCGAGCTGCGCTTAAGCGCGGCGGGCGGCGCGACCATCCACCTCACCCGCAACGGCGATGTGCGCATCAACGGCCTGACCATCACAAGAGACGGACGGATTTTATAACAGTTGACAATGGACAGTTGACAGTTGACAGTTGACAGTGAAAGAGTCCGCTTCGCGGACGTTATTTAAATTATCGCGAAGCGATACCGAAATTGTCAATTGTGCATTGCCCATTGTCAATTGAAAAGGAGGAGCATATGGATACATTACTGAAAGACAATGACCACGCGACCCGCGAAGACGGCCACCCGGTCACCATCCGGGGCGGGCAGGCGTTTTTACAGCGGCTGCTTATTCGGTTGCGGGTGCGGTTGGGCAGTTTTTCGCCTGACCCCGCGCTGGGCAGTGAGCTTTACCGCCTGCCCGCGTCTATGGCCGGTGAGGAACGGGATCGGCTGGCTTTGCACTATGCCCAGCAGGCTCTGCTCCCCGAAAGGGTGCGGGTGGAAAGCGCGTCCTGCCGCCCGATTCCCGGGAAAGTGGATGCGCTTGCGATTGCTCTATCTCTGCGGGTGGGCGGGCGGCCGTTCCCGCTGGAGGTGGCGATATGAGTGAAATGATCAGCGCGGCCGCTTTTCGCGAAGCGATGGTGGAAACTTACCGCCAAAAGAGCGGGGTAACCCCCGAAGACGCCTCAGATGTTGGGATTCGCATGAGTGCGCTGGCCAGCGTGCTTGAATCCCTCTGGGTTGAGGTCAAAAAGGCCGAGGACAACACATTTCCACAGCGGGCGGCCGGTCAGGCGCTTGACCTGCTGGCCGGCGGGCGGGGGCTCAGCCGCAAACCGGCGCTGGCGGGCGGCGGACGGCTCAGGTTTTCCCGCACCACCCCGGCGGCCGGGGATATTGCCATCCCGGCCGGGATTGTCTGTGCGGATGTGCAGGGTTTGCAATTTCGCACAACCGAACCGGTTACGCTGGCCGCGGGCGGGCGGGAGATGAGTGTCCCGGCGGCCGCGGCAATACCCGGCGAGGCCGGGAACGCGCCGGCCGGTACGGTAAACTTAATCCTCAGCGGACTGCCCGGGATCTCGTCGGTTACAAACCCCAGCCCGTTCGCCGGCGGGGTGGATGAAGAAAGCGATCTTGCGCTGCGCGGGCGGCTGATGCGGCATATCTCCGACCCGCCCACCGGTTTTAACGCCGCGTTTTACCGCGAGGCCGCGTTGCGCTATCCCGGTGTGCGCTCGGTGCAGGTGGTTCCGGCCGCCCGCGGGATTGGCAGCGTAGACGTCATCATTGCTGCTTTACCCGGCTATCAGGCTGACACACTGGCCGGTTCGCTGGCCGGGATCCTCGCGCAGACCCGCGAAATCGGCGTGGATATCCGGGTTTTACCGGCGGATATCCACCCGATTGATGTGACTGCGGTCGTTCGGGTTTTGGATGGCAGCAACCCGTCGGAGGTGGTTTCCGCCTGTGAGCGGGCGCTGGCTGAGCAGATGGCCGCCCAGCAGGTCGGGCAGGGGATTGCGGCTGCGCGGCTGTCCGGCCTGTTTATGGAAATCCCCGGGGTTGAGAATGTCCGGCTGGTCAGCCCGAGCGCCGACATCGCCGCGGTGCGGGGGCGGCTGCTGGCTTCGGCTGAGATTGCGGTGGCCGAGGGCGTGATCGGGATGCCGGAGGTGAGCGCCCGATGAGCAGTTTGCGGAAGTTGTACGCAATTTTAGCGCCTCTGCGGCTGTACGCGCTTGGGCGGGGCAGCGCGGTAGATTGCGAGCTTTCGGCTTATGGCGCGGCTTTGGATATCCTTGACCGGGCGGTGTGTGCGCTTGCGGCCGGGGCACATCCACAGACGGCAGCCGGTGAGGCGCTGGACCTGCATGAGGCGGCGGTCGGGCTGCCGCGGCGCTCAGGCGTTTCGGACGAAGCCCGCCGCGAACTGATTTTGCGGCGGTTAGCGGGCCCGTTCCCGCCGGACCGCGCGGGGGTTGAGGAGGCTTTGGCCGCTTGCGGGTTGATCCGGCCGCAGATTTTTGAGCGGCCGGCCGGGATATTTGTTTCGGCGGCCGGGGTTGTGCCCGGGCTTTCGCTGGATGAGTGCTGGCGGCTTTGTCTGCGGGCGTTACCGGCACATTTACCGGCGTTTATGGATGGGCAGAGCTGGGACGAGCGGGATGCCTTGCGGCTTAGCTGGGATCAGCTGGACGCGCTTGAGCTTAGCTGGACGCAGATTGCTTTCGGCGGGGTCGGATGAAGAAACATGACATAAGGAGTGGATATTATGGCCAGCAGTGAAAAAACGCCCGCTTTGGGGCTGAACAGGTGGCGGGGTACGGATATCCCCATGCGGGAAGATTTTGTCGCCGACAACGAGATATTGGATACGGCCATCTCGGCTTTGCAGTCGGGCGGGTCGGGCGCGGGCGGGAATGACCCCCGGCTGGACGGGCATCTGGGCAATCAGGAGGTGCATGTATCCGCCGGTGACCGGGCGCTTTTGACCGCTTTGGGTGAGGGTGGTGGCAACGGGCCGCTGATTGGGACATACACCGGAAACGGCTCGATGACTCAGGGGATCGCGCTTGGGTTCCGCCCCCGGTTCGGGGTTGTGTTTGCCGACGAGCGGGCACTGATTGAGACGGGCAGCAACGGCCTCTTTCAGATCAGCCGGTGCGGGATTGTCACCAACAGCGGCAATTCGCGCGGGATCGACGGACACGCCACCGGGTTCCGGGTACACGACTGGATGGCTGGTTCGGCCACCGGCACCGACTATATGGGCCTGAATCAGGCGGGCCAGCGCTATGTCTACGCGATGTGGCGGTGATGTCAGTTGACAATTGACAGTGGACAGTTGACAGTAAAAGCATCGCTTCGCGATGGATTTTGTTCGCCGTTCAGACTGCTTATAATGAGCCTCTGACGGCACTCGGCGCGAATTAAGCCGGGACGGTTGCCGTCCCGGCTTTTGTTATAGCGAAATATTATGTCGGTTAGCTGATTTCTGCCCCATCGTCCTGGCGGCGGGTGATCGGCAGTATGATGGTGACCGAAGTGCCGTGTTTATAGGTCGAGTCAACTTCCAGTTTTCCCTCATGGCGGGCGACAATCTCGTCAGCCACGGCCAGCCCGATCCCCGAGCCGCGCCGGGTTGAGTTGGCTTTGAAAAACTTGTCTTTGACGTGGGCAAGGTCTTCCGGCTTGATTCCGATGCCGGTGTCTTTTACCTCAATGATCAGGCGTTCGTCAATTATTTTTGCGGTGACGTCAACCCGGCCACCCGGGTCGGAGTACTTGACCGCGTTGTCGATTACGTTGACAAAAACCTGACGCAGCTTGTTCTTATCCCCCCAGACCGGGGCAATCAGCTCGCCCTCGTCGTAATCAAGGGTCAGGCTTTCGCGGCGGGCGCGGTCGGTGTACATCATCACCGCTTCGCTCAGTTCGGCCATCGCGTCAATCCGCGAGAGGATCAGCTTGAGCCGCCCGCTCTGCATCCGCGAAAAGTCGAGAAGCTCTTCGACCATCGAGCTTAGCCGCTCGGTTTCGCTGATGATGACTTTCATCCCCTTGGCCAGCGTCTCTTTGTCTTCGCCGTGGTCGGAAAGGATGGTTTCGCCCCAGCCCTGAATCGCGGTCAGCGGGGTGCGAAGTTCGTGCGAAACGGATGAGATAAAGTCGTTCTTCATGGTTTCGGCTGCGCCCAGCTCTTCGGCCATATGGTTGATGATATCGCACAATTCACCGATTTCGTCGTTGCTTTTTTTCTGAAGCCGGGCATCAAAGTCGCCGCCCGCGATTTTTCGGGCGGTCTCACCCACCTGTGTGATCGGCTTGACGATGGAGGAGATAAAGTAAGAGCTTGAAAACAGGACAAGCGCCAAAATGGCAAGGCCAAGCAAAGCGACCCCGACAATCAGGATGAATATCTGCCGGTCAACCGCCGAGATAGAGACCAAAAAGCGAAGCGCGGCCACCCCGTCCCGCGGGATAGAGAGAAAGACGGTGACGGCCATCACCCGCTCGCCGCTGATCTGGCCGACCACAACGCCCTCACCGTCCCCGGCCAGCCCGTGAAAGTCATACATGATCGCCTCATCCGGCTGAAACCCGCTGGATGTGTAGAGCACTTCCCACTCGTCGCTGAGCACCATCATCTCCATCCGGTCCTTGGCCGCGAATAGGGCGACGTACTCGCGCACCTGTGCCCGGTAATCGGTGGTGACGTCTTCGGCGTGGGAAGAAAAAACACTGTTGGTGATATCCGCCTGTGTGGTCAGGATATTCTGCACAGCCGCGTAATAGTATTCGCGAATCCCAATGGCAAAAGCAACCTCAAGCACAAGAATGATGACCACAATCACCCCGAAGCTGTTAAACAACCAGCGCCGGGTTATTTTTTTGACCGCGATTGTGATCACCCCCTCCTAATTAACAATTATCAATTAACAATGCATGTATCGCTTCGCGATTTATTTTAATAATGTCTGCGGTAGCGGACACTGCAATTGTTAATTGTACATTGTACATTGTTAATTGCCCTTAGTCCACCCACTTGTACCCGTAGCCCCAGATGGTTAGGATGTGCTTGGGTTTGGAGGCGTCGTCTTCGATTTTCATTCTCAGACGGCGGATGTTTACGTCCACAATTTTGACGTCGCCGTAGTAATCCTCTCCCCAGACATGGGCTAGGATTTCAGTTCGTTCCATAGCTACGTTGGGGTGTGAGATAAAGAACTCCATAATCTGGAATTCCATTTGGGTCAGCTCGACCGGCTTGCCTTTTTTGGTCAGCGACCGGCTTTTGGAGTTGAGCACAAAATCCCCTGAAAAGATTTCAGAGCCGGGCGCGACCATCGTTTGTGCCATACTCACCCGCCGGTGTACCGCGTCTACCCGCGCGAGCAGTTCTGTCGGCGAAAAGGGCTTTGCGATGTAGTCGTCCGCGCCCAGCATCAGCCCGCTGACCTTGTCCATCTCCTGGGTTTTGGCGGACAGCATAATGATCCCGATCGACGGCGAGGTGGCGCGGATCTGCTTGCAGACCTCAAAGCCGTCCATCCCCGGCATCATCACGTCCAGCAGGACAATGTCAAAGTTGCCGCCGTTTTGGGCAAAGACTTCGAGCGCCTGCTCGCCGTTTGATACGTCGGTTACCTCGTACCCCGCCCGGCGCATGTTGATCACAATAAAATCGCGGATGACGTCTTCGTCCTCGGCTATGAGTATCCTCTTCATGACAAAACCTCCTTGGTAGTGGTTGGCAATAAGAATGAAAGATTGACAGGCGGACCCTAAAGCAGCATAAAATTGTTTTGCATTTGAGATTGCGTTAGAGCGAGCGGGCTGTTCCCGGCGGGCAGGTAGCCGTGAAAGACAGACAGTCCACGCTCAGCCAACAAGATGTAGTTGTCGGTTTGGTCGTTGTGGTAACCGCGAATCTGCTGTACCCGAATCCGCAGAAGTTCGGCGGCGGGCTGGTTGGTCACCGGGTCGATTTCGTAAAACCGCCACTGGCCGATTTCCGGACGCCGGGAGACGCTCACCCGATTCACCCACTCTTCGGGGAAAAAGAAGAGGTAGCCGGCCTCGGGGTTGACCACAGCCATATCGGTCACCAGCAGCTGCCCCGCGAAGTCGTAGGAGAGATAAAGGGTGAGCGGCAGCGGGTCAAGCTCGCTTTCTATATCGGGGGCGGGCAGGTCATCCAGCGAGTGTACCGGAATCACCACCCGGCCATCCCCGCGCAAATCTCGGCTGAGGAGTGAGCCGTCCTGCCGGAAAGGCCGGAATGTCTGGCGGTAAAGGGTGTTGATCACGTCGATTTCAATGTCGGCGGCCAGGATGACCAAAGAATTGTCCGCCACCGCGAAAAGCTCGGTCGACATCAGAAAATCGTGCCGGCGCGCGTCTACAAAGATGCCGTTTGTCCCTTCCCTGAGCAGCCCTTTGGATAGGTTGACCACCTCGCTTGTGTCTGTGGAAAGTGCGGCTTCGCCTACAATTGAAAGGCGGCCGTCCACTGTGCGGCCCAATAGGTGGAGCTGGTGCAGCCCCGCGGCGTCCTGGCGGACAAGCGCGATCTGTTCAAGCTCGTCCATCTTATAGTGGTCAATGTCAAAGATGGTGTAGTCGGTTTGATAGACCACCGACAGCTCACCCCCCTGGTAAGAAAAGACGTCCAGCCGCCGCCGCCCGCTGACCGAATCCTCCCAGCCGACCAGCAGGGATTGCGACCCGGTCGAGAGCAGGTTAGAGAACCAGACGATGTGTACCCGGTCGCCAAAACCCGCCCGGTCATCAATGAGAAGCCAGCTGCCGTCTGCCTCTTCGCGCAGGGTCTTCATTCGAACCGCGCCCTGCGTTTCGGCTGAGGTGAAAAAGACAACCGCCTCCATCAGCCCGTCCCCGTCCATATCGCTGAACACAAAGGGGGAGCGGTAATCCCCCGCCCGGGGGTATTGATAATGTATGCGCGCAAGGTCGACGTGCGTAGACAGCGCCTGCTGAACCTGAATCTGCCGCTCGTTAATCCATGGCGGCCTGAGCAAATCCTCGATGTTCACATCAATCGGGGCGCATCCGCCAAGCAATGCGAGGCAAAGCAGACCCGCCGCAAGTCTGCGAAACATGGCAGCACCCCCCTTTTTTTACAATTGACAGTTGACAGTGGACAATTGACAGTTAATGAATCGCTTCGCGATGAGATTTTTATCATAGTTGTCTTGATTTATTCTACTTTAAATCAAGGCGGAAGTCAATCGAACGCTGACTGTCGCTTTTTTTAATTGTCGCAAAGCGACACCATCATTGTTCATTGTCAACTGTCCATTGTCAATTATATTTTGTGACCGTCTAAAGTTTCGAGATAATCTGCCGAACATGCGCGAATCACTAATATTTAGGCCGTTTATTGATGGTGTGTTCGCGCGCGAATGTGGGCGAGAAAAATTTCTCATTTTTTTTGTGACCAGGGGCTAAAGTTTATGCGCAGTGTCCCGATAACATTATTGTAGGCGTAAGAAGGGTTTTTACCCAGAGCCGTGTGAGCCGGAAACTTTGCGCAGGGTCTCCGGCTCCCCGAGAGGGAGCTTCACAATCTCCTTACCGGGTGACAGAAATGTCATACACGGAAAACGCCAGAAAACGGCTCCCCGGAAATGACCGAGCAGGATGCGAAGTCAGGGACGGGTAAAAAAACAAGTCCGCGCAAATGGCGCGGCGTAAAACAAGGAGGATCATCATGGTAGTACAAAACAACATTCCGGCATTAAACTCGCATAGAAATCTTCAGATCAACAACAGCAGCCTTTCCCGCAACCTTGAGCGCCTGAGCTCCGGCTTCCGGATCAACCGCGCCGCGGACGACGCCGCCGGCCTGTCCATCTCCGAGCGTATGCGCGGCCAGATCCGCGGCCTCGCGATGGCTGAGCAGAACACCAGCCAGGGCATCAACCTGATTCAGACCGCTGAAGGCGGCCTGCAAGAAACCCAGAACATACTGCAAAGAATCCGCGAGCTGTCCGTCATGAGCGCGAACGCTACATTCGGCGACACCGACCGCCAACAAATCCACCACGAAGTCGTGGCCCTGATCGACGAGATTGACCGCATCGCGTCCTCCACCCACTACAACGGCATCAGCTTGATCGACGGCAGCTTTGGCAGCGTCAGAGTCAACGACACCACCAATGAATTTGTGATGACCAACGTTCTCGGCCTGAACCTGAACAATCTGGAGCTTTCTGACTTCGGCGAAGAAATATTCGAAGGCGTGACCGACCTGAACGTTAGAATCACCGTTACTGAAATGACCGGCATGAATCCCACCGCAGCCGGAGACTTCAGAGAACAAGTTGTCTCGCTGCAAGTCGGCGACCGGACTTTCACAGGGTTTATTGAGGGCCATGCTACATCCGGTATAGCAGGGACATCACACGTTGTCTTTAGAGACATCAATGGTGAAGCGGTTGCGTCTACCACACTGGAAGGCGGCAACACCAACGCACTGACTTCCGGCGTTATCAGCAACGTCGTTTTGCAGACCGGCACAGCCGCCAACCCGAACGATCCCCCCGCTTTCCATGTCGTTAATGCCCGGGTTGCCGATCACAACCGCGTTTCGAGCGCCCTTGTCTTCCAAATCGGAGCCAACGGCGGCCAGGATCAGCGCGCGGCCCTGACTGTCCGAAACATGAACGCCGGTGCCCTTGGGTTTGTAGATGTACACGGCCAGGCTTGGACTGTCCGCCAGATTTCCGCTTCACACATTTGGAACTCCACTCTTGATGGCGGCGTCCCCATCGGCGCGGAGGGTGTAACCGAACAGAACCCCGGCATTTCTATCCTTACAAACACCGGCGCAAACGCGGCCATCGATGTGCTTGACGCGGCTCTGGACCAGGTTTCCAGCCAGCGCGCACAGCTCGGCGCCATGCAGAACCGCCTTGAATCGACCTTTAACTCCCTCGGCATTGCCCGCGAAAACCTGACCGCAGCCGAGAGCACAATCCGCGACGTTGATATGGCGCAAGAGATGATGATGTTTACCCAGAACAACATCCTGTCTCAAGCCGCCCAGGCAATGCTCGCACAAGCCAACCAATTGCCGCAGGGCATACTCCAACTTCTCAGGTAGTCATAGACATAAGCTAGCGTGGCCGAAAGTGGCGTAATAACGTCACAATTTCGGTCACGTTAGCCCAATATTTGCGCGGGGAACCTCCGCCCGGCGCAATGTTTAAAAAATCAGTTGACAATGTACAATTGATGATTGACAGTAATGGTATCGCTGTGTGATTCGTATTTAAAAATGTCCGCGCAGCGGACACCATCATTGTCAATTGTCAATTGCCAACTGTCAATTGTACATATATGTTAGCTGCAAAGCACTGTGGCGTGTTTTGGGTTTTACGTCACCGCGGGACGCGTGTTGTTTTACGCGGAGCACCTCGCCCTCGCGGTTGGCGTTGCCATAAATAAGCCCCTGTCCGCGACCGAGCATGACGCAAAGTTGCGGGTAGGAAGAATCTCAACAATCGCGCAAAGACTGCGCGGCAACTAACAAGGAGGAACAACCATGGTAGTACAAAACAACATTCCGGCATTAAACTCGCACAGAAATCTTCAGATCAACAACAGCGGCCTTGCCCGCAACCTCGAGCGTTTGAGTTCCGGCTTCCGGATCAACCGCGCGGCGGACGACGCAGCCGGCTTGGCGATCAGTGAGCGTATGCGCGGCCAGATCCGCGGTCTTGCAATGGCTGAGCAGAACACAAGCCAGGGCATCAACCTGATCCAAACCGCTGAAGGCGGGCTGCA
>Ga0136643_10005349_pt1 | contig 18066 bp, 5 predicted proteins | sample TergutLab28metaG_FD_96883 | JGI IMG/M metagenome (GOLD analysis project Ga0136643, IMG submission 96883) | Labiotermes labralis P1 segment gut microbial communities from Petit-Saut dam, French Guiana - Lab288 P1 (version 3) (version 3) | ecosystem: Host-associated > Arthropoda: Insects >...
AAGTTTATTTCATGCCTCTACATGTTTCGAGCACCATGTGCTCATCATCAGGAGGTCAAAATTGCATTATACAGCCTCTGGTACCATCACACGCTGTAGGTGGTCGTCCACTGCACGGGACGGCCACCTATAGTTTTGATGATACCAGAGGCTGTATAATGCAATTTTGACATCCTGATGATGAGCACATGGTGCTCGAAACATGCAGAGGCATGAAATAAACTTACTGTAAAACAAAAATTTTGTGCATCAAGTTCGTTAATTACTAAGATAAATATACTGAGATGCACGGTCAGCAAAACATAAAAAAGAAACCCACAATACATGCTATAAGCAATCGTATATTTCATACGTTTCACACAATCAGTTGTGACGCCTGCATATATAAACTAGCTGTGATGCTGAGCACACCTACTAATTCCTAAGCCACTGTCATTATTGTGACAGACAACATTACTCTAGGTGTATGGATATGAAAATGGATAAGCATCATAGCCCTAGAGCTGTGTGTAACCTGAACAACGATAGTGCATTATCTGCTTTCAGTGGCGTATTTAGATATATTACGATTAACTGTATACTACGGAATAGGTAATTTGAACCTGAGTAACCTGAAAAAATATGCATGAAAATCTATTTTAAATTTCAGTAGTAGGAATTCCTCATACCCATCAAAATAATTGCACTGCACAAGAAACAACGACTAAAAAGTACGTGATTGAAACGTCAGATTCTTGTGTTAGTGTTAATTAGGTACTTCGTCTCAGAAGATTAGACTACTTATTCCTAGTTGCAGGGACAAGACTAATTGCTTGTCGGTCAGAAGGAAGGGGAGTTAAACGATAAACAGGACATGCAGGGTACGTTTAAAGTAACACTGAGGGGCATTCGTGCAGCCATTGTTGCAGTGGCAAAGCATTACATAATACATGTTCTGAATATGTGTCTGCAGCCTTATTTGTCCAACATTCAATGCATATGTGTCGCATTATATTGTCTTGTGTGGCCTGTCTGGCTGTCCCATATTTTTCCATATTATCGCATAAAGGGCACGATTTAAAAAAAAATATTGAAAATAGACTGGGTTTCTTGATTTTCTCTACAAATACTTTATGAAAATTTTCTCATTCTAAGAAGAATTGAGTGAGATATATTATAAATGTACGTCAATCTTCATGTAAAGTACCCTACATTTTTGTCAGACTCTAATAAAACTTAAATTTTTTTCGGATGATTACAGAAAAATAAAAGGACAAAGTATAAGCTGGTTAGGTCACCTAGAGGGAATGGAGGAGGATAGGATGCCCAAAAAGATCTTCACTCAAGAACTAGAAGGGACGAGAAGAAGGGGAAGACCTAGGAAAAGATGGAAAGAGGAAGTAGAAAGAGATCTTCAGGTGCTGGGATTGAGAAGATGGAGAGAATTGGTGGCAGATAGGAAAAAAAATGGAAGGACATTCTTCGACAGACCAACGCCCACAGTGGACTGTAGAGCCAATGGAAGAAGTAGAAGAAGAAGAATAAGAAGAAGAAGATTACAGAAAAATCTTCAAATGCTAAATTTAACGAAAATCCGTACAGTGGGAGCCGAGTTGTTCCATGTAGACAGGCAGAAGGACAGTCAGACATGACAAAACTAACAGTCGTCATTCGCGATTATGCGAACGGAACTGCACTATAAACAAACGCAGAAACACATATAAAAAACGAAGAAAGAAATCGAATAATGTGAGTTCTGCACTAAGAACCCTGTTCCACTACATGCGCAGAACTTGTAACTAATCTTCATCATGTAGACTATTAACGTATCCCTCGACAGCTACACCAAAGAAGTACACCTGGTGGAAGCAGATTTGTAAATATGTAATTTTATACTCGCCTAATATTATTAGCTATTTTTGTGTTTACTGAAATAAGAGACAAGTTACATAACTATTCAGCCTTTAAGGGTGTGTGTTGTTCTGGGCCATTACACTGAGTAGGATCGTTAAGTTTCCTCTGATGTTGCGGACACGTGTAATTGTATTTATGTATGTTGCAAAATGTGCGTGGACAGATGGAGGAGAAAACATGAAATTTGTAAAGCATAAAGTTTAATTTTTTATTATTCACACCAACAAATACACAATATATATTTATTTATTTATATAAATATAGGTATATATATATAAGTAATCCTACATGTTTCGATGTATCTGTGTCATCTTCAGGAAGTTTATTCTTCCAGTTTGTTAAAATTACAAAAATCATTAAATTTACAAAGTCAATAAAACCAGTAGATTAAATATTTACGTGATTGTTATAGTTGATGATAAAATCTATAAAAACATACAATTAGAGTACATGGAAGATGTTTAGCTTGGTGGCAGTATGTATATAATCTGGACTGTCTTGTAGATGTAATCCCATAGTGATACGACTCCCTAAATATGATGCAGATGCATCGAAACATGCAGGAATACTGACGTGCACGGTACATACATCAAAACATTTCAATGTTACGTCTTCGTGTGATATTGCGTGGTATAAATGGTAGATGTTAACACACGTGCGAGGGAACAGACCTCCTCCATCTTCGTGGTAGAATATGGAGACAGAATGTCCCTCCGAAACGTCTCGGAAACGCCTCCGAACCCCCCGTAACTATCGACCAAACAAAGTGATTTTACATCCCTGAAGGCAGTACATCCCACTTCGTCGCAATGAAGTCATTTCCAAACCAAGATAACTCTTCAAAAGCGCGCTGTGCCATACAGTATAGTATTCATGGCTGGTAGGATTTATCGCACTAGGATGACGTCACAAAGAATTCAGCAAGCTGTAAATTCGTACGTCGTCATATACTGTACTTAATTCGATTCTTTATCAATTTTCGAGCACACGACCTAAATAACAGCGACCGTGTAATGACCTCTGCACTGTATTGACACCTTTAATGTGCCTCTATCAGGTTAGAATCTCCATTTCCGCGAGTAACACCAGTTTCGCTTCAGCAGCATCAGGAGTTATACCATTACTGCGCTATGACGTCATCCAGAAATGGAGTACAGCGCTGTCAATATTGTTTTGTATGCAAGCTACAAATAACTGAGTGTCATGGTTCACTGAACATGGACTCGCATCTCGTGCGCATGAATGCCTTCAAGATATGATCCGCCCGTGAGAACAATGGGATCAAGTACAAAAGAAATGTCGTTAAGAATTCATTAACTGACGTGTTTAGTAATACCGAATGAATACACGACACCATTTTGAATTTTAAGATTTCTTCAAACCGGTTTTAATTGAAAATAACAAAGAAAAAACATATTAATTATTCCTTCCCGAACATTTATAAAGGATTTCACAGTTCAAAGAGTTCCAAAAGCTTCTAATTTCTGAAAGTATTCGGCCACATAAAACAGTAACTTTTTTTACAGCGGTTTTATGTGAGCTTAAAACGCAGTTACGTCCAGAGAAAAACAGCGTACAACTGTTCGGAGAGTAAATGCACATAAAACATGCTTTTGTATTTGCAAGGTAACGGCTGTGCCGTAACGTGCTAAACAGGCACTGAGGGCAGGCACACCTACAATCATACCCATATTCAACCTCGGTGCTGAAGTATCAGGTACATTCAAATCGTCCGGGATGTGACGCCATGTTGACTGATAAAACGTTATGGATGTTACATGGCAACTTGCCGCCTCCTTCTTCATGGTTAAAACGTTCTTCCTAAACTGACTCCTGAAGATGAAGACAGCCAACTGTCACAAACGTCCGTGACTACTTATCACTAAATATGGCGTCATATACCAAAACTCTTGTATCTGTACTATCTCTGCTGTAAGAACCTCAAATCTAGTCAAGTAGAAGTATGTGAATAATTTAAAATTTTTTAAAACAAGAAGATATATTATTTAGTTATATCAACTACTGCAATTAAGTTGTAGAAACAAAGTTGTCACGATGCGCTGAACATGTAGAAAGACGTGGAAAGAGTAGAAAGACCTAGATCCCAAAGAATAGTTGTGGGGAAATCTGTTCCAGAAGTTACATAAAAGCAGAGAACATAAAAAGACAACAAACAGATCGATTTTATATCACTACATTGTAAGAGTAAGAAACGGATAAAACTGTTCATTTTGGGTCCAGTTACATATTTTTGGTATTGGCGTCGCTGACGTTTCAGTTTATCGTAACACAATTTTGGTCAGCATCAGCACATCATGTAGAACGCCCCGTCATGCACACGAAGAGCAGGAAGTCTTAAAAGATTAATGATTATTTGCAATTACATTTTATAGTTTCCTTCTAAATTCAAGACTAAACAAAGCAGACACTGTGGGTATAATGTGACATGGAGGTGCCCTCGTGCAACCATTCTTGCCGTGGAAAATCAATAAGTATTATCATAATCAGATGAACGGCACGATTTTCGGGGAAAAAAAGTTATTGAACATAAATTGTTATTTGTTATTTTGCCAGATTTTAATGAAATTTGTTTTGCCTCGACAGATTTTCAGACAATATACGCCAAATTTCAAGAAAATCCGTGTAGTGGGAGCCCAGTTGTTTCATGTGTGCAGGCGGACGGACACACGGATTAACGGACATACAGACATGCATATATGACGAAGTTAATGGCGCCTTTCGCGATTTTACGAACGCGACTAACAATAAATCTCATCTAAAGATTGCCCATAATTCCTAATATTTTTATTAGATTTACACACAAAATACATATTAATAATTGTTATTCCAGACATTTAAGCAGTATAACGAATCCATCTGCTTACATATTAGTGCATATTGTTATGCGTATTCTGCTACTGGCACACAACTTTTTTGTCACTCCTTTGTCCAAGACTTCAGTAACGCAAAATGAAATACGTCATTAGCAGAACGATTTAAAATTAAATAATATGTTTTAAATTCATCAGCATGCAATATTAAAGGATAATTAAGAGAACACGTGGCTAATATGTAGACCCATTTTTGTTTCCTTCCGGTTGGAATAATTTGCAAAACTCGGCCGAAATTTTAATTTCACACATATAAGCAATTATCTGATGCTATGTTATTCTGAGGGTATATTTAATAATATGCTCCTTTATACACGATTGCTTCCTTTTAACTGTGACTAAATAACGCCACATAGTGCGTCAGTACACAGGTTAACCTTTCAAAGCCTAGCGGTTTCTTTACGTACCAAAAGCTTTAACATTCAAAAATTCTACATGGTGCTCGCTCTACGTTGAGTTTTGTGCACGGATCAGGGAACAAACAGCGACTTTTGAATTATACAGCAGTAACTGGTTGGTTTTTTATAACTGAGGTGGAAAGTGTTTACTGTGCGGTACGAACTAATTCCTTATATAAAGCAGATTACGTTTAGTCTTTAAAAGGTAAAAATTCCTTACGTTGAAACTCTGCCTTCCTGAATGGTATTCAAACTCATATCTTCGGTACCTGAGGAGAATATTGGGACCTACGAGGGACGAGGTAACAGGGGAGTGGAGAAAACTACAAAATGAGAAGTTTAATGATCTGTACTCTTCGCCCAATATTGTTCGGGTGATCCATCGAGAAGAATGGGATTGGCGGGTCATGTAGCACGTATGGGGGAGAACAGAAATGCATACACGGATTTGGTGGGTAAACCTGACGGAAAGAGACCACTTGGAAGACCCAGGCGTAGATGGGAGGGTAATATTAAGATAGATCTTCAGGAAATGTGAAGTGGGGCCTAGATTAGATCGATCTGGCTCAGGATAGGGACAGGTGGCGGGCACTTGTGAATGCGGTCATGAAACTTCAGGTTCCATAAAATGGTGGGGAATTTCTCGACAAGCTGAGAACCCGTTAGCTTCTCAAGAAGGACTCTGCTCCAAGGAGTAAGTTTCTTCGGTACCCTAAGCTGCTACAATTGGTAACTTTTAAATGGAAGAGGCCATAGAACTGTAGAAAACGTCTGCTATTTCCCAAACAGAGAGGATCTGAGATAGGTCGGAAAGCTTTTCTTACCATGGCGCAACAGTCCCAGTGGTCCAAGGCCTCCTCATTTTCGAGGATTCACGATCAAACTCAGACACACCACACTCAGTAGGATTCCTCTGGACGAATGATCAGTTAATTACAGAGATCTCTACCTGACAACACACAACACTCACAACAGACATCCTTCCATAAACAGGCGGGATTCAAACCCACAATCCCAGCAAGCGAGCGGCCGCAGACTCACGCCTTAGACCACGCGACCACTGGAAACGGCGCTCTGGAAGTTAGTGACTATTACTCTGCATAAACGATCGGGCTTGGCTTCCCGGCAGGAGGTGGGTGTACCTCACCTCCACAGCGTCCAGACCGACTGTGGGTGCCTCCATAGACGCCACTATTGTCGTGTAACCTGCGGCTCTTTCCTCGGAAATAAAGCAGTCAGGGCATCAGGCTCATCACCTAACCCCACCCACTGCCGAGAAAAAATAAACGGAACTTTGCGCGTTCTACATTTCCCATACGCCTTCACGAGGTGGCGAATGAATAAAGATAAGGGCAACCTTACTCTACTTTGCCTCTCCACTTTTATTTTAATAAAACAGAGACAGGCACCAAATTTCTACAATCTGTAGGGATAATTACGCAGATATGGTTGGTTGAACGAACAGACTGGTTACACCTGGGAAGTACTGTAATGGAAGTTAAAGGATTATTTTTTTTAGCGTCAGTGGCTTCATAGACGGTCTCTAGCAGCAAATATCAAAGGGACGTTTATAATGAAACTAATGTACAGAAATAAAGAGATTCAATCTTTATCGTTGCACCGCGCATTTTGCAGTCTATTTAAGTAACACACCAACAATGCGCATATATAGTCTATAATAAGCTAAAATGTACATTAAAACACTTAAAACGTTCCTACATGTTTCGATCATACGATCATCATCAGGGAGCATACTTTGTTCCTTGCTAAAGTTACAGTTTAAAATACTCAGTGATTTACTTCGTTATAATTAATTTGGTGCTGTTGCAGCATGTCGTGTGTTGTGTGTGAGTCGACTCACACATAACTAATTTTAACTTACAGACATGCTGCCACAACACCAAATTAATATAACGAAGTAAATCACTGAGTGTTTTAAACTGTAACTTTAGCAAGGAACAAAGTGTGTTCCCTGAGGATGATCGTATGATCGAAACATGTAGGAAAGTTTTAAGTGTTTTAATGTAAATTTTATATTATTAAAGGCTATATATGTGCTTTTGTTGGTGCGTTACTTAAATAAAGAGACTCAATATTTGGAGACACCAATCACATATTGGTTTTGTTCAAATGAAGGAAAAATCAGGGTTGTTTTACGTTCATATACGAACCAACTGAGGTAGAACTGTTTTTAAATAAGAGAGTATGAAGTTCGCTGTCTACTGAATCAGAATTCGCAGTACCGTTCCGGCCTCAAAAGCAAAACCGAGCAACCCAAGCCCACTAATTAACAAAGCCACATGCTTGCCGTCATTTGAAATGTATTGTTTAAATAAAGACGACTGTGAAGACTATACAGCGTCGATATTACGTTACAGAATGATTACGTAAAATGGGGAAGGATGTTGCCAGGGATACAAGATGTAATCGGGCAAAAGAATCTGTCTCAGTGTCACTTTGTGCACCAAAAATCCTACACGGACTACCCTGAGAATTACTGTCATTATCCACACAATTAAAAACTTAAGACACGTCTCAGGATGTAGAAACAATATCATTCTGAAATGTTAGTTACCTTAATACAATTGAACACACATAATTAATATTACAACTCTATAGCCATAAGCAGGTGTGTCGAATCTACAGATTAAATTACACAGTTGACATTTTATCCCCATTTTCCTTCCTTCTGTTCTTTCGGTCTGGTTTTGATGTTAGTGGAATTTATGGATAGTTCAGAGCTAAATATTTTATACCACTTTTGGTTAATTATCAGTTAAATTTACTTTGCTCATTGACTGCCGAATATACGTTATTATATACAGGTAATACGAGCATAAGAATAAGTATGATGAGAGAATGAGTGATTAAAAAATATTTTCACACCACAACAAATCTTTTATTTGGGGCAAGATCCCTACTAGGACCTAGGCTGGCTCATTGTTGAGGTGTCTAGATCACATAAAATTAGATACACACAGACACACACACAATACCCGGCAGGACTCCTCTGTACGAGTGATGAGCTCCTCGTAGGAGCCGGTACCAACACAACACACAACAAACATTAGAGTTGAACATTTATGCTGTCAGCAAGATTAGACCCCGCAATCCCAGCAATTAAGCGGCCGCAGACCTAACCTAACCTAAACCTTAAACTGCACTGCCACTGGCCCAGGCTACCACAATATTATGTTGTCGCATGTTTCAAATGATATTAGTGACAACAAGAGCTACACGAAGACGTAAAATATCCGTGTGTAGTTTGACCCATTGAGTTGAAGAAAGCTGTATATAAGGTTACGTTGCTAGAAAGTTATGATGTGGTGCATAAGCACATGGATTTAGTAGCCAGAACCATTTCAACAACAGAGAACTATGGCGGTAAACAACAGTTTACATCCGAATTTAAGAAAGTAAAATAACTGCCTTAGCTCATAGTCATCAATAGTCATGTCTCTGCTATGACGTCACCACGTTCGTTTTGTATTTTAACATTATTCATTACAGATGCACAGGACACAAGAAATTAAAAATTTTAAACAAATATTTGGTCTAGTAAATGACGAACTTAAACATTACAGTACAGTTTGTATTAAAGAGGAAATTTCAAACACTTCTGTATGATCTTTATCTTGTATTAATCATGTACGTACCTCTAATGAACGTTTCTACGTAGGGTTAACAGATTATCATTCTTCTTTGTCAACATACAATTGTTCATACAGGCCCTACCAATCTTAAGTGTAACACCTCTTCAGTATTCTTTAGTCGTTTCATTTGAACTCGGCTAAATTTTAGTTTACTTCATTGAAGACAGCCCAAAAAAATGCGAGTACTGACTTCGTTTATGCACCCGCTTGAGTACAGGTCGCGAGTTATGAATTTCCGTGAACTTGACTAGTGTCTTTAGGAAGTAACACTCTTTCGCTCTATTAGTGTCTCTGGGTTTGAAATTCGTAAATATTTCCAAAACGCACTAAAAATATCAACAGTTTAAATTGCCTTCCAGCGTTTTGCGCTACGCACATTATACGATTTCTTCGTTTCTTAGCAACAGACTGACAATCGATTATAATCGATATTTCGTAATCGTCAGCCAAGTCAATTTCCTGTTATTACACTTCGGAACGTCTGGCTTCCACGCAGCAAATCGACCAGACCCAGTTCCAGCTATTTCCTTGACCTCCCTTCACGCTGTTCCTACCGTTTCAGTTTCCTCCTCTATTGTTCTCCTCGAGCCCTTTATCAGTCTTTCTCTTCTACATTGTCCTTGGGTATTTCAACTCAAAGCTTGTTTCTCTGAGGCAGAGAAATTCCTCCTCAGTGTAAGGGGCAGATCCACATCCATATCAGCAGTTTGGTTTCCACTGACATTGTTTTCTCCTGTTCACGCCTCCACATTTCTTCCTTTGAGACAACGTCATGACAAATTATTGTATTTTTTGTCTAAGGCATATCTATATAAATTCGTAAATGTAGAGCTATCGTAAATCGGGAGAATTACAGTCGGTCATGGTCGAATATTATGTTTAAATCTTCACCTGTTTCTCCGACTTCAGCTCGCAAAAAACAGACAAGAATTTCTCGGGTACAAAACCCAGTATTACATTGGAAGTGTCTGCTACTTTTGTAAGAGTCCATATTAAATCGGAAAGTGGGAACCTTTCGCCAGGTTTTTCTGTTTCTTCCTCTTTGGTCTAATTCGTTAGCTACCGTAACGGGTTTTGTTGTACATATATAAACAAAGTTCATAACGTTATGTTGCCTAAAAAAGGTTTGACGCATACAACGATCACTCTGCGGCACGACGAAGATAAATAGCTTCGTAGAAGAACCGTCAATATGAATACACGAAGTTATTACCAATGATATGTTTTCACCATGGCACAAAAGCCCCAGTCGGCCAAGACCCCCTCATTATCGAGGACTCGCGATCACACTTAGTTACACACTCGGCAGTACTCTTCTGGAAGAGTGATCGGCCCGAACTAGAGGCCTCTAACTGACAATACACAACACCCACAAGAGACAGACAACCTTTCCTCCGGGCAGGATTCGAACCCACAGTCCCAACAAGCGAGGAGTTGCAGACCCATGCTTTAGACCGCGCGGTCACTGGGGTCAGCATCAATGATTTAAACCTCTAAAAGCGTAATATAAACGCTATGACAAATAAAGACATTTGCTCAACAAACAGCACAGTAAACCTTCGTTAAAACAGCAAATGGTTCCGACGTCTTGGGTTATACTATGCGCATAAATAAGCAACAATTTTTTTCAGTTAAGACTAATTTTCATAGATACGATCTGCTTTCTCTCTCATAGTGATTGTTTTTTTCTGGCACCTCTTGTCGGCTATCTTCGGTTACCAAACTGTTTCACATATGCCGTTCCTGATGTCAGCGACCCATCAAGTTTCCAATTGAAAAACTTGCTCTTTAATAAGCCATAAACACTTATTTGTGTACATTCACATTTGTAATGAGATTTGTGCTTAATATTTGTGCATTTTACATACATATCGATAAAAGTAACTGTTATTTATACACAGGCTAAAACATATGAATGCATTTAAACATAACATTTGGTATTTTGGAATGCTGTTCATCTTTGGTACAGTTCTGTATTGTATTCAGCGAAATCTGTGTGTTTGGGAGAACGTTTTGACATCTTTAGCAACTTATCTATAAAATGGTAAGTAATGGAAATGAATCTTTTCAGTTTATGAGCTTTTTTTATTGAGGATCAATTTCGGAGGAACTGGTGTGATCTTTTATGTATGTATGTATTTATTTATTTTTTTGGTAGCTTAACGGATTTCGATGCGGGCTTCACTGGTGATTCTACACAGTGTAGAGTGGCAGCGAACTGCATTCTAAAGAACGGAAAACAGTCAAAAGACTCATAAGCAAATAGAGTAAGAAATATGAGTTTTTCGAGGTTTTGAGACATAAAGGGGAGGTTGTGCTGTCTCCCTAACTTATACCTTATCACCAAAAAATAAAAGAGTTGGTGACCGAGCAACATCACATGTTAATTTCACACAAAAAATGCGTCTACTTGCCTGAAAATGTTAAAGGGCAGTGCATGTTCCTGGCTTTATCTACACGACGCACCGAACTACCTTTGCTGTAGACACAGTTTAAATATTGATGCCAGTGTTGTTAGAGCGCTGTAATTTTATCCAAGCAAAGAGATCACAATTTCCTTGTTTTCAGACGCTACCGTCCAGCTTGATGTCATTCAAAGTTTTGCTTGAACAGCGCTCGTTCCCTGTTGTGTACCAGAAGATAAGATCACTCAAATTAAAACTATGACTACCGATTCATTCTATTCCTACATCAGCTTGCTGCTCATTTTAATTGCCCACAAGTCTTCCGCACAAATGGCCAAGTACTTTGCCAGATGTAACCTGTTGTTTGAGTGTTCAAGTAATTCCAGTCCCCTGGACTCTGGAATTACAAAGTCACACACACACACACACACACACCACACCCACACACACCACACATACAAACACAGCAACTTTGGTCAGCTCAGCTGTGAGCTGAAATTGTGTTCGGAAATAAATGCAGATTAGGAAATTATTTTATTCGCTGTGCTGCTGTTCTCCGACCACGACAGAGAATAAACAAATTTTTATTACAATAAGCTATCAGAATGACATAGTTTAAGCCACTTTAAATAATATAGGACTTCAGGTGATAGCAAATTTTTTTTACCCCAGTTCCTTCAAACTTAGTTAAGAAAGTCTCGCAGCAACACGTCCAAGTGTTTCAAAGATTTACCAAAGATCTTTAGAATAAACAGACAAGGCGTCCTCAAACTCTAAATTACAGTAACGCCATTACAAGCTGCTTCTTTCGAAAATTTCACTTTTGTAGCGAATGTGTATGTGTGTGTGTGTGTGTGTGTGTGTGTATATATATATATATATATATATATATATATATATATATATATATATCGTGGGTGAGAGTATTAGCGGAGCAACATAATTTGGAACCATAAAATTCGGTGTGGAAAACATTCAAAGAATTACCACTTACTCTTTGATACTTTACTCTTTGTAAATTGTACAACGAAGTGGTGACAGTGGAAAACCTATATGTAGTTTTTGGCATAATAAAACACTATAAGGACATAAGTCATATTTCTTACGGAAATCGTTAATAGACATACACGTAGTTAGTAGAATTTAGTAAAGGTTTCAGATAAAAAATTCAAGAACATCCAGACGCGTTGAGGAATCAATGAAATCGACATTACGTACACAAGTTATAATAAGCATGCGACAATAAAGTGCTTCAAGAAGTCAGATGTTTGTTATACGGAGCCCTTTTATGTGGCATATTTTCTTATCATCTTTCTCTTTGCCTCCGGTTAAGCTTCTCTGTATTCATTATTCCTTCCCCGTTTGACTGTGCTTCACCTCCTAGCTCTTCCTGACCTCTCATTCCTCCGGTAATTTCCTTTCTCTTCCTCATTTCTATTCTCACCCCTGCTCTCTTTTCAGTCTTCTTCTCTCCCCCGTCTCGCTCCCTTCCATATTTCATACAGGATTTGTCCTTTCTGTTCAGGCTCAGTATTGTCCCTATTTCAATGCTGCCATTTCTCACATTGTACTTAACGTTACATTATATATTTAGAATGTATTTTACATCTAGCAACGTCTTCTCGTTTTCTTTTCGTTTTTGTTCTCAAATAAATTGCGTTAAAAATATTTTAACTCCGAGACCTTACCGGATAAGTCAGTTAGGATTATCTTACATTTTATTCCAATAAGCAGTTTCGAACATATTAAGTTATGTTTAACAAACTGACCTAACGTTTGATTTCGAAAATTATGACGTATCATGCATTTTAACGCAACAATAAGGCGTAAGTTTTGTACCATAAACAAACATGTTGACACTCACTACTACTAGTACAAACATTTGCAGACATTTTCCACAGTTCATTTAGAAACAGAGAGCATAGCAGACTTACAAAAACAAAATGACTTCTTACTGTCCAATAAATCAAACAAAATTTAGAACCAACTCTTACGGCAGCCGGGTTAGCTCATATTCTACGGTGAATAGACTAAGGTTTTCGACGACACGTAAATTGCAATCCTCATTCAAAAGGTAGTCTGCTCTTAGACCCATCCTTTTCAACAAGAACTGATTGCCCCTTCCCGAGGGGAGAAGTGTTGGGGCGTGAAGCTAATAGCTTGCTGAAGTTAAGAAACTACAGCTCTGTGTCATCATTTCCTCCACATACATTCACAGCACTGTGTTACAATAAGCACAGGAAATACATCGCCTTATATAATCTGTCTGTGCTATCAAATCTACTGCTCAGAAAGAAAAAATCCGTCCGTTTGGAGACCAGATGTCTAAATTGATACAGCCGGTAATTCAACTGTTAGGCCTACATGTTACCAGTGCTACGAAGTTTCGACTTGTGTTAAGGTTGAAGGAGAAACAGCACATCGGATGTTGCTACAGAGGGCAACACTTTCTTTAAAAATACTAATAATTTAACGCTATTGTCACACATTTTCATTTAGAGATGTGGAGCTTATGCGTACTGGACCGTGCATCATCTTGATATTTGAATAGAGGTTGACCAACTAGATGACACTTGCTTTATTATATACTGCTCAACATGTTTCAGACGTTAATACGTCCATCTTCAGGAGCTAGCGAGTACTTGTTGTGTTGTGTTGTGTAGGCTACACAACACAACACAACACAACAAGTACTCGCTAGCTCCTGAAGATGGACGTATTAACGTCTGAAACATGATGAGCAATATATAATAAAGCAAGTGTCATCTAGTTGGTCAACCTCTATTCAAATACAGAGATGTGGAGATTTTTACTTCAATTTATCGACTGGGCTTCCGGTGGGACGCTGCACACTAAGCAAGATATTTATCTGTATCTGTATTCGCCAGAACTGGACTTAGTCAAACTACATTAATTACCCGCTAAAACCCCGAAACTCTGTCAAAATTTTCGAATATTTCGAGAAGCTGCGGATCAGAAAAATTTACATTCGTACATACGCACATCAAAAACCACAAAAACATTACACAGAACACAAGTGCATATGAAATTTCTTGTTTGTCTTCAGGTTCTTTCAACTAAAGAGTTGTGTAAAAATTCAGTTCTGATGTTCATATGTGTTTAGTCCTCTACAGATTTAATTTTCTTTATTACACAAAGTATTACAAATCCTAAACCAAATATAGATCAAGGCATTACCGAAAATTAACTGTAGATTTAACATCACTTACTCGCGCAGGGCCCATATTGTTATTTTTAACTACAGGGAATTAATGTTTTTGGTGTGCAACTTGTCTCCAGCAGCATATTGTTGATAAGAAGTTTATTGAAAAACCTGTGAAATCCTACAAAATAGAGAAAAGCAAATAACCCTGATTTCCCACAAGTTTTCTATTTGTCTTGAGAGCGAGAAAGCTTTAAAACGCTGCTATAAATACCTGTAACAACAAACACAGTTTGGTACGTAATCTCACACGGGGGTTACTGCTTTGGCAGTATAAGAAGTGTAGATCCCTTACAGTGTAAGCCACAGACAGAATATCAGTAACGTGAAAGAGGTTGTAGATTGCGGCGTCGCAGATACTGCTTGCGCTGGGACTAGGACTCCGTCAAGAGTATGTTAATATTTTGGTACTGTACAGTGTGTTACAGTTACAGGGCTTAACACAGACGTGAACCCATTCTTATGTAAACTGTTGTCATCCAGTTAATAGAACGAAATTTGACTTCAGAATTTAGTGTGAAATCATAGAACGTAACAATAAGTTGTATATCCATTACCATTAGAGTAAAAAATCTGAATGTTTTATTTTAAAAAACAAAATGTTCAAAGGTGAAAAAGAGCGTGTTTTATTTTTTTTTTACATTAAGGTAAGATTATTTTAAGATATAACATGTGTAAGGTCTTGCGTGCGTGCGCACGTACGTGCCTACATATCTGAATAAATACATTCATAGATAAATACGTACATACATACATACAAACACACACACAAATCTATAAAGTTGTATGCCATTTGTCAAAGACTGTAACACCATTAAAGAAGAGATGACATTCACCTTTTCAAAGGTTACTACTAATTCAGAAAGTACGAGGGTTATCCCAAAACTAAGGCACAATACTTTTTTTTAAGTTATGCATATTTGTTCTATTACACGGCTTATACTTAAGAGCTTCACTGTATTCCCATTAACGCCTAATAACCACTTCACAACGCTCTCGTAATTTTTGTACACAGACTATACAGTACTACATTAACTGCGCAGATACGTGGAGTGGGGAGCGCATGCGTAGTGTTCAATAATCTTTCGCTCACATTCGTTTGGGAGATTAGCATTTTGCTCGATATTCGGGAGATTTCGTGATCAAATATCGGAGAGGAATCTAATTTAACGGGTCACTTTCTGTAATTCTGAATAAATACTGAGACTTGTGAAATGATCCATTGGACGCGTGTAGTCAATTGTCCGGTTTCACGAATGGTTGACTGTTCAATAACTAAACCTGTTCAATTCTCCGTCACCATTTACGGCAGCGACGCAAACAATCACAACAGGAATGTCTAATTTACGTACTGCTTCTGCGAGTTGCCAGTAGAATTCGGCGGTTATCGTTTATATAAAGTACTTATTTGGCAAATAATCCTCCCTGTACATCGCCTAGTAGAATTATTTTTCCGCCGTTTTTTGTGTATGTCCACAACCAATAGCCTTTTTATGTTCTTTCGTGACATCTTCCTGTTGTGTATTTCCTATCAAAAAGATGTTAATTATCAAACCAAACACAACCATGCAGATCTAGTATATCAGTCTTTTATTACACACTGCGACGTGTTTCGGCTGTCCAGTTCAGCTAAAATATGTTGCGGTGTACAATAAAAGACTAAGACAGGCTGCTAGATCTGTATGGATTTGTTTGGTCGGATAATTGACATCGTACTGATACTGAACATTTTTTTAGTGAAATGTTAACTGAAGAATTTTTCCAAAAAAAAAAATTGGTTCGGGAAATTAAATTTTCATTCATACCTGACAATTTTTACGACCACTTCGCATAAAGAACCATACGCACCTTAAGGCGCATAAGCTTTCAAATTCCTGCCCTTTGCATGCCCAGTTCATATCGTGCTTTAGCCGTACCGACTAGTTAAGAAAACAGAACTACAGCTCTTGTATTTTACATTCTGTGTGTCGTAAACAGGGGCATGGTCGGTCGTGCAGTTTGATTTCCTCTCTACTCTAGCAACAACGCTAAATTTAGTGTCCTTAAACCTTAATGTCTCTTGCTCGCATATTCGAAACACTGTGAATTCATTCTGTGAACAACATCGCAGCAGTCGAACTTTGTACATTCAATTTACGTTTATATAAGGCCGTACAAAATTTGCAAGACTGTTTAAAGCATTAACGTTTATTGTAATTTTTATAGTAGTGTATAAAGCCCGGAATATTGTCGAAACCAAGTGGGAAATTGTTTCCTTCTCACCCTCGCCCCTAAAACCTTCCCATTATATTTTTATTGTTTTGTACTTCTCTCTCTGCTCTTACATGTGTTTCACTAATACAGTCTAATAAGTTATGCCTCCACTCTTCGTACAGCTTAAATGTGAGCACAGCGCTGCCACCTATGGTATGTGTGTGGGAAACACACGCTCGCATTGAAACGGAATGAGAACAATATAACATGTAGTCAATAAACTGTCGCCTGTTTGGTAATATAAATTCCATGCTGTAAGGGACATATTCGCTTGCAGCTTATAATATGCATATTCAAAAAGGAAAAGAAGGGAAACACATTCCATATTATTGAATCTGTCAGCCTTCACGACTCTCTGAAACATAACACCTTAAAAACCGAATTTAACAATCACACAAATTAAATTCCAGACGGCGAAACAATTGTCGAATTCTTGTTCATTTCCTCCGACCCCAATCGAGTCCGTTTCAAATAGTACCTTGCACGTCACGAGCTGCAGGATGAGGAACATGGTGTTCAAAACCAGTGAGTGGGTACTTGGGGCCACTTCAGTGTTACAAAAGGGAAAGCGGACAACCAAGAGGGATGTGCTCCAGTTTGCTAGCTAGAAGAAAGGGGGAGGGGTGAGAGCAATAACAACCCTTACAGTAAATAGAGCTGCGTGTTACATGACACTGGATTTAAAAGGAGTCTACGGACAAAGAGAAAATGAAGGTATCATTTCCACAAATCAAACACAGAAGTGTTTCTTCACAGACGCTGTCACGTGGTGGTAGACAAATAAAAGTACGGCGGTTTGGCGGAATGATGTTGACACGTAAAAACGGAACAGATCGGAGAAGAACCTGTTTAAAAAGTTACTTACAAGGGGAGATAGATGGAATGCGTATCGGACAGATATGGAAAATAAGAGCAACCGAATAGAAGCGTTAGGCAGTAAACCGGTAATGAAAATTGTATAAATTGTGACTAAATTTAAGGTGATTTATGCCTGATCTGTTATTAATCAACATGTATTTCGTGATGGTGCAGTCACACACAACACCACAATCTGATCAATCACGCAACAAGTCTCGGTTTTTTTTTCCCCAAGCTATCAGCAGGCCTTACCTCTTCAAGAACTCTCAATGAAATTTGACAGCAACTCAACCTCTTACAAAAATCTTTATAAAATATTAATAAAATTAAAATATATATTTTAAAATATAAAATTAAGAGAAAGTTATAAATATACAGGGTGTCCCAGGAGGAAAGGACCTAACTTCGGGAGAGTGTTCCTTAGGTCAAACTATACCGATATAACCCAAAACACCCATATCCAAAGTTCAATGGTTACGGAGATATTGGCCA
>Ga0136643_10005350_pt1 | contig 18066 bp, 14 predicted proteins | sample TergutLab28metaG_FD_96883 | JGI IMG/M metagenome (GOLD analysis project Ga0136643, IMG submission 96883) | Labiotermes labralis P1 segment gut microbial communities from Petit-Saut dam, French Guiana - Lab288 P1 (version 3) (version 3) | ecosystem: Host-associated > Arthropoda: Insects >...
AGTTTTAATATGTATTTGGTAATCAATAAGTGTGTAACAGCTGTCAAAGTTTCAAACTTCTCTGGCCATTATCTCCGTAACCATTCAACTTTGGATATAGGTGTTTTGGGTTATATCGGTATATTTTAACATAAGGAACACTCTCCCGAAGTCTGGCACATTCCTCCTGGGACACCCTGTATGTACCTTGCCTATCTTGTTGCATCTGTATTAGTTCAATTTCACATGTAAGACTTTACCTCCTACGTAATTTGATAGCCATCTCCCTTAGTTCATCCTCACGGTCCTGCCGTTCCTGCTCTTGTTTTTCATGACGCATTCTTTCTGCCCGCTTATCAGCCTTGTCTGAAAGCAAAAAAGAAGACTTTTAATTCTTTTTAAACTTGACGTATTCCATCCTTGATCAGCATGCACATCAGAACCACCTTCTCACAATTCAATCACATAAGGAAAAATACATTTTCAGCCAAGCCTGCATCTTCAGTCTTGTTAAACTGAAGACAACTCAAATATATGGTGCACTTACACTGTCTGTTTAGCAATGCTTGCATTTTCTTCTTTAGACGTTCTTGAGGTGTAAGTTTCGGTTGTGACTGGAACACAAATTTACAAATTAGGACAAAACAAAACTTGAATGTGTGAATTCTGGCTAATTAGGCCACAGAATTACAAGAACTCATCATCACAGGTGAAGCTCTTGGCCTGTTTGAGTTACAAGGATTCATTTTAGTCCACTGTTTTGTACATGTTGAGCACTTTGTGTCCGAACTTCATATTATACAACACTACTATGCTATTAGGCACCCAAATATCAATTAATAGATATACAAAATTCCATAAAAAAACATAGTGAACCTATGAAACAGATGGCAGAAGGGAGGTATATTCATTAAAACACTGCAATCTGTCATCGGAAAGCAAAGGTATTTTTCTTCCAAGAGCTTGTTAAGTCCAAGAACAGTAACACATACTGTTCAAGTGAAATGTACCATCACCTAGTGTCTGACACTGCTATTGGGGAATTTCATTTATATGGTACCAACATAGATTCATTTTTAAATCTTTCATAATACACTTTATTCCATGCAGCAGGGTCCCTGACAAGCTTCATCACTCCTGTAGTCATGAAATTCACTGCCTTTTACAGAACCTTAAGGTTCATTACCATGTCACAACAAACCAGAACTGGTTCATTTCCTGAGCCTAGACAAATCCAGTCTATCTCACATCCTGTTTCTTCAACATCCTCTCTCAATGCCTGGGTTCTCATGATTTCTCACCAGTTCTGTATGTATATATGATCTCTCCTGTATGTTACTCATCCTGCTCTTCTAACACTCCTTTTTTGATTTATGCACCCATGAACAGTTCAGTACAAGTATTTTTACTTGTACTGGAACATAGAAAAGCTAAACACTAACATACCAGTCAGCAAAACTTCTTACCAAGGAATGAAAGTAGATGCAAGAATGACTGGCTGACTTACATTGAATACAGTTCTAAACAGTGAAGAGTAACAAAGTTCTGATACTAAAAGATAGCAAATATGGAAAACCAGAAAGAATGTTGGTTCTTGAAAACCAGAGCATTGCATTCTTTTGATGGCCAGGAATGTTGGCATTACCGAGTTGGTGGGAGGGGAAGAGTGGACAGCATAACTTGACGAAACATAATTGTAGGTCTGAGTTCAACTGTAATCTGCAATGAGCTGTTCTACATACAACATGTAATTAACTTCTTTTTTCCTTTTTGTTGAAGAGAATAATACATTCTGTTTTGATATTTTCTTTGCTGCCAAGATGCACAATGACAAAAACGTTCTGCACCCCACTGCAACAATTTTCAAACAGCATTCTGCAGATACAGACAAAAATCATGGTTCTGTGGTTACTGACAAAACCTAATGAACCTGACAATGAAAAAGATATGTATATCCGGCTTATTTTATTCATTTATTTTTTATAAAAGTTCAGTGGGAACGAAACCAAACCAATTTTCAGTTCCACGGAAAGGAAAACAATGTTTCTTTTTGCAGCATTCCACTGCTATCAAGTTCTTTTCTTTTGTGTTACATCAGATACACTTACACATTCCAAAACCATATTTTAAAATACATCATAATCATCACCATCACGAACTATTCAGTTGAAGTTCATTGTGGGCTACTCCTCTTGATTTTAAAATTCATTTTCATTCATTCAGCAATAAAAACAGGTCCACTCTTCCTTTTAACTGAATATTTAAAAACCATAGCAACTGTTTCAAATGTATTCTGTTTCTAATGTTAATAACATAGGCTACAAATCATTACAGCAAGGTTTAGAATTTGTTATTCAGTGAGAAGGACCTGCCACAATTTTTACAACCCTGTCAATTATAAAAATTATACCCCATGTATGAGGAAACATTATCCCTCATGGCAGTCAGTCATTCTTTATGAAAACATGAACCTTAAACAACTAACCTAGTTCTTTTTGGTTGTGAAAGTGGAACTTACAAAATACCAGTACAGTGTAAAGTATAAATGAACATCATAACAAATACACACATACATACATACATACATATATATAATAATTTCCCTTGTTTGAAGTTCTCTAACAGGTAAAATCTGTTTCTGTTTCATATGATTGCTCATGGATGAATTAAATTCACAAAGTTTTTTAAATCTGTATGCATTTTTAACTAAATTTTCGGGTTTTAAAGGCAGCTATTGTTAAATTATGGTAATATTTTGGGTTTCTGCACTGTGTAGTGAGATTCATTTGCTCTGTGTTTTGGACAAATATCAGAACAAACAAAACTCATTGTACACAATAAAAATGCACAAAATGACCATCAAATTTTAAATACTTTATATTCATTTCTGAGGGCTGCAAATGACACAGTCATAAAACTTTATAAAACTGTCACCATTATAAACTCTGTTGTAAGCAAATATGGGACTTCAGCATAAATTTGTTGTGTGTGTGTGTGTGTGTGTGTGTGTGTGTGTGCGCGCACACACACACGCGTGCGTGTGAGACCTTCTGGTAATTAGGCTTACTTTTATGATTTTACAACTAAGTGCACCATGGCATCCATTATGATGCCATGGTGCATGCCATATGAGGGTATAAGACATCCAGACTAAATAACTATAGTGGTGTGCCAGATACACAATTTGCTTCAGCAGTTGCTGCTGCATTATACCAACTCAGCATTCAGTATGCAACAAAATCAGCATATGCCAATAAAGGAAAATAAAGTGAAAAAGGGCTGTTACTCAATGGATCATCACCAATGTGTTACCCATAAGCCCTCCACTATCAATGCTAACAGATTTCTGAATTACTCCATTAAACATTAATGCTGACTTCAGAATAATGTCAACGGGCTCCATGTTTTTACATGGTAGGTTATGGAAATTTGAGGCTGTCACTGTAATGCCTATATTATTACAAAGGAAACTGTATTCTGAGACACAATGCCATGTAGAGTGGTACAAATTTACACGTTTCAGAAACACATGCTGCCTCCTTCATATCTACCCTGTAACTGGTAGCAGCAGGTTCCTCGAAAAAGGTTGGTAAACTGACACCTGGACACATGGCAATACATCTCGGAAGACAGTTGCAATCACTGTATGTTCTGTTATCAAGTCCATCTCTACAGTGGTTAAGTGGTCATGTCTAAAAGTAATATTTAAATTATGATAAAAAATGATGACATTTCAGTGCATAAGAACAGTATGGGAAAACAGAAATGAAATAAAAAACAATCACAGAAACATTTGGCACCAGAACTTCCAAAAGTGCTAGCAGTATTACCAATAATGGTACCTATCTGAAATTGAAATTTGCCAACTTCAGTACATACTATTTCTCTGCAACCAATCAACATAGTTTTACTGATTTACAGGGGGTGACTGACAACTTAGTGTCCACCTTCAAGATCTTATTCCTGAGGTCACTCTCAGTCACAAATGTCACACAGTTTAAGGCTACAGAGATACTGATATCACATTCTGGATAAGCAATCCACGTAAAGGACAATCCTAACAACTGATACAAGTAACTTCATCAATTCACAGATAAGCCAGGCTGTATACCAAGGTTCAATGTAGTCATTCTGAACACTTACTGAAAACTCAGTTAACCACTTCATGTCAGTGCTTGTTCTCTTATCATGTTGCTTGATGACAAATTTGTAACCACTGGGAACAGGACCTGTCTTTATAAGACATTTTTAAGAACAACTTCAGGTATAAGAACCTGAAGTATGGGTTCTGTCATGACTTAAATCCACAGAGCATACAGTATTTTAATAATATTCATATCTCTCATTCCACTGATTTCACCTGTATTTCAATTTTTGATCCTTCCACAAAGTCACATGCCAGTAACAGATCTGCTTTACTAAAAGCTGACATCACAGCCCACCTTCTGGTATTGCAACATACTTTACTCTTCAATGTAGTATATATGACAGGTTAAAGGTCCCATACCACATATTCAATAAGTGCCATGGGTTCACTCAACAAGCATAAGGTGGTCAGGGTGTGAAAGCTGACCACTCATACCACTCATATATATACCTACAGCCGAGGGATTTACCTAATGTGGTGCTTAGGCACAGGAATAATCTCACCTTTATGTTTTCAAAAATTCACAAGACCTTCCTGTGCTTTAAGTTTTGCTGCCTAAATGCCTAAGTTTATTTGTCTATAACCATTTCTAATGGTATCAATGGTACAGTTAAAGCCCTGTCTTTCATACTGTAAATTGTGTTCAGAATTTCGTTTCTCCTGCTCGAATCCTGTGTGGAATAAAAAATGAAACACATGACAAAGTGATTAAAACTAGATTCCCAGTAATGATGTCAGACACACTAAATACCAAAATAAACAATGAAGTTTTGTGACAGTGGTACAGAAACATTTGGCAAATATCAGGATGCGAAGCAGTATAAAGGTTTTAATATGCAGTCAATTATGAGCAAGTGCTGTAACATAATCAAGGAAATATTAGATTGCAATGGCTTTCCCATAGGTCCAAGAAGCTATTAACTGCCACTAAATCTAACTCTACAGATACATATTGTGGCCAACCCAGTCCCTTTAGATTTTACATTGAGCAGAATTACTGTTAAGAGTTCTACATTCAACTTAAACATAAATGACTTATAATGAGATAGTAGTGATTCTTACTGACTTTGGTTCCGGCACCAGAATTACCAAACCCTGAACTCAAACTCCTAGAACATAAAGAAAAAAATTATATGTAGCCATTTTAAGGATAATTTTTATAACTAAACTGCTACTAAATATGACAAAAAGATTAAAAAAATAAGGTCAAGGAGCTTACTTGTGTGGTGAAGGCTTAGAGTTGGGTGGAAGTGGCGATGAAGATTGCTTGGCACTATCAGAATCAGAGTCCCCTAACTCTGAGGAGGATGAGGCCCCCCTTCTGCTCCCATAATATCTGAAAGAACAGGCAATACCTTATGCCAAAAGTAAAGAACAATTATCAAGACTGAATAAAGAAATGTTTCATCTAACTGCTGTCTCTGCTAAGTGTTCCCAGTAGCTTCACTGCACATTTTTCTCATGAAACAGCTATAAAAGTGTGCAAAAACTCTTCCCAACACAAAAACTATTAACCAAATGAAATCAGTGTACTCAGTGCACTCAGGAAAATCCAACATCCTACCGACACACTGAGGCCTCCTTTTTAATCCACCACCCTCTCCACTAAAATTTACACACAATTCTTTTAAATAACCAGTCGCCTGTCAGATGACACTCACATGAGCTCTGTACAACCAACAAAATAATATTTGTAACATTATGACAGATGACTCAAATTTGTATTATCAAGCTACAGCTTTCAATATGAAAACTGTTCAAGAATGTTGAAGTACAAAATATTCTTTTTAATAAAGCATGTGATGGAATATGCGAATATCCACCTTAGAGTTACCCAATCACAAACATCCTTCACCAATTTCAAGACATGCAGATGCCAGAAAAAAGTAACACCATGACTATCTGGTCATGGCACAATGGCTTTAACCATACTGACACCACACACCCACTTTACCCCTCCGACTTCATGTGATGAAAATGAACAAAATAAACAGCAAAAATAGGATATTCTGCACAAAAACTACATCAAGGCCACAAGTATCATACGAATAAAATTAAAAAATTAATTTAGAACACATTATTTCCATCTTCTGGGATATGACACCACGTAGCTATATTCTGTAAGATGGGAAACCGAATCAGCACCAATGTGAGACCCTCAAATCTTGCACAGTTCAAAGGAAGTGTTATTTCCTGCACTTGGGAGGAACACAATGTATGCTTTTCACGGGGCTAATGTATAATCTGCAAAAGGTTCGAACCAAGTGACTAGTAAAATTTATAAAATTCAAAATTATGTAACTCAGATATTTTGTGCACAAGTTGTCAATTCTCTGTACACACCTCTTAATATATTTTCTATCAAACATCTCAAATCTTACAATCCTGTCTCTAGCCTACAGCCACAACGTGCTCATATGAACAAAAGGACTGCCTAACTAGTCAAGTGTGCTCAAAATATTCAAATATGGTGAAACCTGGATTTCAGATTCTTTGATTTTAGATGTTTTTATCATTCCTGACAAAACTTCCATAAAAACAGTTACATTTTCCTGGAACATACATTTGTACTTTCTACCCACTTCAGCAATTATATGCTCAAACCAAGGATAAAGTGGCCTGCTGCTGTTTTAAGTACTTTGAACTGGATTAAAAAAAACTGATTTCAGTTATAATTCCTGCCTCCTCTACTGTCTTTGTATGTGTTTATTATCCTACAGCTGAAAGGTTGTGCCTGCACAGTGCAACCATATTCCCTACTAATGTCATGCCTGAGTAGTGATGAATTCTGATGCAAGTTACATACCTGCGGACAGGAGGTGGGGGTGGCTGATTATGTGGACTCTTGGATCGACTTCTTACTCGTGATCTTGTAACTGGAGATTTTGAGCGTGACGAAGAATTACTGCTATTACTTCTTCGATGTCTTGGCCTGATAAAAAACAAAGTAGACAGTAATGAAATTTCTGGAAACTCTAAGCACAGCATGTTCAACATCATGGTATCTACACAATTCTCACCAAGTGTTTATATAAAAGTCTCCAACTTACAGCCACAAATTTCAAATGGCTAGAAGGATGCCTTCATGGCCACCTCTATAATGCACCATTTTAAGATGCTCCACCATCTAAAAATGAACTCTCTATTCACATTTAATTACATTCAACCTACACAACAGAAAGAATACCATGATTCAAAAATATGTAAGTCTTCCTGAAAAATACAAGTACTTCACATAGCCAATGTTTTCAACACACCATGAAGCAATAAAGAACCTTGTACCAAACAGTGACTTAATAACACATGATGCTCATGGTGGAAAAATCTGCAAGTTGCTACTAATTTTATATATTTGCTTACAGACAGCACAGCAATGGCTAATGAACCACAGCACAAATCGCCTACAGGACACCGTCCCCTATATGATGGACCCCAATAAGTGTTATTTAATCACTATTGCAAAATGTCCATTGAAAAGTCACTGGGAAATCTCTGATCAGTGATTAATCAGTCAGACACTGGCGGTAAATATGTAATGAAGGAGTGAATAACATACACACACAGTCAATGAATCATAAACCATTTCCTATTACATGAAGGATGGTCAGAAAATAAGTGTATGATGCATCTATTTTGGGAACTTTATTATCAACTCCAGTAACATTCGCATTCAATGGTACTGCTATCCCACTCCTTTTCCACACCACAAGAAAGACATTTATCACAGTGTTGGATGAGCTTTTCTATGCCCTTATGCCAGAAGTCTGTGTTCTTTTTTACGAACCACTTGGTCACAACTGTTTCCATGTTGTGGCCCTCTTTCAAAATATGTGGCTGCCAAGATTTTGCATAGTAATGAATTCCCCTTATATAATCATGATAAGTGTAAAATCCTTAGTTATAAACTTATACACCACAAACAATGATTTTCTGACTGCTTATGGTGTGTGTGTGTGTGTGTGTGTTTGTTCATACAGAAACATATACACACACACACACACACACGTACTCAGAGCACAAGATCATTTTCATGATCTATGAAATTAGACGTATTTTCTAACTCAAATTAAAAACTAGTCTTTCTTTCTGTTGCACAAATTCTGACTGATGTCCGCATTTTGAACAGCATGTACAATGAAACTGTACAAGTCACGGCAATGAAATTCCTCACTGGAGATGAAGGGATGCATGACCAATAATCCATTATATAACTCTTACCTTAATATGGCCTTACCTTGTACGAGAACTGGATCTCTTTCCTCTGTGGTGTGGAGACTTACTTCTAGCTTTCCGACTACTGGATCCATGGTCTCCTGATCTCACTCTAAAACAAAATTAGTATCAACACAGTCTTAAAGTTTGAATAATAATTTATTATCCATATCACCCATATATTTATGAACACAATTTCCCTTATGCTAACTAGCCTACTACTGTTGTACAGACAGAGGAAGGGCACAAGTAACATGCATAAACAACATGATGCCATAACATTTCATACCGCAGGGTTCAAATCAACTTCTAAGACAGACTACAGAGTATATCTGGAATAATGAGAGTAAAATATAGCATGTCAGCACACCTGCGAGATGAGGTGTCTGGTGACCACCGCTGTGAACTACTCTTACTGCTTCCATGTTTCCTGTGAGGGGAAGTGTTGGAGTTATCCCAGCATCTACTGGACCTGCTCCTACCAGAAGACCTGCTGCCTGGAGACCCAGAACTGTAAAAAAAAAATTTGAAAGACAATAACAGTTAAGATGGCCACAAACAACTGACCTAGTAAGCAACTATGTATATACCTGTACCAGACACCAAGAAATTTTTGGAATGCAACAGCAGATTTGTAGTAGTGGCAAATAAAGATTCACACGAACATACATAATTTGATACCACTCTTTGGGTACCTATTTTCTTTTCTTCACACTGATGTGACACAAGTCAACTCTCCTTTGTTAAACACTACATTACACCGCAACACTGCCACGACTTTCACTGGATGTTCTTGTGCACAATGACAGTTACTGTATCAGAACTTCACCAGGCCTTCATTATGCTTTGTTGTAATAACTTATCCTTTATTTTAGTTTTGTTAAACACACAAATATAAAAAAAAATAGTTACAAATGAAAGTTAAACAATGATGAAACACTCTTGAATTATCTATCCATTTGAATGACCTTTTCTTGAAGAAGGTGATATAGAGGAATGCAAAAATTGTTCACCCTAAAATTTCTAGTGTAAATCACCTATAAATGCTATTTTTAACCAAAAAAATAAATACATAATTTTGAAGTGAGAAATGTGATGGGCAGACAGAAAAGACTACACAACAGGCAGTCAATTTCTGCATTTGCTGCAGGGAACATACACATATGTGCAAATACTTCACCCACCCTATTCCACAGTTTAAGTCTGAAAAAACTGCCTGCTTTGTCATGTGGTGTATTAAAGTCTTTCTCTGAGAGGGAAACGTGGTATCAAACTCGCTACAAGTTTCCTGCAGTGAATTTTCAAGAACTGCCTTCTTTAGTTCAAATATTACTGATGGTGCTGACACTATATGGAACCTGTAACTCCAGAGGTGTCAGGATAAACTCTCCACACTACATGCTATAATTATACAACAGTTGATATGGTGCAGAGAGACACAACAGCCAAGTGGCAATCCTAAGAACCACAAGAACAAATAGCCTTCTGATTTGAAATGATTTTAGTCATAGAAGAATTATTCTACTCTCTTCATATCTGGGAAATATGGCTCTAAACTTAAGTTTTGCACTGCAAGTTCAGTGGTGTCTTATGCACTAAGCCATCTTGTACACTAGTCTATACAAACATACTTCACACAGGAATCACTGCCCTTTTTATTCATAAAAAAAATTATTTTACTTAGAGTTCCAATTTGAAAATAGCATTTCTAGAATCTTACAGTACATCTGAGCAGTGCTGCTCTAACTAAGTCCATCCTGGTGAAGGTATGCACCTCCAAAATATGGCTGTAGGAATACCCACGACATGATCTTGCTAAAAGGGTTGGCGATATAGTTAAAAATTAATGAAAATAAACCACCCTAAACTGTACTTCACTGCTTTCTGTCCAAACAATGGCCTGATACTGAATATTTATGGATCTTGAAGCTTAACCTACAATTCAAATTAGCCAACTATTGGCATATTATCCTGAAACTACGCTGCCACTGGATGTTAACCCAACATAACTTTCACAATATTTTCACTGTCACTGCCATCCAAAATGTAAGTTATATGCCACAAACATGTACTACACAAAAGAAAAGTCCTGATAGCTACAAAGTGACCTAATAAAACCCATAATAGCACAAATGTGGACAACCACTATCAATGCCACAAGAATACATTAAAAAAAAAAGTCCTTCATCCATAACCTTCTAACATCAATATTAACGTTACTAGACAGCTGTCAAACAAGTCACAACTAATTCTTCCAAGAGGCTGTGTAATTCAACAATGGCTGCAGTAGTTTCCTTACGGAACATATGAATTCTCCATCCTCTCGCTCCATACTAAAAACGTATGGAACTAGCACGAATGAGGTTTGGCCAGTGATATCTTGGTTCAGTTTATATACCGACCGGCTTGCTTTATTCTGTGGGGCAACAACAACGTTGGCAGAATGTGATGATGATGAAGTTAGGAACTTTGATGAAGGCAGACGTCCCCCCTCATCATTTGATTCCTCCTCGCCACCAAAGCTTGTGATGTATGTGATCTGTCCAGAGTTCACTGGGGAGTGTGATCGCGAACGAGAGCGAGACTTGGATTGAGATTTGCGGTAAGGATCATACGTTGGACTTGTACGGGCAGCATAGCTGAAAGTACATACAAATAGTTCAGGCACTCTGTAGTACTGGTGGCTTGTGTAGTTACACATTCTTCCAAACATCACTAACATATTTTAGAATACACGATGTCAACAGTAAAAGCTGCATAACATTTTATCTGCAAATCACATGTAACACACAAACATACATAATCTTACGACAAGAGCTACAAAGGACAACAACCATATTAGCCACATTACCCAAATCTAAAATCAATTGAATTTATACTCTGAAAGAAAGGAAACAAATACAGGACAGAAAGACCAGTATTAGATTTGCAAGTTAAGGTGATCCATAACTTCACCTTTCCTTATTCACGTAATATAGCCAACAGTCTATAAGATGACTTACCAGTGAATTATGACCACAAGAGTTGTCACAACTAAATTCGACACAATCTTATTCTTGCTCTTTCACTAAATATTTTACATCAGAATTTCATGTACTTACTAAATCTATCCACGACTATCAAGTGCTAATTTCTTTCTCCAATTCCTACTTCTATACAAAATGTGGTTTTAATGACAACAATGAATAATGTATAATGGCATTATTTCAATTATTGCATTAAGAAAAACAGCTTACAACATTCTACACAGGCATTCACAGAAAAATAAAGAGCAATAATTGGCTAGTAATTAGCCGACAAACAGTGCAAATCTTAAAAAGCAATGTAAACCCTGTGCAACAAAACTGGAAAGATAAAGAAAGGAGGACTAATCATATACTTATATCAAAACAAACACTAAAATCATGATGGACATCACAGGGCCATGAACAGTAGTAAACATATTTTATAAACTGAGAAAAATAATTCAGCAAAAGAAACAAACGTTATTTCAGTGGTCACAGTAATAACATTATGCATGTTATGTTCAAGGGTAACAAGAATCCATTATTACCTGGGTGGACTAATTTTTCGGCCTTGCAGTCTCTTTTCTCTAAATGCTCTCCTTTCCCTTCGTGATTTTCTTCCCTAAAAAAAAATTACATCAGATATCCTACTGACATGAACAATGAAGTGCAAAATCAAACATAACACAAACACACAACAATACCATATCTACTGGACTACAAGGCGACTCTAATCTAAGACGACCCCCCAGACCACCATCGCGCTTGTTTAAAAAAATAGGATTGTGTCTTAACTTTATTCATACTTTGTTCACTTGTTTGTTTACACATGATGATTTGGTGATGCAGGTTTTGGTTTGGCTCCACACGGTCTGGTTCAGAGCACTCTGGTTTGGCACAGTCTGGTTTGGCGCTTCATATATTAATTTAAGATGACCCCACATACTTAAGCACCAAATTTCAGGAAGAAACCTCATCTTGCATCCGAGTAAATACAGTACATCAAAAATACCTTCCACACTACAATTTGGACATGTTATACACACAGCAAGTTATGTAATTACTGAAATAACACATCTCAGTTCCAAGGAATTTACCTGCTAATACAGCTAACACACTTACTGAAACAATCTTTAAAAATGTTACTAGCCTCATCCATTAAAATATATCAATGGTTAAATGTAAAGAATTTATGTCTCATTTCCTTTAAACACATTTATTTATACACAAGGCATAGCAGGAAGTATATATTTTTTATGCAAGTTAGTAGCTGGCAAGTAAAGAGCACTGGCAGGACAATAATTCTCACATGTAATCAAACAACCTAAAAAAAAAAAAAAATCTCCATGCCACTTTTCACCAAAAAAACCAACACCTGAACTCTTCTGAAATTGAATCTAAGGCCCTGAAGTGAAAAGCATGCAACTAAGTACTTTTGATACAGCATGGCCACACTCACCGAATACATGGCCTTCTCCTCTTCCTGTTCACGTGCTTGTCGCAATGACTCTTTTTCCTCAATGTCCCGAGTCAAGAAGGTATAGAAGTCATTACCACTCATTCCATATGCAGCACCACACATGTTCATCTCATGTGCCTGCTGAGGTCCCACCTGAGTCACATCCACACATAGATCTGTCCATAAAACACATCAATTATGACGGTTTTGTTGCATTTAACTTCATTATGTATGAACAAAATAAAACCTTCATGAAGAGCTGAAAGATGGCTGCAAATCACATCAAAGGAGGAGGAGGAGGAGGAGGAGGTGGCGGTGGTGGTGGTGGTGGTGAGGGGTTGTGGGGGGAGGGTGGCAGTGGTGGTGGTGAGGGGTTGTGAAGGGTGGCAGTGGTACAGAGAGGAACTTTCATACATATGTTTGACACTTAATCATCACAGGTCGTGGGGGTTCTACTCCAATCATACAACCCTACACGAGCCACGAAACCATTCTGGACTACAAACACATTAATAAAGGCAACAGAACTGACTACTCTTACTGTAAATGAGTGTAACATAGTACAACAAAACAAGGTGCTAGGGCCAGTTATGTCTATGGGAACTGAAGTCCCTAATCAAGAAATGGAGACTTCGAGTTTCTCAGCAGAACACTCCTTACCAAAATCAACATCACTATCATCATCCTCTTCCTCATCTGCCTTTTCTTCCTCTCCTTCTACCTCCTCCTCTTCTGTCGGCCCCTGACCTGATGTACTGTCATCATATGTGTATGGGATAGCTGCTCCAGACAACGTTCCTTTCTCTCGTTTCCGTTTGTCAACCTCCCCAGTTCGGCCAACTGGTCCAAACTGTTCCTCCAAATACAGCTGGTGCAGGAACTTCTCCTCACCAACTGAAAGCAACAGCACTGATTTCAGCACTGCAGTAACTTTCTAGTATTTACAAGAGAGAATTAGTCAACAGCAAAATGAAACTTGTGTCAGGAATTACACAACAGAAAAAGTCCAACAGTTCTAGCTGCTCACTGCAATGCTTGAGGAAAAGATTCGCCCTCTGTGTTGATGATGGCTCGATGTCAGCAGTTTCAAAATCAGGTGGAAAGATACCAGAATTAAATGTGATAGTTCTACGATATATGCCATGGAAAGGCACAAGAAATTTGAAGCCAACTAACAAACATTATGCCTACAGTGTGAGACACCACACAGACCACGGGATCTGCAGTGTGATTAAGAGAGGGCTGAATGTATATAAATCTCCGTGACTTACTTCCCAAGAACTCATTCTGGACTATAATTCTGTATCTTTCATAATTTGCCAACCGATCTTCTCGTGAAAGTTCCTCATTGGTTGTTGATTCTGTATGAGGGGGATTTTCAGGAATGTAGTCCAAGTGAGCTCGTACATCAAATCTGTCTATCAGCACATCTGAACGGCCTTGCCAAGGCATCCTGTGCAAAACAAAAAACATTTACATATCAGGCTCACAAGGAGGCAGCATTATAGTGTGAATGTATGGGAAGGGGGAAAGGGAGGGGTGCTTCAGAGGCACATCAGCAATAAAGGCCATAGGTGCCTATCTAAAAACCATGATGGACCCAAAAACCAGTTCAATTTTAATAAACAGAGCAATGTCAGAATTATAAAATCTAAGGTAAAACTGCTGGCCTGGCTGTCAGATGGCTAGTGGCAAGAAAAAACTAAGCAGAGTTCAAATACTAGCATGCTTAGGGATAACGGGAGTGATGCCCACTACTCTCACCAATGCTGTGGAAGCACTTATTTGCTTCTCCCCATTCGAGTTAGTTGTACAGAGTGAGGCGAGGTAGCTGTGCATCGTCTCTGGAGTCTGGGAAGTTGGTCTTACCTCCATCCCAGTTGAGCACATAGCAGTATACTGATTAGACTTCAGCAATCAGACCCCACATTTAATATGGGGGTAGATGTTATGAAGCCAACATTCAATTTTGAACCCAAATATAGGGTTACTATGTTGACTAGGAAAGAATGGACCAGAGGAACTGGGACTCCTCCTGTAGTCAAAGGGCTCGTCTGGTTTACAGATGGGTCCAGGATGAAGGAGGGGACCAGGGCTACAGTGTATGGGCAATCTGTGGGAAGAAGGCTCAATATTTCTCTTGGAAGGTATGCTACAGTCTTTCAGGTTGAGATATATGCTATCTTGGCATGTGCTCATGAAATTCAATTTCAGGGTAGACCAGAAAATCACGCATTTGCTCTGACAGCCAGGTGGCTCTGAAAGCTTTACAGGCCACTAGAATGTCTCCACTGGCTCAACAGTACCAAAAGGCACTGAATGATATCTCTACCTGGCATGCTGTGGGGCTGTATTGGGTCCCTGTACATACTGGGGTATGAGTAAACGAAATCGCCGACAAGCTTGCAAGAGATGGTTCTGCTCTAAAGTTTGTTGGACCTGAGCTGGCTTCGGGAATCTCTAGGCAAAATATAAGGATGAGATGTTGGTTGGTTTATCAGCATTGGCACGGTAGCAAGGTCTTGGTAATACTTAAATACGGGCACTAAAATTAATTTCGGGACCCTGTCTGGGTGCCAAGGCTAGGTTTCTGTCCTTTAATAGGACACAATCCAGGGTTGTTACTGGCCTTCTTACTGGACATAATACCATGAGAAGACATCTTCACTTAATGCGGCTGTCAGACAGTCCATTGTGTGGAGGTGGGGAGCGAAGTATGAAAGCTTAGCTCATATTCTATGTGGGTGTGAAGCTTTGGCTTCACTCAGACTTTTGTAGAGGTGGGGAGCAAAGTATGAAAGCTTAGCTCATATTCTATGTGGGTGTGAAGCTTTGGCTTCACTCAGACTTGTGTATCTGGGCCCTTTTTGAATCCAGAGGACATTAAGATTATAAGTCTGGGAGCCATCTGGAACTTTAGCAAAGTAACAGGGCTCCCTTGAATTGATATGGGGCAGATAGGGCCTATCATTTAAGGTCTAGGTGCATCAGGACCATAAGGGCTCAAACCCAAATGCATACCAATCAATTAATTAAGGTAAAACTGCCATGTTGTTTAAAAGGACACAAACATGTATACCAAATAATAAAAGATGACACTGTATAGTGGCCTGTCCTCACAGTCCTAGTATTCATGTACCTAAAATGTCAAAATCCTAAAATGCAAAGTAAAATTGCCAATGCCGTCTCTATTTTATTGTAGAACGCACCTGAAAATTTGCAACAAGTACTTCTGCTTCGAGGTTCAGTATGTTCTCTACTAAGGTCATCAGTACACAACCCAGCACTACCTTGTTATGATACATGAAAAAATCACACAGTTCAGCATTAATGAAGGAGATATACTCACATATTTGCAGGACTGTCCCCAGCAAGTGCTACAGCTGGGTCTAAGTGGATTTTTACTGGTCGCCCATGAAGTTGTAGGAACTGGGTTGGATCTGCCTTCTGGAATATAAACAACATAGCACACAATCAATACTTGTTATTGCCTCAAGGCTACTCAATGTTAACTCCCAACCCTCATCAATTTGGGTGCAAAAACACCTGTCTTAAATATGGTCCAGCCAAGAAGAATTACTGCATATAAAACTGTACATGGCAGACAACTTTTCATTTCTGACACACAATAAGAAAGTGCAAACACTGATACAGGTTACATCCATTTCCAAGTGCTATAACTAACTCTTCTGATAATGGGGAGAAGAGTTACAAAATCATTCTTCGTGTTTCCTTTCTTGCCTTCTAGTCTCTCTTACCTGTTGGTTTATAGTCCAAAAACTGCTTATTGTATTTCATTAGTAACTGAATTATTAGCTGGAAATGTGTAGTACATAAGCAGTACAGTTTCAAGCACCGTCTTGTAGGAAAACTCCCTTAAACTGTAGATACTGAATACATATACAAGGTGGGACCCAAATATTTCCGGAATTTGAATCTTCTGCGCAAACGAGGCATAGTTCATGGTTCTGCCACTAGGTATCAAATGGTTACAATATTCTAAACTAGTCTACCAAGTGACATTGTCCTGCATGCTTTGTGTCATTTTTTCTAAGCGTCTGCAAGTGTGTTTGGCGATTGTTTGTAAATGGAAATGACTGATCTTAAAGAACAATGAGTGTGTGTGAAATTTTGTTTCCTTTTCAGAAAAACTGCAGCTCAAACTGTCACATTGCTCAAGGAAACTTTTAAGGATGTTCACATGGATGAAGCAGGATTTGCTGATGTTGCAGAGGTTCAACGAGAACTGCTAGTGGCCCTAGACAGCATTTTCACTGAAAACTTTATACAAAATTTCCAACAGTTGGAGCAGTGCTGGGATTGATGCAACCAGTCACAGGGGAGTACTTTGAAGGGGACTAAAGTTTAAACTTGAATGTGTACTTTAAATAAATTTTTGTAACAATTTCACAAATTTTTGGGTTTGCATTCATATAAGGCTAAAATGTGGCATGTGGCAGGCCTCTTAAAATTGTAATGCCCTTTTCCTATACATATTTTTATTCCTGTGGTGCGTAGTATTATCAAGAACACAGGAGTTTTTAATAAAAGGCTGACAGATCCATCTGCACAACTGAGACAGGAGCCTGATGTAATGTTAATCCCAACCACAGTCCAACTAACGTAACCCATATTCTTTGGTTTCAGAAAGAAATTAAAGGTATCTTTTCATGGATATAGATAAGATTTTTGGGCCCCTGTGTGAAGCTTGCCAATGGGCCCTGTTACAACCACGACAAAAATTGCCATTCTTTAAAATAAATGTCATAAATAGACTTCGTTTGCAAATATAACTGTATATTTAAATCAATAACTGTGTTTGAATAAAGGTTGACCAACTAGATGACACTTGCTTTATTATATATTGCTCAACATGTTTCAGACGTTAATACGTCCATCTTCAGGAGCTTGCGAGTATTTGTTGTGTTGTGTAGGCTGCAATGATAGAGGTTTTTGTGTAAATTTATTTATCTAGTGGTAAGTGCTATACCTATATTATGTGTTGTGTGTGACTCTGAGTGAGTGTGTTTCTGCAAGTGTGTGGTGTCCTGTGGTTCTTGAACATGTTGTGTGTGGTATGTTTTGGTGTTTTATGCATCTGTATTGATGATTATATGCATGAGCTGTACATAGCTGACTTGAGGCGTGCTGGTGTTAGTAGCGGGAATGTCCGTTGGTGATGTGGTATCTGAGTGTAGGCTGAACCACTACTGACCTGTTATTTGTGGACCGTGAGGGTTTAGGGGTTTATGACCGCTTGGAAC
>Ga0136643_10005352_pt1 | contig 18063 bp, 6 predicted proteins | sample TergutLab28metaG_FD_96883 | JGI IMG/M metagenome (GOLD analysis project Ga0136643, IMG submission 96883) | Labiotermes labralis P1 segment gut microbial communities from Petit-Saut dam, French Guiana - Lab288 P1 (version 3) (version 3) | ecosystem: Host-associated > Arthropoda: Insects >...
AACAAAACATGAAATTGGTTACTACTAGATTTAAGTCTGGAGGGCTACATGAGAAGCATGTAGTGGCAACTTGGAATCTTGGGAACCGTCTCAGCATTTGCTTATAGACACAGGGAAACCAAGGAAAACCTGTGTCGAGATGGCCGGTCGCAGAACCTTCCGAGTACTGACTTCTGTATGTATGTATTATGTATTTGTGTATTTATTTATCTATGTATGTATGTATGTGTGTGTATGTATGTATATATATTTATATATATATAAATTTTCTTGGGGGTTCCGCAAATATATTTTGAAGTTTTCAATGTTCAAATTAATGTGGGGAAAAATACTGCATGCCTTTTAAATATATATTTGACTGTATAAGTTTTTCAAGAAACCCAAAGTATTGTATTTGCATATTATTCTTACACACAACGCGATATACACTTCTTATATTAGTTTTCTTTTCCATACCTCCTAACCTATTACAGAAACATGAATTAGCCCTATTCCGGGCTTAACAGTTTACAGTGCGGAATATTTCAACCCATTCACTTTCGTAGACTCATGAAAGTTGAAAATTATAAAATGTGATAAAACAAAACCGAGTCCATGGGAAGTTAAAACGTTTGATGTGCATTGCGTTAATAAAAATGGTGTCCTTACTTCCTCATAGATCGTAATTTGTGAATGGTGTAAAGGAGGCGAACAAAGCATTCCTAGACCTGTTAATTGTGTACTGTTCTGTTTCGAATGAAATCATATCTAGAACACGTAATTATGCAGGCGTGTGATACATTGCGACGGAAATACGGATTTAGCATTCAGCTATGTTCGTTGTTATTTCATCGGCTGGTGGAGAATGCATATTTGTATTAGGAAATATATTTTCCATAACTTTATTCAATACTGAAGGAGCATACAGTTTCGAATTCATCTCTGGTTGTCGTCAGTGTTAAAGGACAGTAGCCATACTGATATCAGATTCATATGTTTGAACTCTGTGAATTTCCCGCAAAATCTTCAAAAGAGTAGTTGATGATGACAAACTTGACACAACGCATTTGTCACTCATACTGACACTCGCCACATATCCTATGAGAGTGAAGATTGTTGAAGTATCGCGCTATGCTCTAAGCGGTTTCCAACACTGTGGGCTGGTGAAGAAATGTAGTCAGGAGTTTAAGGATCTAACGTGTCCGTTATTCCTGGCGAGGCTTCGGAAAGCTTAAATGTACTTCGGTTTATGAAGAGGTGAAAATAATGGAAATAAAGTGTGATACTAAAGAGGAAAAGAATTGCTGCTGATCTTAAAAATGAGTTCTACGTTCTTCTGGGACTGCCGACGCGTCACTGAGTCAAAGGTGACCGATGATTCGAGACAACATAGTGATGTAACCTTCAAGGGTGGAAAGCCCTGGAAGAATGGAAGAACATATGAGACCATTGCGTTGTCTAGAAGCGTCGGGCACCATTTACCCATTGACGAGGTGCCTAACCGAGACGCACAAAGACGTAGACAACACTGTCATCTTGAAATATGTTTTTAAAATGTGAAGCCAGCTGAAAGCATTGGAAATATTCGCACTAAATTTGGACTTGGCAGCATTATGTATGTTTCGTTTGGATTCTGCCAGGAAATTGCTAGGTTAAGCCAATCAAAGTTCGCATTTTTGTTTCAGGAGACTTGGAGGTTCATCCAGTATAATAAAAAGTCTTAGTAGTCCTGTTGGTGCACTGGTCATAATTTGGATACTTGAAATTCGATATTGTCAATGATGTTACTGAATCTTTATTCTTCACTTCCTTACATGCAACTGTTTTAGAGTCTCACTATCTCTGCCGTGTGCTTTACCTGGGAGAAACTGGCGGATGGTGTTAATCTAATTTAGTAGCCTCAGAGTGTGGTTTCTTTCTGTATACCCTCGAAATACCTAAGTGCAGACAGACGCGAAAACCCTTACACAGTCGAGAAATAAATAGTACGCCTAGGTTTTAGGTCAGGGAGTCAAATGGGCGGTACAATGTTCACAGTTGACCTGCACTTTATATTTCACGAAATACGTTACCAATGGCCGAGATCTTCATAGGATCGGAGAACTTAGAAAGCAGTTTGAGTTGCCTGAAATATACGTATGTACTTAAAAATGTTTCAGCACTTTTTTGTCTGTAGGGTATTAGTAAGTGTTAGACTGCTGAGAGTTGGCAGCATTGTAAACCATATCCTGATTGTCTGACCTTGACTATGGCTGGTCCCCATCCTCAGTGTGAGTAGCTATTGAGCGGTAAACATGTCAGCGCATCATTCAGTTTGCACCAAAGAAGAGCTGATAAGTGTCATAAGATTTCTGTGGGCAGAAGGCGTTAAAGGTTTCGAAATTAACGCAAGTTTATGCACTCAGTATGGGGACAACGCATTGCCACGACGGAGCGTATACGAGTGGATATAAATGTTTAAAAATGGTCGGACAAGTGTAATGGATGCCGAACGCTCGGGACGGCCATCAACATCTACAACTGATGAGAAGCTGGAAGAAGCCAGGGCCATTATTCTTACTGACAGAAGAGTGACAGTAGAAGAAATCGCGTTACAACTGGGCATCAGTCAAAGTAGGGCCTATTCTTTAGTGCATGACATTCTTGGGTTCCACAAATTTGCTGCAAGTTGGGTGCCCTGACATTTGACAGAAGAACATAAGCGCTACCGTCAGCACATCTGCTCCAGTCTTTTGGAGCGGTACAATCGTGAAGGCGATAACTTCTTGAATCGCATCATCACTGGGGATGAAACCTGGGTTCATCATTATGAACCAGAAACCATACGGCAGAGCATGCAATGGAAGCACATGTCATTTCCTTCTTCCAAAAAATCCAAGTCTCGGCCCTCTGCTGGAAAGCTTTTGTTGACGGTGTTCTGGGACTCCCAAGGGCCTATCCTTGAACATTGTATGGGGAAAGGTATCACAGTAACAAGTGTCAACTACTGCAACATGTTAAGAAATGTACTGAGGCCGGCTATCCGCTCAAAACGGAGAAGAAGTTTGACGCAGGGTATTCTGCTGTTACACGACAATGCATGCCCTCATACGGCACACATCACCATCAACACCATTCGGCAACTGAATTGGGAAGTTCTCGAGCACCCTGCCTTCAGCCCAGACCTGGCCCCTTCAGATTTCCATCTGTTTGGACCCCTCAAGAACGCTCTAAGGGGTGTCGATTTGCAGCTGACGATGAGGTGAAAGAGGCGGTGCATGACTGGCTTCGCAGTCAACCACAAAATTTCTTTTCCAACGGCATTAAGAAGCTTACAGATAGCTAGGCTAAATGTATCGAGAAGAAGGGAGATTATATTGAAAAGTAACGTTGTTCTCATGTCTGTAACATAAATAAAGATTTTTAAAAAAAATAAAGTGCGGAAACTTTTTGAAGTACCCTCGTAATTCCGAAAGGCTCTTGATTGTGTGCTATACTGTTCGAAACCCTTCTGAGTAGGCTAACCAGCCTAATAGTTTTCGTAGTTTTCTCAGTCCCTTCCGTGAAATATGGGAATGTTTTCTTTAACTTGGCATGGAAGAATAGCTAATCTGTCTATACACCGAGACTCATTTTACAAATTTGCACGTTATGTTGAAATTGTATCTACATCAACTCCATTCTGTGTGGACTTTATTGATATGTGTCATGTGAATGGTATTAATATATGCTGTCATGATTCCTGTCACTGTCATGAAAGGCGTAACGAATGGTATTGACAGTATCGCGTTTATTCAGATCTTATTAGGATAGGCCGGCATAAAAATATAATAACACTTTTTATGGGAATGAATGCCAGTACTGTACCAGCAAATAGTTCGTCAGAAACAGTTAAAGAGTTCTTGATCGATGACAGTTACAAAACTCACAGCGCCCTGGCCTTAAGAGCAAACGTCGACAGACCACTCCCCTTCTGATCAGACTTGAACAGTCCCATTCTCCTCTGTTCTGCTCTGTTCACTGCCCGTGCCAGCACATGGCCTGAGTTTCTAGTGTTTAGTTCATAGTGCCGTCTGTCATGACCACTTAATACATCCCTTCAAATATGATCTTCTGTAAGAAACTTTTATTACTGTCGTGTTTCAAATTTACATATTACTCAATTCTGTACTAACTTTGGTTACTATATATCGGGGTGCTGATAAGTCCTTAGGCCGACCAGGAAGGAAACAAGCTCGGCAGCATGTCAGGTACACCCGCGGTTTCAACAAAATTTAGACGCGAGCTGTCGTCAATTTTTTTTTGTGCAAGGCAAGGCGCCGAAGGAAATTCACATCATTCTGACAGAAACATTAGCGTTTTTCCTTCCTGGTCGGGCTAAGGACTTATCAGCACCCCTGTATACCCCCTTGATTAACGTCAACTACTTCTTTATTCTTTATTGTGAATTTCACACTATTATCATAATAAAGAGCGATTTTTTCCCCTATACAGAATTAAGCAGCGGATCTTTGTAAAGGAGGGAGTTTGTGTTTGCTGTAAGGTAGAACTGAATTTTTATATATTATATTATTTAGAAAAAATAATTGATACAAAGGGTTAAAAGCTAGAACGTGTTTTATGGTGTCATAACCTCATGTAGTGGAGTATCGCCTGTAGGCTCCTTCACAGAAATAAGGAGAATTACCGATCGCTTTTCTTTCTAAGTTGTATGTTTGAACCTTTCACACTTCTTAATGGGAATAACAGCAAGGTGCAGGCAATGTGTTTGGAAGAATGTGTTTTAATTGTGTGTACTGTACTTTTTAGACATCTTACTGCCAGAATTAGGCACATCATTTGAATCATGATACAATCAGCTTTCTATATCGTTTTCCTGTTTCTCGCGTCATGCATACATTTTATACAGTATCTGTACGTGTATTCGCAATGAGACAGAAATAAAAGTTACTGTAAACTTATTCCGCGGTAGGAGGGATAAACTGCGTCGCAAAAATGTAATACTCTATTCTGCAAATATGGGGTCATTTTTTCTCATCTGACTGCAATACTGTTTGGTTATCATAGCCAGATCAGCCGACCACCGACACGCGCAACGGGATAAACGCAGGAAGTGGGGGAGCGGTATTTGTCGGATAAAATACAAAACTCGCTCTCGTGTGGTAATTTAATGTATTCTGATAATTATTCACTGCGTATGTTGAAACGTGTGTAGACGTCACATGCTGTACAACTGAAATCCTGGTTAGTCTGTTCTTTCCATTTCATAATGGTTTTCCATAAAAAAGTAACGAAAAAGTTTTGCACTTTTAAACGGAAATGGTATTTTATTGCAGTATTTACTCCGAAGGTCTGGCCTTCAGATAGATGTATGTCCTTGCTCCTTTCTTAACCCCAGAATAGTTTAAAGAATGACACTTTCTTCAAGTTGTAAATGAATTTTGATTCCAAATTGGTGTTATACCAATTAAAGTTGAAATCTTATGTTTGCCTTAAGCCGTTTATCATCACATGTACCTTTATATTTCTTGTATAATGTTATGTATGTATGCACGTATATATATATATATATATATATGTATATAAAGATTTCAGCTTTTTATAGGCTACGAAGGCCCTTAGGGTGAGTAGAGGTATAACTCTACCCTTTCTAGGACCTCTGCACTAGATGGGGTGGAGAGGTCAGCTCCACGCTCCGGAATCCTCTACCCCCGGAAAAGAAACGGTACCCATTGTACAGGAGGCCGGGTGGGCCCCAGGGCCGGTCTTGAAGGACGGAAAATCTCGTCCCCACCGTTATTCGATCCCGGACCGTCCAGCCCGTAATCAGTCGCTATACCGACTGAGCTACCCGGCCCACTATATATGTATGTTCATTTATGTATGTATGTATGCATGTATGTGTGTGTACAACGTCATGACTTCTTTTAGATCTCAGATTTGTGGCTGAATATTGAAAAGTTTCGAAATTATAAATTCTGTACGCCATATTTAGAGCCGATAGTGTCAGGAGTTGGAGGTTCCAGTATCGCCCAAAACTGACACATGTGTTTGTTAAAATAGTAGGTGAGAAACAGTACATCGTTAAACTTAAACCGTAGCGCCAGGTTATATTCTTTTCCTTAAGGGATTATTATATGACTTGTATTTTATTCTCTGTCCTTTCTTCTCCCTGCTTTAACGGGGTTTTCAAGGACACTTAACAGGAAGGGATTATAGAAAGAAAGAATGAAAGAAAGAAAGAGGCCTATGGAATCCGTGCGTAGAGCTTCCTTTCTGAACTGGAAAATTACTGAAGGTTTATTTTACTTTGAATATCTCTGTATTGAATAAATGTGATACTGTAGAGCGTGCATATAGCTGGGAAAAATGTATTCATGGACACAGCCTTCTGTGTGGTCGGCTTAAATAACGTGACGAGAATGCAGATAAAGGTTATGAACAGATTCTGTTATTGATTTGGTAACGACCACTTAATTAGGCAGTAAAGTACTTTAAGAGATAAAAATGATCAAAATGTAACGGACGCGATTAATCCATTGTAACGGAAGTCATTACCACTCTTATCCACGTCTCTTGGACGGTGAAGGTGCACAAAGTTTTTGCACTACAATTAGGGACAGCTTAATTTTAGGTGGTAGGCTGACCACGTAGGTATTGAGAAGAATGAGATGGGCTGGGCATGTGGCGCGTATGGGTGAGGAGAGGGGGTTGTATAGGGTCTTGCTGGGAAAACCGGAGGGAAGGAGACCACTGGGGAGACCTAGGCGTAGATGGGTGGATAATATTAGGATGGATCTCCAGGAGGTGGGGTGTGGATATATGGACTGGATTGGGCTGACCCAGGATAGAGACAGGTGGCGGACGCTTGTGAGTGCGGTAATGAACTTTCGGGTTCCGTGAAATGCGGGGAATTTCTCGACTAGCTTCAAACCATTTAGCTTCTCAAGAAGGAGTCTACACCATGGAGTAAATAAGTAAGTAGGCTGACCACGTTTATTGCATTTTATGTACATTGCGACAGATCCCTTGCGTATTTTCAAGCTACTTGAAAATTTCAATTGTGGACGCATTTTGCCTAAGGTTAGTGTTTTGGTGACATAATTGATGAAACACATACCGTTGTATTATGAAGTCAATATAGGAAGGAGAAAATAATCAGTCAAAACAGCTGGTTTTGACTGACGAGTTATCCCTTTCCTTCCTTTAGTAAAATATTTCACAAGTCAGTCCTTTCCGACCAAACGATTAATAATGTATGCGCAAAATTAATTCTCGTATCCCGCAAAACCAGAAGAACGGTTATTGACTTAAGACACTACTGGGAGTACATCAGACAGTGGAACCGGAACACAATGGACCATAATGGACAACGGCAAGGTACATGCTGTCAGTTTTATTGCCGCACATATGGTTAAACTGCGTCATCTGATTACATCCTCATGATCCGTTCACGCAGAGGATTTTCGCATGTTGTGTAACAACCGTGATTCATAAATACAAGCGTAGTGGGACGCAGAGTTTTTTTTGTTATGATTCAAGCTGTTTTTATCTGAATATTCAATACAGTGTAATACAGAGGGGTCGTATTTTGGCAACCAATACAAAAATAAATCACGTAATTTTGCCACTTTGTGCTCTCGACATAGTAAGTTCAGAAAGGTAAACTGGACAAATTTTCTCATTTTATTTTGAACATTTCAGTTGCAAGACCGGTGCAACTATCTATAAGGTCGAGAATTCAGTGTCCATCCTACGTAACATTTTCTAGGGGGCCCAAAAGTTCGTTACATTTTGTGTCCCGCTCCTTCAGCTGATATGACGCAATGTAACTGTATGCTGTGAACTGGTCTGATTGACAACAAAGTATGAACATTCCTCACATACAACGCGAAATTAAAGGAATTGTTGGGCTCGAAATACTAGCACGTTGTAGACAAGACTTTCATTCAGTTTTCATTTTTTTTTCGCCATTTGCCAAGCATATCTGAGCTTTGAAGGAGATCATTTCTAACACCTGCTCTAACATGCAATTAGTTGTATTATGCAATATCTAATGTTAATGTAAACCATATGGGCGTGTTCCACTTTCATTTGTGCCCCATAATGTTGTAAGATGTCTGCACAGATATACATTTTTCAGTATAATAACGGGAGAAATAAATATTTACAGAATGCTTAACAAACGTATATTTTTAGGTCTTGAAAATTGTCACATATTACTGAGAGCTATAATTAATGCACAAGTTGTAGTACCTGTTTATATCCGTCATCCTATTTCTTCACACCCGGTGGCACATATCGTTTACCCCCTTGCAATTTGACTCTGCAATTTTTTAAAATAGCAGATAATATTTGGTGCGACAAGGAAGTATATGTTTGTCATTCGTAATTCATTGCCTCGTGGGAGTGACTTACCGGTCTATCATAAATTTTGTGTAACAAATTAACCTATTAAAATAATTTTCTAAGAAACTTGAACGACATATATAGAAATCTTCTACATACGAATTACGGAACAATGTTACGAGGCCCAAAGTAGTTGCTGCTGTCACAAGACGATTTTTAAGTTTCCTGAATATAAATCATCAGGCCCTTTGTGTTTTCTTGATTCCGATTCAGAACACAGACTTACTTGTTCTACAAATATGATTTTCATCCGCACTTCTTATTACAGTACCTCTAGGTTTATTATGTATACACACGTATGTGTCTAACGTACATGACATTTCGAACCTCCCTTCTTATGCAGTCAAAACCGCCTCATTACTCTTGTTTAGCATGTCATACTTTATTATCGTTCTGGGCCATTTAGCCTAAATATTTATTTCTTGTACTATATTTCATTAACACGCGCGATTCTGATTGGTATATTTAAAGGACGAAAAGACTCATAGATACAAGCCACTTGAATATGTAGCTAGTGATGTATGAAGTACAAGAAAAGGTAATATAATTTCAGCAATGACAAATAAGCGTGTTCAATATATCCATGCTTGATTTAAGGCAGTCTGATTTCCATTCATGTTATAATGGGAATATAGGAAATGTCATGTGATGTTCATCCTGATAACAGGGAACATTACTGCACAGTCTGTGAAATATGTATATACACTATACTGGCTTACGTCGATTTAAAAGTATAAACTATAAAGAAAAATAGTTACATTCATTAATTTGAGTGTGGCTGGACAAGCAAGATATTGTAATGTAAAATGTTTGTGAAATATTATCGGTTTTAGGTAAAAATCGTGATTGAATTGCAATACTGGATTGTACATAATCCACTGTATTAGGTGGGATTGTTCTGACTGTTCTGACATGGTGTAGTACTTCGTCTTTAAGTTGTTAGGCCTTAACGAAGTTATGGCAAATTAAAGTTGACATAACTTCCCATATTTTACTACTTCGCCCTTTGTCAGCTTTAATACATACTGGCGAAATGTTCTAAAACCTACCCTTTTTTATGTACCTTCTACCTACCCCGATCCTATCTAGTCTCTAACGAATTTAACCTTTTTCCTCATTCCTCCACGGAATTAACTGATTTTGTACACAAATGTTCAACAGCCTGGCATATATATTAATCACAATTATAATATTTTATATTTTATTAAAAATTAAATTTGAGCGAGCTTTTAACAGATTATGGATTGTTTTTGTACACGGAGTTCTTTTTTTTTTGTATTACTAATGCAATTTTAACACTCATAAATGGTAACTTTCCTCCTTTCAACAGGGCTTTTAGTACTTTAAATCCGCCTTAAGAAAGACGGCGTTAAAACCCATTATTATCGTGACTAGTTTTTTTTTATCTTTTTTTTAATCCATTACACAGAATTGCAAAATAAATTGTTTTGATCGTGGTACTCCATTTAGTACTTTATTGTACGTATTTCCTGGAAGTTGGTTCTTATTTTGTCTTTATTTTGGAAGCTATTTAGTCTAGAAGCCACTGTAAAAATGTATTGCCACATGAAGAGGCATATTGTAGGTTATGTACAACAGTTACAAGTTGTCTTACACATTTTTCAGATCTAATTATTAAATCTTTAAAATGAAAATTATAACCATAAATAATACATCCCTTCTAGTCTTCTTTAAATTTCACAACAAAATATGCGTTTCGCTGCATCTTCTTGGCCATGAACTTTCATCATGCCAGAATATTTCAAGCGGATAATGAACATATATTCCTAAAATTCCTCAAGTCCTGGTACTCTTTGTAACATTCAATGTCTTCTGATTTTTCATGCCTCGATATTGATTTATTTCTTGCTTCAATAGTCTTATTTTAAGATGGTAACTTTTCACTTGACTAGTACTGTAATTCCATTATATTTTCTACATTCTGAAAGTTAACACTGAACACACGTAACATACAAACGTTGCCGAGGTCGGTCCTGATTTACATAGTCGACGAACTTGGAGTGATGGATGGAAACTTGTGGTCTTGCAGCTATCTTGCAATATGTGAGCCCAGTATCAGCAGCAGGAGATGTAGAGACGAAACTGACCGCGATGATGCATTCTGTGACGTAACTGAAACACAGGAAATTTTAAATTAATATTAATGTATATGAGGGTAAACAGAATTTATGGGTATCGTTACGGATCGTGAAGTCATTCAGTCCGTAATATGACAGAGTGAGAGATGACTATTAATATAATTACATTAATATAATTGTGGTGTGAAATTTAATTAGCTACGATTTCGGTAAATCAGGACTTCTTGGGTGTTATTCTTTGTGTACTAGTAAATATAATCTGGCGTTTCGAAACAAAGTAATACGTTCGCCTTTAACATCAATCATCTTGGGCTTTTTGAAATGCTTGAGCCTGAAAGTGTCAGAGGGTACAGCGCGGAATGACTGGGGGATAGTGGATGATGAATTGTGAAGGACGGCAACAGAAGCAGTCGTGGCCTAAGTTCATAAAAAGGAACAAACATGAACTACTGTAATAAGGAAAACTCTGTTGGAGTACCGTTAGATTATGAAGGTAAGTAAATCATTAATTAATATTAACAAGTTATTGAATTGTTAATTAACAAGTTATTGAATTGTTACACAAAAATAACGACATTCTTAAAAACACTAATTAGTAATAACTTATTTCATTTTATGGGGGTTACATTCAGGAAAAGTTAAAAGCAATTAAGTTCCAGTTTAGGATTTATGCATTTCAATTCCTATCTCAGACACGGAAGTTAAATTATAGCTGTGTTTTTATGGGCGTAGAACTTCAGCTCTTACTCCCACGGAAAACCACAGATCAAGGGTGTTTGAAATAAAGTGCTGAGGGGAAAAATCGTGTATGTGGAAGGGGAGAAAGGACAGTGAAATGCATATTGTGATATGAAAATTCGCAATTTGTATTTATTTCCTATGGTATATTTAACGACGTCATCAGTAGATTACATTACATTGCAAGGAACTCTAGGAATGTTAATGAAAACCGAATTGGAAATTAAGTGAAAGAAAATCTAATTTTAAGTACTACATAATTTATGTGGAAGAACTTGGGCAAAACACCTAAACCCCGGAGAGTACGTCGATGTACCGGGATTGTAAAAAGGTAAATCAGTCCCATTATAAGCCCGAAGTGCCCAGAGGGTTCCAGGAAGTTAAGGTTCCCAGATTACGTGACAGTGGTCTAGGATGGTTGTAAGGTTGTCAGCCTTACGCACCGGTCGCTTTTTACCCCCAGGAAATACTCCTGGTACTCATTTCTGTTAGAGGCTGAGTCGACCCCAGGGTCATAGTGCGATCGGAAGGATTATGTCAATGAAAAATTCCATTGACATCATCTGGAATCGAACCAGAGACATTCCGATTTGTAGCACAAAAACTTAACCACTGTGCGACCGCAGTACCCACCGGGATTGTAATCGGTCATATTCCCAAGCAAAACCGAACTGATAATTATTTGATGGCATCTTTTGGTTTTGATATTTGATTATTTTCGACGTAAACTTTCATTGTAATGTTTGTGTGAGCTGATTTCAAATGTGACGTAGTTGCAGATAACATAAAACATTTGGATCATGCTGCAACGTAACATATATCTGGAGGCATTGCAAGTAATAATATCCGACGTGGTGTGCGTGGTTAATTAGTGATATACCTAGTCTTCTGATTTTTTTTTTCTGTGGCGCTGCGGCCCAACAAGGACCATTCTTGAGGTTTCTAGATCACACACAACGACGCATTACAGTCGGTAGGACTCCTTTGGACGAGTGATCAGCTCGTCGCAGAGACCTCTACCTGACAACACACAACACTCACAACAGACAAACATCCATGCCCCCGGTGGGATTCGAACGCACGATCTCAGCAGGCGAGCGGCCGCAGACCTACGCCTTAGACCGCGCGGCCACTGGGACCGGCTAGTCTTCGGATTATGGAAATATATTGATAAAATTAGATGTGTCATAGGAGAAGTTTGTTCTTACGACCTGGTATACTGCTTGGGTGTTATCTTTTGTCTTTGCTAGTAAGACACGTGGAAAATCAAGGTAATATTTCATTGAACTGCTGTTCTCTATTTACCGTAAGCCGGAAATTCAGACAATTTTCTCTTAATAAATGTCCTTACCCAGTGATTGATTATCCTGAATTCTGACTTAAAGCTTCTAAATAGCCCGTTACGGTTTGTAAGAGCAGACATCATTGTTTTCATTCTTAAGAATGATGTTTGTAGTATTGCATTCGCATTCTGAACATCACGAATGGAAGAGAATATTACAGTATTAAGTATCAGCGTGAATATTCAATGGTTGGAATTTTTTAGATCAGACTATAAACTTCTTCTTCTTCGGAATAGAGCTGTGACGTAAAGAAGGTATACGAAAATTTTGTTTTTATGAAGATCGATCAAAATTTATATTAGTGAGTAGCAACAGCAGCAGCAGCTGTAATAGTCGTGGTATATCCTTACGTTCCTTTAGGAATATAGGGAATGTTAGTGTATGGCAATGTAATAATGCAAGATTCACAATAATATGAATTTCTGGACAGTGGAATGAGAGAAATAATGGACGTGTAGATGTTCGGTTCCTTTTAATCAGGCAGAAATTCCACTGAGCAGCGAGCAGTACACAGCATCGCTGGCAGTAATGAGACTGCAATAGCACCAACTGCACCAGTCGTTGGAAATGACAACAATTAAGAACGAACACAAGTTAAAACCATCAGATGAACCTGGCGTGTGCACTGGTAGCCATCCGTTCACTAACTAATGTGCCTGTTTGGCTGTAAGCGTTAAAGAACTTTCGTTAGGTATCGGGACTTCAGTGTTTGAGGCTTCATACCTGTATTGAGGCACTTAAATTTAAAATAAAAAACAGTTTTTATTTTTAGGCGTTTCGCTAAATTGTGAAAAGCAACTATTAGCTTAGTCATATATGTCTGTCCGCATGGAACAACTCGGCTCCAGAGAGAGGGACTTTCATAAAATTTGATATTTTGGGATTTATCGAAAATCTGTCGGAGAGATTCAGGTTTGGTTAAAATCTGACAAGAAAAAGAGTCACTTTACACGCAGACATTGACAGTGGTATATCAGTTCTTCCTAGAATGAGAAATGTTCCAGACAAAATGTGTAGAGAAAATCAAAACACACAATTTGTATTCAGTATATATTGTTTTCCGAAAATTGTGCCTTTTGTGAGATAATGTGAAAAATAATAAAGGGTCAGACAGGCCACAGATCACAACATAATACGGCGCATGCGCTTGGCATGCTGGATAACTGAGGCAAGAATACAGACACATAACATTTAACAATTACTTCTTTTCCAAGAAAATATAACACAGAAAACTTTAATTAACGAGGACGCTGTTCAACGTCATTAATGATTAATATCATGTATACTAGAGTTGATCTGTCTTTCTTAACTGCCCTTGTTAAATACAGCGTAGAATAAGAAAATGAAAGCGAAATACGAATTGAAAGGATATGAAATGTAGAACACATGGCCTATTTTGAAAATACTCTACATTTACATGAGGTGTCAAGGAGGCTGTGTTGCATGTTTTAAGATACTACCCTCGTTTAAGTTGTGAAGTACTGAGGAAAGTCGAGAAAAATAGCAGAATTCGGGCCGGGGATTGAACTGGGCCTTCCAAAATAAGAGGCAGGATTGCTGACGGCTCTGCCTTTCCATAACTCTTTTCCCCATGTCCGTATTGCCCTTGCTCGTAGTTGAGTGATTTTCGCAATGCATACCTGCTCGTCGGAATACTTTCTCAACTCGCCAAGAAGCCGTCTCGTTTTATGGACCTCAAGGGTTTACTACCGTGTTCAGAGTAGCCCACCACTGAGTCCCATCCTGCGTCATATCGAACCAATCCATATCTCGTTCTTATCCCTTGAATATTTATATTAATATCTACATACCATCTGTGCTCATTTCACTGAAATATTATTTTTCCGCCTTTTTCGGATAAAATATTGCCTGCATTAATTATCCCATACATATTAATCATTTTTATTTTTAACATTTTAATAACATTTGCAGATGAGTACATATTTTGCAGTTCTTCCTCATGGTATTTGCTTCAGCATTTCTGACTTCCCTCTGTCAGTTTCAAATGTCCTCCTCAAAACATCCAAAGAACTCTGCCTTCGTCCAGAACAAGGCAGTATGTCTAGTGTGGTTTATTTAAATTATGTTTCCGAACCCCAATTTAGGAAGTAATGAAAAGTTGACACTACTTGATATTCAGTTTAGAGCAAGCTCATTAATTCTGAACCTGAGTGGCTTGCATTAAACAGACTAATAGAGTTTTGGACAAACTTCAGTTGTGCCCTAATAGTGATGTTAATGTGACGAGACTAAGGAAAACAATGTAAGTTCTCCTCACTCCCTGTTCGTGTCGCCACAGAAAGTAAATCTGATACTAATGAATTTGAGTCCAGCCTCTTATTCTAATCCTAACTACGTGGGATCTCATAAGTGGATATTTTCAAGACAGATCTCTTTCTCCTTGTCATTTCGGAACGGCGAACGTCAAAAGAATTCCAGAAAAATAATTAAAGTACCGTGTAATGTTTTAATGAATGTCAGCCTTTTGTGTTGTAACTAGCACAATAATTAAATCTATGTGTGTCCAAACACAGCTAAATTCTGTTTATTATATAGAACTACATGTTTCGAACTATCCCAGGCGGTCCTCTGACTCACCATTATTCTTAAAAACATTGTGAGGAAGCATTATACTTTATATAAGTGCATAAAATACAATTGAAATTGTTAAAATTATTAAAAATTGTTAAGGTCTTAAACAGGAACAGAATGTGTGGTTAGACGTTTTAACACAATTGTTACAAATGTTGTTAACAGATTTTACTTCTAATGTTTATTGGACCGTGCATCATTGTGATAGTTGAAGAATGAAAGACCAACTTGATGTCACTTGCTTCAGCCTGCAACACTGATACCACTCCAACCCAACCACACTGAAACTCCAACACACATCGAGCCAATAACAATACGACCAATGTGGTAATTCAACAGAATAATCGCCAGCTCCTGATGACGGCTATATTAATGTCCGAAACATGTTGAGCACATAAGAAGTGAAATAAAATATCAAGTAACATCAAGTTGGTCTTTCAGTCTTCAAGAATTTACTTCCTTTGTTATTCCAAGCTGCGATAACATCATCTACAGTCCGAGTATGTCGATGTGGATTCATTCCAGATTTCGTTGTGTAAGTCCAAATTTTTTGATCTACGCTTTCAAAAGGAAATTAGCGTATAAGTAGATAACAGGTGGGTACATTTATGTAGAGTGCTTGGAATTGCATTTTTCTCAGATAATGCACCTGTATGTTGTGTAGGCTGGCTTGGCCTCTATTTTGTATAATAAATAGAATTTAGCAGTATTTTTACAGATATTATTGTAATTTTTTAATGTATAAGAACTTGTGTTTTATATTTGTGCCGCTGTAGAACAGTTGCGATTACCCATTTAAACTCTTTCAATGAGGAATTTAATGTAAGACGTATTTAAAAACTGGACTTCGCACTTCGCAGTAAATCTTAATATATATTACAGGGTTCAAGTGATTAATGTTGTTTGGAGAAATATACACTTGTGATGATTACACAAAAGCACAAAAATGGAGAAATATTTTAATGCTAAATCAAGTGGTATATATAGTTACAATTACGTTTTTGACTAATAAATATCAGGGTTCTTGATAAACAGGTACGATTTATTGCAGTTGTTGTGTTAATAAGATAAGTACTCATGAAAAATTTATGTATTAATTTATATAAGTGCTAACAGTAAAAACTGTAATCAAAATGTGAATACAAGGAAGCTCAACGTATTTCGCAAGAGAGGCCTCTGTGCTCTACAAGTTTTATATAAATGGTATAATAATACGAGGAAGGAATAAATTTTAATTGATTTTTGGTATTTTCGTAGCAGTGCCTGTGAATGTTACTGTCTTCGTTGATATGAAGTCGGTACATTTGTACTAAACTATACGACGTTACGTCACAGAAAACAGATGTCTTCAAATTTTAATCCTTCCGCAACAAACTTTCGTGGAGATTACATGAAATTGTAACAGTGGTAATTGGTAAATAAGTTTAGACCTGTATCAAATTAGGGTAGCCCTAATCAAAAGTTTTCAGACCTATTGACAGCTAAACTAGGTCTATTCCAAACTAGGTTATATTAGCCTTTCCATGTTTATGTTCTCTTCTCTGCTGACACGTCTGCAAATCCAAAATTCTCATATAAGTGTTCTAATGTACGTAATCTGACAAGAAGTGAGTTTCTACAGTTATTCACACAATTCTTGTGTTGCGTATATTTACGTAGCTGTTATAAACAAGCCATATGACAGTGCTAAAAACATAATTTATTGCGCGTGTTAATTGGCACTTTTCAGCTGCACGTGGCCAATCGTGCCTTCAGCAGCACGCGTCCGTGAAGTTAATTTCTGTCCTCAGCTGGAGTCTGTATTGAGATTCCCAGACTCTGGCCGTCGGCGGTTAGTAATAATTCCAAGATATTGCGAAGGTTAATTGTGACCAGGAAGTTTATGGACCTGCTGGCGAAATTAAAGCGCCCCGAACCAGATATATTTCCTGTCGTCCTACCCTTCTCCAGCCCCTGGTAGCATCATATCGCGTTACTAATCGGGACTCCAGCTTCTGCTCAGACTGGAATTTAAATTTATGCGCCAACGTATTGAAACTGAGAGAGCGACGGGAATAATTGAAAATATTACTCTTTTACGTAAATTAAAAAAGTTTTTGATCCACAAAATGCATAATTGGCGTCGGAAATCCCTCCACTCCTATCCTTTTCCCGTCCTCTTCCCGCGTTTGCTGTCTCACTACTTTGGCTGGCGCCTATCCGCTGTGTAGGAGAACTTAGGGGAAACGGAAGTTCCTGAGAGGCAATATTTTTAGTGTTAAAAGTGAGGTCGAGTCCGTCTACCCACTCCACTGGCCACTGCTGTCTACTTTAAGGCTGCAGAATACCATTTGAAAGAGAATTCCGTTTCAAGAAAAAGTAAAAAAGAAACGTGCACTTAAGATCTCCGAAAAGGCCCTAATCCTTTAAAAAGATTGCGTTTTGCGAAGAATATGCACAAGGATATATTGGAATATATAACATCACTTACTAAATTACGTACTTCTAGGTTTAGGTAGCAAATTGATTCAGGGTGGCTGAATTTATCGTTAAGTCTATCATGGAGCGTACAGCTTCATCACTCTATAACCTATGGATGGGAATGCATCGCCCATTCGCCTAAGATATGAATGTTACGGGAAAGTAGCAGAAGTAACAAAATTTGCTATAAACAGTGGTTATAAAAATAGATTTTGTATTCTGTACCATTAATTTTGTGGGCCGGGTAGCTTAGTCGGTATAGCGACTGACTACGGGCTGGACGGTCCGGGATCGAATCCCGGTGGGGACGAAATTTTCCGCTCCTTCAGACCGCCCCTGAGGCTCACCCAGCCTCCTGTAAAATGAGTATCGGGTCTTTCCCGGGGGTAAAGTGCGGCCGGGGCGTGCTGCTGACCACTCACCCCCTTCTAGTGCCGCGGTCATTGAAGAGTAGAGCTATAACT
>Ga0136643_10005355_pt1 | contig 18059 bp, 13 predicted proteins | sample TergutLab28metaG_FD_96883 | JGI IMG/M metagenome (GOLD analysis project Ga0136643, IMG submission 96883) | Labiotermes labralis P1 segment gut microbial communities from Petit-Saut dam, French Guiana - Lab288 P1 (version 3) (version 3) | ecosystem: Host-associated > Arthropoda: Insects >...
GACATAAAGCCATTAAATTGAACTACATAAACACTCGCATTAACGCCGTAGTCGTCCTTAGGGTTCCAAGCACTTTACATGGCGCATGAATATCCAGCAGTATGGAAGTGCTGATTTAACTTTGCTGACTGCGCATTTTGGTATAAGCGTACTACATAACTGCACTAAAATACAGTACCTGCTTTACAGTAATTTTTCAAAGTGTCTTCCTCCAGTTGCTAAGCAGTTTTCGGCACACATGAGCAGGGACTGAGTAGCAGAAGCAACGTTGTCTGGATGGTTGCGTATGTGTTCAGCCGCTGCAAAAATACGATCATGCAGTGCTGCTCTTGACTCGACCTTAGTTTCGTACACTAACGTCTTCATGTTGCCCCAGAGGTAATAATCAAGAGGTGTAAGATCTGGCAACCTCGGTGCCCATGCAACGGGCCCACCACGACCTAACCAGCGGTTAGGGAAGGATTAATTTAAGTACTCCCTCACGTGCCAAGTGTAATGTGGGGGAGCCCCATAATGTTGGAAGTACATTTGGCTCCTTGCCATTAACAGTATGTCTTCCAACAAACCTGGTAACTCATTCCTCAGGAAGGCTTCATACGTGTTTCCCGTTATATTGTTGTGAAACACAAAAGGTCCGATCAACCTGTTACCAAGCAAACCATACCATATATTCACAGAAAATCTCCTTTGGAATTTGGTTATACGTGTCTCATGTGGATTTTCATGGGACCACGTATGCACATTCTGTGAATTATTTATACCGTCCCGGGTAAAAGACACCTCATCTGTGAATAAAATGACGCTGAACAGTTGGGAATGTGCTGTTATCCAGCGGCACAAATCCATACATTGAGCATGGTCGCCTGGTTCCTGATGTTGTACCCTTTGATCATGGTATGGATATAAATCTTCCTCATGTAAAGTTTGCCACACCTGCATACATGATACACCGATGCGAGAGGCCATTCTACGAGTGGACTTCTCTGAACCATCTCAAGAATGTTCTCTCGTGTGTTAATCATTCGTACCACCTCCCTTTCAGACCGCACAGAAACACTTGGAAGACAGCCAGTATCACGCAATGTCTGGTTAATACGAGTAAAAACACCTCTAGACGGAATCCTTCGGTTGGGAAAACGCCTTTGGTATTCTTCTTCAGCAGCACATGTATTAAAATGCATGTCACAATATTCCATGTGGGAAAACACAAAAGGCATTTTTGCAACTCCGTACAAGCAACTGACCGTCACTTAGGCGCAATGAACACTGCATTCCAGTCTCAAGGACATTAGCACTGTCGCGCGACGCATCAGCTGTGCAGTTTGCAGTATTTGGAACCGCAAGAAACCCCCGCTTTTCTCTGGCCATTATCTCCGTAACCGTTAAACTTTGGATATAGGTGTTTTGGGTTATATCGGTATACTTTAACATAAGGAACACTCTCCCGAAGTCTGGCACATTCCTCCTGGGACACCTTGTATATTACACTTCAAAATCATAAACATAATGCATATAATGCTTGTTATGAAACAAAAATGAGTTACCATATGAGACTTTTAAATTTAATTTTGTTGCAGTAGTAAAGCTTGGACGATATTGGATGTAATAGTAAACTAGACATAGTTTAATGTAGCTACAAAAGTAATGTAAAAGTAATGCTGTATATATCAGTAGGCTTTAGTCTGACAGCTCATATCTGAGACCATAGGTTTGTCCGCACCTGAAATAATTAGGATGTGATAAGTATTCACTTATGCAGATACATGTATGTAATACTTCTTGAGTTTCCGTAGTATTTACTTCATATGGTGCTTGTCAGTATAATCATATATTAAACATATTGGTTCTATTTGACCTTCTTAAAGTGTCAGTTGAAATTGAAATTTTGAATTAGTTTTGTATCATGTACATGTCACAGATTAAAGTAGAAGTCCCTGGTAGCTATGTAGACGCTTTATATGGCGCACAGACTCAAGACTTTACATCTGTTATCCTGGATTTATATATCCTTTATTATTGGCAGATTCTATACTTGACTTTATGGTTGTACTATATGTGAATGCTTTCACTGTACTAGTTTTTCCTGGTGCCACAGACCAGGAACTGGGATGACTAAATAGCGTAATGACTAGGCTGTGGACTGGTTAACTGAAGAGCTTTTGTTCAATTCCCAGCAGAGACAAGAGATTTTTCTCTTCTGCACACATCATCCTATACAGCAGGTACTGGGCAATTCTTTCCCTTGGTGTAAAGCAGCCAGAACATGACTCTAACCACTCATTCCATTCTTGTTAATGCTAGATACCGAGTCTGTCATGAGGCTTGTTTGCTGCTAGTGTTCAACATATCTGTACTGACATCATTGGTGATCTGAGATTTTTCAGTACCGGGTGCCAACAAAATTAGGCACCTTGGCAAAGTTGTTCTCAGGTCATGTCAAGCTCTGACATATAGCACCTGTTACAATTACCTGCTTTAACCTTAACTGGACTGTGAGAACAGATTTCAGGAGAAACTCCCATAATATCATTTTAGTGGTAATTTGAACAATGTTGCTTGAGTTTGCACTTGCAGACAGATGATGAGAGGCATGATGAAGGTAAAACTTTTCACGGTATTTCATTTTGAACATGTACAAAAACAATAGCTTCATAATTGCTGGGTTAGAACTTGATAAACTCTTTAACTAGGTTATCAGGTTACATTTTCTCCTTATGTATTCTAATTCACTGAGACTGAAATTTTCATGCTGTCAAAGAAATCACTTCTGGGTTAGGTTATTGTATATGTTATTGTGAATATATTGGTGGTGCTCTTTATAATTAATTGTGGTTATGAAAGTTTTTAGATATAAATCAATTTAAATTAATATTTCATCCTTTTTGTTCATAATGACTAATTAAAAGGCATGAAAGAAAGTTATGTTAGACACCAAACATAACTGATACATTTCCTCATGCGGCCATTTAAATAAATGTCCCAGTATTTATGGTCATGTTGCATTTTGTCATGGGCTAAATAATTGGTGCCTGTCCCAAGATACATTTTAATATCAGTATTGTGTTGATATACATTTTCAAATTATATATGTGTGTGTTTCAATGTCTATATTTTTGTTAAAAAATATTTTGATTGTAGTTACTATTTTTTGTATGAATATCTAAATAATTATATTCACAGTGATTCCACAGCTTTAAGATCTCTAAATAACCAACTCACTGTACCGTTATAATATTTATATTACAAGTTATATTCCAAATAAAATAAATTATGTCTTACTTTCAGGAATGGTGTGTAACCAGATGTCATTTTTTTAATATGTAAATTTGTTTTTAATTTTTCAAGATATTGAATTAATAAAATTTGTGTAAGATTGTTGAATAAAATTTGGGTAAGATTGTTTAATATTAGAATTTACTTTCAGTAATGTTTGAATAAACACATAACTCATAGGTACAGTGATGGCATTTACATCATAAATCTAAGTTTTACAGTTTATTTTTGCTCTACTGCCCATCATTGAGTGGTTGTACACAACCCTCAGAAGTGCCTTAGTTCTCAGTCAGCTTATGCTTTCAGGAGTGAAGTTTTATATTAAATTATTGTTTTTTTTTCTCTTCAGATGTTAAAATAGGAAGTGTGTGTGTCATGAACAATATGAATTATTTTACTTCTCTGTTTTAATGCTATCTGTTTGGTAATTATCCTAATAAGTTTCGTATAACCCGTGCAGTTGTGGTACATCAAAATTGACATACACATTGCCGTCTCCCACAATATGTTATTAGTCACATCAGTACATGCTACATGTTTTGGTTGTACTGACTATCCTCACGCATTTGATACATCGTATTTAAAACTCAAAACAAAATGCATGTACATTTTAAATTTGTGAGATATCACAAATTTAAAATGTAGGCCTATGTGCATTGTATTTTGAGTTTTCAGTGTGATGTATTGAATGTGCAAGGATTGTCAGTACAATCAAAACATGTAGCATGAACTGGCAAGAATAATAAAATTCGTTGTGGTTGCCAGCAACATGTATGTCAATTTTAATAAACATCCTAATGTTCTGCTCAGGTGATGCTGTGTGCATTGTGAATTACACCAAAAAAAAAACTGAGTACCACGCAGTAAATTGCACATTTATCATGGAATATTTATTTACAACTCATGAAACTGAAAGAGTAGACAGTGGGAGGGAAGGATAAAGATTGCACAAAAAGGCTTGGTTTAACCTCTACATCATTGTGGATTTCTTTGTATTCGTATGTTACTTCTAATAGTTAATTTATATATTCTGTCTGTAATGAATATTCAGTAATAAAACGTTTAATCAGTTCCCATAACAGTTACTTCACAGATTTGAAGTCCTTTTCTGCATGATAAACAATTTCTGAATAACTTTCACACTAATCTTTGTTGTTAAACTTATAGGCAGAGAAGTAAAATAAGACCAATAACAAACCAAGAAAATGTATGCATAACACAGAAGTATGGTATATTCGCTCTGTTTGTTTAAATATTGAAAAGAACAACGTTTCAATTTATCAAAGCATGTTAACCTGCAAATTGACGTGGGAGGAACCTTTGCTTTTTAGTTATTATCTACAATAAGAGATTAGGTTATTATGTTCATTGGTTTCAAACACAATTGTGAAGTGTTTAAGTTATCATTGGCAGGGCATTTACTCAATCATGTTTCCTTATTTCAAAACCATAAAACTTAAAAAATGAACATTGCATGGTACACAATATGTTTCATTTCCTTCCACAAACATTTTTTTAAAATATTTATCCTAGATAAATATTTACTGAGTTACATTTGAGAGACAGATAGAATGAAGTGCTATTAATGATAGCATTTTTAGTAGAGGGATGAAATATGAGTGTGAAGCATTGGCAGAAGGATAATGACAGGAATAATCAAAGTACTGAGACAAAAACCTGTTTTAATGGCACATTGTACTACATAAATTGTACATGGATTCCATGAATTTGGGACACAGTGTCATGCAGTTGAAGTGCACACATAAAGGCATATAGGTCTTCTATAAAGTGTGTCTTTTTTTTTTTTTGTGTGTAGCTAAAATTAGAATATTGTGTTTATAGTTAGTGACTGCCCCCCTGCCAATCAGATGTTATAAAAATTCTTTTGTGGGTACTTAAGTTATTTTATACGTACACAGATGGAGAGCCAGATATAGCTGCTCTGCAAAGTTGGCCAGTTATCCTAAAAATGTATTTCAACTTGCTGCAAAACAGGCACTGATTTTCTACAATTTGTTATGGTGACTTCACTGAAGTAACCCCAAATTAATTGTATATGGCACTGATTCAGATAAATAACACCTTTTGGGAAGACTCTGAAAAGATAAATGCATATTGAGCAGTTTTTTGGATGTTGTGTTATGCCGACTGGCACATACGTAACGATGTTGCAAAGGATTCTGATTTTTTCATCATCAGGGTGACACCTGCAAATTGTACTGCCTTAATCTTCTGTGTCAGCAAGTCCAAGCTCAACCCTGAAGTTTAAGGCACAATGAAGCTTCAAAATATTAATCAGCTATATACTAGTCAGCATGCTGTAACATCCCATAAGATTTGAATCTTTAAAACACCACTGTGAGAGCCTTGTATGTGTCAAATGTCAATTAGTTGGGTGAAATTATATACAAACATTAATGTAAGAATAAGTCAACCTATGATAAGTGGGTTCCTGCCACCACAGCATGGCACATTCTCAGGTTGCAGATGGAGGAGATGGCCTCCTGAGTTGGAGGGTGGCTCTCACTATATTGAAAAAGCAGTTGCAGATGGGCAACAGGAGGTTGTCCTCAAGCCTGGGGATAGGGCAAGTTGCTAACTAATCCTTACCATAAAAACTTACCACATCACGAAACATTTCACAAAGTTTCGGACTTAGACTCATTCTTTGGAACAACATACGCAACATGGAGTGGATTGATCTAGCTCAGTATAAGAGCTGGTGGCAGGTTCTTGTAAATGCAGTAATGAAACCTCGGGTTTCAAAAAATGTAAGGAATTTCTTCACTAACTGAGAAACTATTAGCTTCTCAAAAATACTTCATGCATCTGGTTTGTTGGTTGGTTGGTTGGTTAGTTGGTTTTTTGGCTCATAGATTCATTGGTTGGTTGGTTGGTTGGTTGGTTGGTTGGTTGGTTGGTCATTCAGTTGATCTGGTGGGTTGTTGGTTGGTTTGGTTGGTTGGTTGATTGGTTGTTTGGTTGGCTGGATAGTAAATGTCCACAGAAAAGCAAACACTGAACATGAACTTACATCAAAGCTTATGTAAGTACACTGGCAGTAGCTCAGACTATACAGTATGCCATCCATTGGTAGGATAGTTAGTAAAAAATACATTGGAGAGGTGATGGAATGAAGCAGTCATGGTTTAATTAGAGGTAATTTCCTGGAATTCTACTGGAGAGAGTAAGGAAAACCATGAAATAGCTTGGTCGATATAGAAGAATTCTCAGCCAAGATTCAAACCATCATTTCCAGAATACAGGCTGGTAGCATCACCACTTGATCCATCAGCGTTCACAGTGTAAGATAACATGACTAGGTTTCTGCAATGTGTTGGTACCCACCTACTAAAACTTCACAGACTGGGATCTTCAAATGTAACACTGTTGAAAAAGTGCTCACTGGATATTGTTCTTGTCATTCCTTGAGTTGTATTTGCACCATTTCCATTACTGAATCTCTTTCAGTCTTCAAAGAAGAAACGAGGAGGAAGAGGAAATGCGTTTTTAGTTGGGTGCATTTAACTTGGCTAGTTCTTGTTTCTATTTGACTTCCTTTCCCACCTTCCTGAGGACAGTGTGAACCTTGATGATGTAGAAACTACTTGAATTCTGAGCAGTGGACATTTTGTAGAGAACAACAGAGAACATTGTCGTGGTATTAAATGACTTCTTTCACAAGTACAGTATGTAGGCACCATTGTCACAGTTTATTTACTTCTGAAACATATTTTCATCCAATAACACGCTGATACCTGCATTTTCATTAATTCTCTCCTCATAATCTTGATTAATCTTGCAATGTGTAGTTGTATGATCAACCTCATTGTTCATATACTGGTCCTCTGAGTTATGACACTTTGTAGTCTGGTAGGACACTACCAGCATTTCGGATGATCATCTTCCTGCTGCCTCTACGTGTATCTCAATCCTCAAGGTGGCCGTAGTGAAGAAAATCAAAATATGAGTCCACACCACCATCAAAACCTCAAATTTTGTGTACCCCTTCATTTGCTTCCAGTTATGAATATCACAATACTTGCATCTTCATATCATTTGGAAACTGTCGTGAATATACCATTAAGTAATGTTTGCCTTGCGAACTTCCTTTAGACCATGTGGTTATGCTGTCAGATGTTCCCCAACAAAATCTTTGGATAAATGGGTGGAGAATTATGTTTCTATTCTGTTGTCTGCATTGGTTGTCAATGTGTCAAATGTATAAAAGGAAGTATTACACTTTGAACCCACAGACATGTTTTTCGAACACCCAAAGTGTTATGTTATGGAAATAATCATTCTGGGTAGTAAATTTCAAATTAGAGTATTTTGTTTAAAACATTTAAAGAAGCAACTCCTTGACTTTATATGACATTGCTGTTAGTAACTTAGAAACCTTGCAACATGTTAGATAAATTCATTCAAGTTTTCATTTACGTATCAATATATTTTAAAATTTTTATAAGAATAGTGCAAGCTTACAAAGACACACAAACACAGGAAGAGAATTAGTGTTGTACCGTGTTATAACACATGTTTCTTGTTCATGCTGTATTGTCAGGCACAGCTGTCTTCAACATTTGCATGAAAAAATGCATGACTGATATCTAGAAAGATATACTGTTCATTGTTGGGAACATTCAAGAGATTCAGTTGTATTAAGTGCTTTGATCAAAGAGATCTTAAAGCTTGGGTTAACTGCTTGCATATATAGCTGGTTTTTGAAGATTCGTTAAGCTAAATAAATTATGTTACATAACTCATCTTTAAATAGTCCCATATATTAGTATTTTTCCAGTGCTTAATTTCAGTGAATAAGTATCCAAATTAATTGTGATAATTGGCAATAAACAGTATCATGCACATATCAGAGTGTACATTATACAAATATATTTCAACTCAAATATTTGTATTTTTAAATAATCTTATATAATCTTTATTATGGGACAAAATAAAGGTTAATCAGTAGTATGATAAAGAAACCCTAGAGTATGCATCTGATTAATAATGCAAATTGGAATGTTTTCAGTTCAAGAATTTGGTTTATTAAATTAATTATATTTTAGTGTCATGAGATTTCAGGCCGATATACATACTGTGGTAGTTTATATTGTCTACTCAGTCTGCTATTGACTGCACCTAACAAAGAACCTAGATACAGAATCTTCAAAAACCAACAATTAACAATGAGTCACTGCAGAGTTTCCTGATTACCAACAGCTGAAGTAATACATATGCTGAAGACCTATGATGATGGTGAATAAAACAAAGTTTTCAGTTTGTTTCAGTTAGGTAATGAAGAATCTTCACAGTCCATTCACACAAGCTAAGTATTCAGCAGTGTGATATATGTAAATGCACTGACACAATTTTCAATTGAAATTAGTAACTATATTTAGAATCAATATCTTGCTAGGGAAGAACATTATCAGGAAAATTTGCAGTGGACAGGTGCTTGAATTTAATATTTGCATCCCGTCTATCTATAACCAAACATTCCATGATTCCACATTCCTTTACCTATGCTATATGGACATGTCTGTTGTCTTTCTGTAGCCGAGTGTCAGTCATGAGAGGTCAGGTGGTGACCCCACAGGGGCTTGGTATTGTTGGCATCCGTGTCAGTGTGGACAAAGATTCCAGGTTCGGCTTCACACTCACTCGAGCAGGGGGATGGTAAGTTTTGCCTTAAGTGACTGCAAACACAACTGCAGGTTGGGTAGGTTGTGACTACTACTTTTATTTACACAATACTTTTTAAATTAATCCATTCTACACTTACAGTGCTGGAGCAGATTAATTGCAGATCACATTTTCACTGAACATGGACTCCATGAAATTAAAATATTTATGAAAGACAGAACAATAGAATAAGCAGTGGTACTCGGTCTAGAGATGGCTTTAATCAGGAAGGGATAAGGTGGTAATTCTGACCAAAGCACAGGTACCACTTGTTCCCTTGACAGAAATAGGTTTTTAAATAGATATTGCCCATGGCATATGTATCGGTAACTAGAAAGTGTTTGTAAATGAGGACAAGAATAATGACAGAATTTTAACTTTTAGGGTTTTACGTATGTGCTGTAGGGTCATTATTTTATCCGACCAATACCATTTGTCTTTGTGTGGAACTGGAAGGAAAAAATCACTTGGAAGACAGAAGTTTATATGAGATGGTAATGTTAAAATGGATATTGAAGAAATAAGATGGGAGGAGGTAGACTGGATTGATCTAATTCAGGACAGGAACAAGTGGTTAGCTGCTGCAATAACAAACGTTTGTGTTGTGGTAAAATCTGGGGAGCTTCATGACTAGCCAAGGAACTATTGACTTTTGAAGAAGGACACTCTTTGTAGGAGGTAGTTAATATCAGTTACCACTTCCTGCCACGACTCCAACATGTTTATGTGGGTATGCCACTCAACAACTACAGTTTATACAATAAATGAACGAAAAGGAGGTGCCAAACAATATTGGCCACGCAGAATGATGTTCCTATACGAAGATGTCTCCTGCACATCGGGAAGGTGCATGATGGAGTGGAGGTATATTTTATATAGACTATTATACTGTACTTAGGATATATTGTTTCAGTACTTAATTATTATACCGTAAGGGGTTTGTAAATATGTGGTTTGAAATTTAGAATGACATGGCTGTTTCATGTGCCCCATCTCCATAATACATCATTGATTTCTTCAGGTTTGATGTGTTGGTCAATGGAGGTGGTGCTGTAACTCTGCAGTTCCAGCGCAGCCCATTTCATCCTTTGACCCGCACAGTCTTCGTCCCGTGGAATCAAATTGTGGTGCTACCTCCTGTGGCTATGCAATTTAGCGATGAAAGTGATGTCTATCGTGACAGTGGGGCAAACAGCCTTCCATATGGTAATGACACATACCAAAAAATCCTTAATGAATAATGTTTGGTTTGGTTTATCTGCAGGTTGGAAATTAAGGAGCAGAGAGAATCCTTAAATTTCTTCACCGATGGTTGTATTTGTTGCTTTTAATAGTTTAATTAATTCTCTTAATTCAGAAATGTTTTCAGTAGTACATACGAAGTCATAAGTGCATTTTTTCACACAAGAATTCTTAACCAGTTAGATGCATTATTTATAGTCCAGACCTTCATATTTAAGTGCCATAGTAGTAGCAATAATCACTTCGTTTAATTAAAGTTTACTTCACTGAGTGCAGCCAGTGCTTAATTCACCTACATTTTCAGGCTGTCCATATCCATTCACAGGTAAAGTTCAACAAAACTGTGCTGACGGGCTGTGAACAAGTACAGATCACGTACAAAGTTCCGATAGAGTGTGTGTATATGTATATATATATATATATATATATATATGCTTATCATGTATTATGTATCCACAAAAATGAAAAGAATTATCTGCTTATCAGCTCATAAAAACTAATGTATTATGTACATACATAGAATGTACACAGACTGCACAGTGAAGATACTGGAATAAATGTGACTGAAATTTCATTTCATTTATTTCACTCCGAAGATCCATAGTAGGTAACAACCACCGGATATAGAACCACTTATATATAGATATACAAATATCCTTGTTCTATACAAATATACAGTATAGAACTAGTCATAAGTAACAAGATGGAATTAACAAATACTATTTACAATCAACAAAACTATATATAATGCTACAATATGATCCTTAATGAAATATAATAACATAGTGATAATTAAACACTAAGTAGTAACATTATTTTATATATATATCTTAAATACAAAACATACTTCTAAATTTCATACAAGAGACAGAATAATAAATATCAATTTAGTAGCTTAAATATATCATACAACTGCTTTATATTTGAAATATTTGTCCAATGTATAAAAAGAATGTTGGTGAAGAGATCTGCTCAGAGATGATTAAAATTTCGTAATATTACCCAACATGTCTTTCAATGGAAGAATTTGACAGTTTCTATTTTAAACCATGATTTCCACATATAATCTTTCCATTGATAAAGTCTTGTACTTTATGGCCCTTGAAGATTACTACAGAGTTACAGTTTTACTAAACATACACACCATGAATATTGAAATTTCTTGAAAGGTAGCTTGATCAAACTGATGTCACTCCCTACAGATACTTTCTATCATTGAATGCCTTCACTGCAGTACCTACTGAAACATAGGTGATTTGTTGATCATTTCATAACAAAATATTGTTTTTCGCGGTTTTTCGCAATTTGCAATCATAATTATATGAATGGTCGCTACGTGGGAACAGAATGATGACAGAATTGAAATTTGTAGGCACTTCAATATTTGTAATATTTTAACACAGATTCCCTTTGACAGTGACACGGAACTGTATGATACAGTACAGGTATGTTTAGGATTGAGAAGTAGTGAAAGTATAAGTATGGGAAACCTTAAATAAAGGGCTGCACCTTGAGTCAGTACATAGGTTAGTCAAATGAAAATCTTAAAAAAATTTTTTGCCAATTAATTTTTTAAAAATAAGTTCAGCATGACTTAGTCATTTTTCAGTGTATTACAAATCTATCAAACACTGTAGATGCTTCCAACCCATGCTTGTAACTTGTTGTGCCTACAGCTGCACACAGTTGTGTCTCAGTTCCTTACTTCACTTGTAAGGTTCCATTTGGCCTGCTCTCATATATTAAATATCATGCACACAAATAGCTGTCAGTTAATTTGTTACAAATCTACCTTCTAATTCTGCATCTGTATTCATGAACACCACCAAAATCGTTTCTTAAAATGAAAACTACACAGTAATAGGGAAAACCTATTTCTTCAACTTGAATGGCAAAGACCTTCTGACGCCTTCCAATCAGAATTAGCTTCTGATGTTACAAGTCTTTTAGACATTCAATTGATTGTTTTGTGACAATATCTCTATCTGTGCAGGACACCGCAAGCACATAACATGTGTGGACGTACAGTATGCTTACACCACAGTGGGATTCTTAGCCATGATTCCATTGTTAAAGTGATAAAAGACAGAACGAGCCTTAAGCTGTCCAATGGTTTGAGTTAGCTTATTGCTGCAGTAATACCCCCTTGTTTCAAGAAGGACTCTTTTCCCACTCTCATCATTTACAGTCAGTATTGCTGTTCAGCTCTGTTCCTGTATAATTTATTGCACTACCCAAAAATCGTCCACTTTCTTCATCGTTTTTGTCATTTCTCCTCCTCGTATGACATGCGATAAGGTTTAGTGACTAGAAAGAGTATGAATCATGTCCTGATTGTCGGTAATAATAGCTGGGAATATTGGTGCAGACAGTGTGTGAACATTGGATAATATAGTGCAACTTAGATTTAGGTTGGAAATGCCCTTTATATTGGAGCCTGCATACCATAAATAACGTTTTGAAGCATGAAGTTCGACTTGTATTTAAAATTTTCTTACTATTTCACATACAACACTGCTCATATATCATAAAAACCAGCTGGTTCTTGTGGTTTACATGAGTAATTAGTGCTTATTCCAATAATTATGTGAAACTGCAGAAATATATTCTGTGGGAAAATATCAGCGTTTTTAATTGTGAAATAAGGTATTGAATTTAGTTTTCACTCTGCTTTGAAGGTTGAAATTAATTACTGATTTATCTGTTTAGCCAAGAAGAGTAAGATAACATAAGAGGAAATCAATGAACAAATGAGTTTGGAATACTCTCTTACAATTATTTAGTCTTACACAGTAATGGACTGTAATAAATTACCCAATTTATTATGGCTGGAAAATAAAATGTGTTTGGAGTTTTGTCTTGTTCGTGTTACTTGGCCTGTTATGACAGTACACAGGATTTTCAGTGAAATAAAACAAGATTCATATTAAAATGACCAAAAGAAATAAAAGCTTCAAGTTTTGTAAGGATTTAAAATATATACACTATATAATCTTGAGTGTTAATTTTTCTTGAAAGTCTGATTACGGTTGTCCATGAAGCTGATACGCAGTAACATACACAGGGATGCAAGGGACTGCGGTAGAACCACAAATTTTATTTTGTTTCTTTTTCTGTATGCATGTTTCTCATAATAAACATATGTTTTTATGTTTTATACTTTAAACAGTGTATTCAAGAAGTACAAACCAGTGGGAGCTTCCAAGATTCTTCAGAGGTGAGGCTCAAACCACTAGATGTTTGAAGCACTGTTTATTAAATTAGCTTTCATGCAGAATTAGTTATTCGTGTATGTGGGGTTTCTGTTATTTGTATATTTATTTAGAGTTAATAATCTGTCCATGACTATTCTATCTTCTATTCACTGAGGGTTGGTGCGCATTCTTTGAGAGAAGGAAGGGGGTGGGGGTGTAAAGCATCACAACATAAGCTGTCTGTCCATCCATTCTGCTTTATATAGCTCAAACGTTTAAATGCGTGAAACTTTACCTCCCTTTCTATCTCTCTATCTATCTCTCTCTCTCTCTCTGTGTACATATATATATATATACATATATATATATATATATATGCACACACATATATGCAAGGAATCTTTTTTTTATTCTTCCTCAAAATTTCACAGAGAAGAGAATATTGCCTTTTCCAGCATTACCAATAATTTAATCTTCTTGACAGGTATAACATACCCATCACACACATTGATAGAACATTTATTATTAATATTTTTTATGTAAGCCTGTAGGGATAGTATTTTCTGTTAGTTTAATTACATGCCTTTTCTTGTACGTCATTACACCCTAAATATTTCAAATATATTACCCAGAATCTGTTACAATTTTTGATTTACAAAATTCTTTACTCAGTATCATGGTTGAGTAATTAACACTCTTGGTTCACATGTGGTGCTTAAATTCCGGCCTGACTAAGATTACAGATTTTTTCAATTATCATATTCAGTCTGAATAGATATTTTGTCACATGCTGATAGCTATATTTATTCCTTTACTCCATAGTACTTACATATGCCAAAATTCTCGTTATAATGTTGTGTGTGGGTGTAGGTATTTGTATGGGTGGGTGTTGTACGTTTGTGTGTGCATCTGTGTTCAGTTGTTCAGCAGTATATAATCAAGCCTTCATGGCAACTGAATTCAGTAAAACTTTCTCAGGCTAGCAGCTGCATCAGGTGGTAGAACTGTGAATAAAACAACATTTCATGAATGGTCTTTGTCCTCGTCATCAAGGACAATTGGTTTATTCGCTGTTCTACCACCTGACATGGCTGGTAACCTAAGAAAGTTGTACTGTGTTCAACAATATTTTACACTTCTGGATAATCTAATATGTTTCAGTGTTAAAATATTATTCATTGTCAGTAAAATCTGTGATGGACTGCACATTTGTCTAGTAATTCTGTGTTAGTTAAAATATGTTTTGTTCTGATTTTCCAATTGTATGTGGTGATTTTATGATGCTGCACAGTTGCTCATTCTCAAACTAAACTTTTTGCTTTGTCATGCAAAACTTGGGAACCAATAGGCAGATTTATATGAAATTGAAAGTTGTACATTTTCCATGTAACTGTATAAAGTATGTAAAATTGTAACACAAACTTGCTGCACAACGCTTTTTATTTGTTAATTTATGCTCTTGACATGTTTCAGCCTTAACTGCTAGGCATGTTCAGGGAGCTTGTAAGTTTTTCTTAGCATATTCAGCTTATGCTTCAGCTCATATGGTAGGAATAATACATATTATTAAATTATTATTATTATTATTGTTGTTGTTGTTGTTGTTGTGAATGTGAAATATCACAGTTCTTTAAAATCAGTATTGTGGTTAAAATACAAATAAAATATAGTATGAAGTTATTTTAATTTGCTGTTGATGTAACTGCCATGTCCAAACATAAGTGTTTCAGTCTGCCAACTAGAAGAATGCAACATGTATGTCTGGACACAACAGTTATATCAACAGCAAATTAAAATAACTTCATACTGTACTTTATCTATGTATTTTAACCACAATACTGATTTTAAAGAACTGTAACATTTAATCTTCATAATAGTACTAGGAAAAGGTATGTAGTCAAACACAACTTAATGTTGTGTTTGACTACATGCAATTTTCCTAGTTTCACACACACAACGGGGATGACACACTTCCTAGATTCATAATAGCAATTTTAATCATATGTAGAATTATTACCATATAATTTGAAGCTGAACATGCTAAAAAGAACTTAAGAATTCCCCGAAGGATGGCCAGCAGCATAGGCCGAAACATGTCAGAGCATTAATTAACAAATAAAAAGTACTGTGCAACAAGTCGGTGTTAAATTTTACAGATTTATATGAAATTTGGCGCTGCGGAGTTCTACAAAAATTTTTCAGCAGTATTCCAATTCTGGTGAGATAGACAAATATGTCAGCCACTCTATGTGTAGATCTCCATATCTCAAACACATACTGACTAGGTATGTGTTTGATTGAAAAATGTTTGAAATGAACATTTTAGATAAAACGAATGTTTATGCCCAATACAGTGTTTCCATAGATCTTAGAGATTCAGAGATAATTAAATTAAATTTATTGTCCCAGAGTTGTTAATGTATTGTGAAAGTTTTCAAACTTTGTTTGTTGTGTGTATGATATGTGTGCTATAAATATGCACTCTTTAGAGCAGGGCATGTGTCATGTGTGAAGAGGAAGTAAACACATACAAGGTTTTGATAGGAATACCTGAAGGAAAGATATCACTTAGATGACCTAGGCCTAGATGTGATGGTAATATTAAAATGGATCTTAAGTGCAATAAAATGGAAGGGCATGGACTTAGGAGAGGACAAATGGCAGGCTCTTTTAAACATGATATTGGACCTTCTGTTTTGATATAATGCAGGGATTTTCTTGGCTAGTTGAAGAACTGGTAACTTTTCAAGGAAAAGCTCTGGTCCATGGTGTTAGTTATTTGTATGTACTATTATATTTTATTTAATTACCTTTATTTCTATATTTGTCCTTAGATGCTCCTTTTTTTTAAATTTATAATGCATTGTTTGTCAATTACATTTTGCTGTTATTGCTACTTGAGTCCTCTCTATGCCATGCAATGATTTTACATGTGGAATTTTATTATATACATGCACATTGTACATGTTCAATCTCTACTGCACATCATACTTACACTTTATTCCATTCCTAGCAGACAAATTAATTTTTTAAATGACCACATCATTACCCATATCTATCAGGAAATGCAACATTGGTTCTTTGAATTCATGAGCTTATTTTGTACTGTGTGTAACAAACGATTGAAACATTAAATGCCACACTACACTCATTACCATTAAACTGTGTGTATTAGTGAATGCTTAGACTGATGTCAATCCATACAGATGTGTGGAATTATGGAATATCTAATGTAAAGCACAAGATGCTCAAAATATTTTTTACCTTCATTTTGTAGAAGTGACAATGTGTGGGTGTAATTAAATAAAAACAATTTATTAATATTATCCTTTTTCTTAGACAAAGGCAGAATCCACAAAAATAACAGCAGTTGTAGCAAAATAACCATCTTTTTATTTGATATACTTTTGTTTAATATGTTCATTTTTCTTAAGACATTTTCTGTGGTGAACCAAAAAATCTGGCAGTAAATTCACAGATAATGTAGGACTGCCTTTTTGATAAGGTTTCATGCTACATGCCTAAATGGACTTCCATTTACAATCATAAGTATGGCCTTTTCTGTGCCAATTTTCACACAATCCAAAATTATCAACAGCAAATCGCTAAGAACTGACATGGCAGCAGCAACTTGTACAGTAGAGAATGTGAATCAAGAAATTAGGATATATGTGGAATGTGTAATATTAAAGTGTGCACAGAAAACAGTGTGTAACAAATTAATGAAATCAAAGCTACTAATGAGTGATGAAAGTGTTTTGGAACTTAGATTAGATGTTGATGAACTTCAAGAACTACAATTCGGTCCACACGGTGCGATGTAAAGAATATCGTGTTGTCCATAGTTTCTAAACTAGAAGATTTTACTCAGTACTACATAGAAAAAGGAAGAAAATGGTTGATGTAGTTGCTGATAGAGATCCACACAGAATTGTAAAGAATCTAACCTCTACACAAAACATCAAAACTGTGATAAACTTTTTGGCCTGCACTCTCTAAAGATTTTGATATAAGGAGAAATGGGATGAAGGCAAGCAAGTCTTTTCCTACACTGACATCTGAACAGGAACATAACAATGAGCTCAGTGACAGAAAATGGAAAATCATCATTCTGTGAGACAGTCATGCCAGGGGATATGCCGAGGAGATATCTCACCTTCATGTAATAGTATATGCAAAACCTAATGCAGGAGTTTCTACATTAATGAATGTGGCCAAGGAAGAATTCAATAAACTAACCAAAAGTGAAATGTTGTTATCTGGTGTGGGGCAAATGACATCGATATAGATGTACGTGGGAAGGGCCTAACTCATACAATCAATTTTCTAAGAAGAAACCAGAAAACTAATGTCATAATTATGTTCCATTTAGATTTAATTGAATAAGAAGCCACGTAGGAATTAGAAAATCAGGAATTATAACAGGAAATTGAATAAGGTGATTACATTATTTTAAAATGTTCAGCTAATTAATGTCTTATCCCTTTGGCGCCGGAATTAAATCTTTGACCCCGGAATAAACCCCCCCCCCCCCCCCCCCCCTTTTTTTCTCGGGGGCGTCCCTAAAGGGAGCCCCCCCCCCCCCTTTATATATATTTTTATTTTTCTTTTTGCCGAGTAGGGAGTTTTTATAAAAAATTATAATAACAAAAAACAGAGTAACTC
>Ga0136643_10005356_pt1 | contig 18059 bp, 11 predicted proteins | sample TergutLab28metaG_FD_96883 | JGI IMG/M metagenome (GOLD analysis project Ga0136643, IMG submission 96883) | Labiotermes labralis P1 segment gut microbial communities from Petit-Saut dam, French Guiana - Lab288 P1 (version 3) (version 3) | ecosystem: Host-associated > Arthropoda: Insects >...
CCTCGATAGAGTAACTGCTTGTGTCAGCCATACGGAAAACACAACTAAATTCTGTGGCTGCGGCAAATCACGTGTGCACTATCTTGCACACTGTTGCCAACCTACCATTTTACACTGTACTGCATGCTGTGCTGTGCTGAGTAAACTTATATTGAGTCTGAGGTGTGTATTGTCTGGGAGTACGGTGACTTCTCAGCCACCCTGTACAATGCATTGCATTGTGCCCTGGCACAAAATAACCAATAGTAAACACATGAACAAAAACAGAAGCTGGGGACTGGCTACGCATTGTAGGAATACATTATTCACTCACAATGTCAGGAGATGCTATCAAGGTTCATATCTGGGTATCAAGGTACACACCTGAGAAGTGGTTTTAGAGGCCCGCACACTGAACCTTCCACTGTCTGTTCTTGAGAAAGCCTCAACCTTAGGACCCTTCCCCTTCACTGTGCTTCTGGTTTGAACACTTTTTGGAAGCTCCACATTTTTCTTGGTTTTGGTAACAGGATTGGTAACAGTGGGAGGTGCTGTATCACACTTCTTCCGCCGACTATCTCCAACAGCTGGTGATGGCTCCTCAGTTTCTAGTCGAGCACGACGCAGACTAAAGGGGTCCAATGCAGAGTGATGAGCAAGGTATGAAGCATAAGCTTACACATTTTTGGGCACAAATACTAGCAAACACCTCACTTCTCAAACCTGTCTGCCAGAACCATATAAAGATGTGGTCTGTATTTTTGCTTTGTTCTAAGTTTCCTAAAATCTCTTTACAGCAACCCTGAAAGAACAAAATAATTTTCCTCAAGATAAAGAGTTTTTGAGAAGTCTTTGAGAAGAATGGTTTCAAAATTTAAAAGTATAAAAATGATAGTTTCTTCTAGCTGAAAATAAATTATATTGTGGTCAAAGGGGCTAATTACTTGACAAAAATTATGAAACATGATGAACTAGGCACAAAAAGAATGCTGTCATATACATGATTTCACATGACATAAACTGACGCCTCTACCCTTCATTCCCATATATGTCATTTTGTCACACATACTGTTTATTTCTGATGGTCCCAAAAAATTGCCCATATGAACAAAGGATGGTTAAACTGAATGTATGATTTCTTGAAGTGTCATTTTTCCATATCAATCAATCATTCAGAATTCTAGATTCTGACCCACAATATAGCCACAACAATCATTTCTGAGAAAAAAGGTAGCAAAACAAAGAACACTATGTTCAGTCTGTTTTCTCTGCCACTTCCTGCATCACAACTTGCCTTTGCATTATTCCATAGCAAGATTAATTTCAACAATACAATGTCTGAATTTATAAAACTGTAAGCAGTAGGTAAATATACAGATTTTTAACCATAACATTGCACAAAATCCACCAGCAACATCTAAGACTATCAAAGACTACAAACAGTTTTCAATTTTAATTTTTGTATTTAAACTCTGTGTGTGTGTGTGTGTGTGTGTGTATATACACACACACACATGTAGCTGTATATACACATAGTACACCTTTTAAAGTGTGAAACATTGAACCTAACCTACTTGTACCGAATACCATTAACAACTTAAATTCTATATGAAGTATGAGATGCACATCATCAGTGAATGTACATGTAAGCACAGTTCCTGGATGCTTCACTCCTCTTGAAATTGTGATTTCCCTGATGATGGTTCAGTCACAGCCTAGGAGGATGAAATATATAACGGGTACATCCATTCATGTGGGAAGTTTATTTTGTTTGCAGTCAATAAACACTGAATTACATATACATAAAATATGCAATACTTCAAGGTGGAACAAGTTTGTCTACTGGTAAATTTATAAGGACCAGTATACTTTACTTGATATCAAAAACTCTGTGCAGTGAAGTACTGCACTCTGCAGAGATGTATTTTTGGCCAAGATCAACATATCTTTGGTTTCTCACTAAACCTTAGTCAGCAAATTTAGACCTGGAAAATTATTCCCGTCCCTCAAAATGGGAAGTATTCAAATGGGCAGAGTATTTCATAAAATTCCAGAGATCAGTCAGTGTGAATCAGAACAACATCCTGAGAACACCTTGAATCAATGTGTTCTGTCAGGAAAGAGATTACTTTTGAGGGGAAAATTTAATCAGCAAGTACAATCATTAGTTTGTACAGCAGACATCCAGTTCTATAATTCTGTGATCTGCCCTGTTTTATCTATATCTGAATGCTTCACAACTGTATCAGTCTGCAGGTTCTTCTTTCAGGTATGCCAACAGGACAGCATACCTGAAGGCCCTGTTGTACCTCATCTGGGGTGCAGGAGCAGGAACTGCTGCAGTGGGCATGTCCTTGTGCTTGGCTTTACTGTTGGTGGCCCCACCACCCGTATCACTGCTGCTGTCGGACTGTGCCGTTGCACTCGGCCTTCTGAAGGTAATATGTTTATCACCACCTGCAATAATATGAAACATGCAGTAACAGTATGTTGGTTCTTCCTTCAACAGTGCACAGACATTCAGCTGGTCCATAAATTCCCAATGTCCCCAACATTGAACACTATCATTACCATTACAGCCAAGCAGCAGAGGCCAGGCTGGGCAAAGACCATATCTGAAGGCATAAACCAACAAACATTACCATTAATAATAAGACACAACAAATTGTAAGGCATACCCCCTCCTCCAGCAGTGGAGCATGAGGGTGCCTGGTAACTGTGACTGGTGTCAACATCAGACTCTCCTCCTGAATCCAGTGAAAAACTCATGCGGGCCTGCATAGCTGTCACAACTGACTCCGTTGCTCGCAGGAATGATTCTGTTTCTAAACTGCTATCACTTTGACCATCTCCAGTCTCCTGCACAAAATTAATATAAGTCTGCTTAGTACAGTAATCACATGAAACAAATGTTAATAGCTACTAAGCTCAATAGACAGGACTGCAGTAAGAACACACAGCAAAATAAGAACAGTAAGACACTCTGATGAGTACATACATTTTGCAGACAAGCCCCTTCAGAAAAATATTCACCATAGTGCCATCAGTATTACCCCTAAGCTACAGGCCTACTTGTTGAGGTATTTTGGTTCAATTGCTGGCAGCAGCAAGGTATCTTTCTCTTCTCTGCAGTGTTCAGACCAGCTCTGGGGCCCACTCAGCCTTCCATCCAGTGGGTACCAGTGGCTCTTCCCCATGGGTAAACAGGGTGAGGAGTGAAGCTCACCACAACCCCACCAAACACCAAGGTTCACACTATACCTCCACATCTCCATACACTCCCTATCCACGGTGTTTAACCTTTATCCTACCATAGATGGCATTTAATTTTAGTGCACGGTTTATGTAAATATATTATTTGAAGAGAAAAAGATAAAATTATGAAATAAATGGTATATTTTGGATAATAAAAGGGAGATTATACAGCATGTCTTAAAAATGCAGTAACTTTCTTTGCCTTAATATATAACATGAATTTCTAGGGGTGATTTCCTACATGTGGTCATAAATGAAAATGCAGGTCTTTAAAAGGTTAATTATTAAAAGAGGCAACATTATCTTTATCTTAGCAGTCAGTGTCATGCACATATAACATGATTCCATTATAGAAAAAAAAATTTGGCTGAAAGTCACAGAGCTCTAAGACACATAAAGTTATGTCTGTCCTCACCATGAAGGCACACTAGGGAGTGGAGCAGTATGATAGCAGATCTTTCACTGTGCATGTGTGCGTGTGTGTGTGTCAAAACTAAAAACATTAATTAAACAAGGCAAACTGCATATTAATTCCTCTACTTATGTGGCAAGCAATATAAACTAATCAATAATCCAGCATTACAATTCCTTTTAACCATCACCTGCACAGGCAGTGACATTAGAGGGGACTGTATGTTCCTCGTGGCAACATGCTGTGGTGAAGAGTGTAGCCTGTGTCCTGTGGGGTGCTGCACTTCAGGACTCAGGACTGGAGATGGTATCCTTGGCTGTACCACCTGGCTGGCATGACCTGGTGGTAACACAACTGCTCAAACAACAATCTGTGGCCCAGGTACAGTATTCACTACAATCTACGTGAACAATGTTTATGTTAACACAGAAAACCTAAAGCTGCACAATCTGTTCTATTCACAGTCTTTCAGAAAAACAATGGACTCATCATTTGTATTATGGAAATTTATGTGTCACCTATGTGAAGATGGTATGTTTAACAAATGTAAGTCTGACACAAATGTGGCACAAGGAAATATAAAACTTCTGACTGAAAGTAAAATTTATGGATTATGTACATTGTCTTACTATAAAAATAAAAATTTTACATACAGTCAAGCACAGGAAAAAGAAAACAGAACTTTGGACTTCACATGGATGATTCCAGTGGTACCGCTTAAAATGACAGCTCATAAAACATAATCCGTTCTCAATGCTGATCAGACTACAGCACATGTTCTTTGTTTAAACAAACTTCACCAAATTATGCATACCAGTCATGCCTGGAGGGGAGGAGGAAATGATTCTCCTACCACTTTGGTGTTTCCCCAAAGGCAGAGGGGGGAGACGACCAACAGAACGTGACTTCTCTGGACTGCTCTTGTGATTGTGCTTAGCCACTTGAGTTGCCCACTCATTCACCCAGTTGGTGCCATCACGATACAAACTGCACATCTGCAACAAGTCAGTGTATGAATCAAACTCTTTTCATTATTAAACACCCATCCACATTCCACATTTTGCTTGAGAACTGAGCATGTTTAGTTCACTGATAATGTATCATATGTATATTTATGGAGCACCTCGTTCATATCTCCTGATGGAGTCTCACATTTTTTTACTCAAACGTGACATATTGGGTGACGCTGTCTTGTATGATGTGCTACCACACAATGCAACTACTGTTTCTTCTACAGGTAAGATGATTGGTTCATAAGGACCTGAGTACTACAGCTGACCATGGAAATGAATCATTAATAAATATCACTAAACCCTAAAACATACCGTAAAGTTGTTTTCCTTTTGACTGTCACCAACAGAATGAGTACCACATTCTGTATCCAGTTTCCTCTCTACTGCTTTCTCTATCGCCAGCCTGGCACGTTCCACGTCTGGACATGGAGCATCTTTATCAATGGTGTAGGTCCCAGCTTCACTCACTGTCTCATTGGATGAGTCATTCTTTCCATCCAAATCTATATCATTCAGCTCATCCATCATGTACTCAGCTTCAATCTCCTCCTTTTCACTAGCACCTGATACAAGCCATTCCTCTCTAGTTTGCATATCCTCTGGCTTGAGGACACTCAAGTTGTTCAGTGATGTGTTATGCCTCTTGCTTTCCATGCCTGTCTCATCATAAGCCATCTTCTGCAGATCACCATCCTCAGGAAAGTCACCAAACTCACAACCGTCTGTGTGTGCAGAATTCAGCTCTCTGTTCATATCTGCCATGATCTTCTCCTGAGCTAGATTGGTCATTCGCAAACCTTACAAAATGAACATCAAATATTATTTTGTACTGACACATACTATGTATCTATGATTCATAATAATTCAGGCACAAAGTCCAGAGTGCTAAATCTGTTATCCTTAAATTTTACTGTGAACTGAAACTGAAGAGATCAGTGAGAAAGAACAGACTAACCCCATTTATCACATGAACAGTAAAAAAATATTCCATCCACTGAACAACAGTACATATAGAAACTAAAGAATGGGAACTGATCATAGAAACAGCTTGAATGATGAACAAAAAATGGACATAGAGCCCACTTATACTAATTTCACAACAATAAGTTTTATTAGTATCATGGGTGTCTATTTATAGTTTCTGTGCTAAAATGCACCTAAGAGTTCAACCACAGGCTACTACTTAATCCCCAACATTTAATCATGCAAAGCATCACGGTACAACAGTTGGAAACAGTTTGCAAATGAAATTTTAAAAAATTATCAACAGTTTGAAAAAGGCTTGCAAATGTATTTAAAAAATTTAAATTTTTACTAAGTCTGAAAGAACTATAACAATCCAGTATTAAAAATTCCCTCACCTATCACATAACTGTACCATCAAAATTGTCAAATTAACATTCAGTAGCCACTATTAATAATTTTTATTGTACCTAAGTACAGTTTGAGCCAAGGCTACAATTTAAGACTCAACCTTCATGGCATTAAAATGCAGATCTTAAAGTTGGGAGTTCAGAGTATTTTTTTATCACCAGGTTGAGCACTGCAGAGCAGTCACCACCACTAGTCACTCTGCAGCAACGATGTCACTCACTCTTTGGCAAAACGTCTGGCAAAAACAAATACTCTCAGTATTTTCTCACATATACAGTATAATTTCCATTGTTATAACATTACAAAAATATTAAATATGAGCTGTTAGTCTGAAAAACTGTTTCCCTTCTGTGAAATTCTAGTACCATCAGAGTTCACATGTGAAGGCACCACCATCCTAGCAAGATACTACTGGAGACTGAGCAACAATTTACTATTTCTGTGCTACTACCAGCAACAGTTTATGGACTGACCACTACCCAATCATCAGCTCTTAATTAAAAGGTTACATTATTAACAAATAGCTTGAGTGATTTATCTGCATATATGTGTACAGAAGTCATAAAAAGATGAAATATTTTATTTATTCTGCTGTAGATTTTCAACTGCACTCTGCAATCCTGTATTGGAATGAAGCAACATTAGATGTGCGTTCACGGTTCTGAGACTTACTTGTCTCAAAACAGAGGCTACCCTTGTTAGCAATACAAATTAATTATGAAAAGCACAGCAGATATTATATGCACCAACCACTACCATTAAAACACTCTGCACTCTGCCCAGACTGCATTTAAGGCTTTTGCATGATTTTCACAATAAGCAGCAACTACTTCCATGGACCGCACTGACCAATTTGTTTTTGTAGTGTAGATGTACTGTCTTTTCTGTGCAGCAGCAACCTAACTTTCATATACCATTTAGATTAATTTAAGGCTTCAAAGGGTTAATAAAATGTGAATACAAATCATGCAGTGTGTTCCTGACCACCATTACATAATTACTACAAGTTATTTACACTGCACTGACAGAAATGACAGGTTATGGATAAAGCACAGATAGAAAACCAACACACTATAATCACAGTACAAGACAGTTCCTTGTGCACCCTCTTGTAAGTTTTTCCTTAATATATCACTTCATTTTCTGTTATGGCTGCTGCTTCATAAACCTTCTGATTCGCATGAAATTACCAGTACCCTAAGTGGCACATACGCAGGGACTGCTAACCAATCTCAAACATCAGCCTTGCCAACAGGGGAAGAGAACTGTCAAGCCCACAGGAAATGAACTCCATTCTTACGCCTGGTTCTTAAGCCCTCTAGTACCCTGTCATACACTATATAGGATTAAGCTGTCAATCCCCTAGCCCCCAGGAAATACACTGTTTTAAATAGGAATTTTGTGTTTGATTTGTGCAACTTTTTCAGGTATGTAACCCTGGCGTTGAACAAGACCAGCCCATACATATAAAATTTCATAGGATTTATGTATGTTTAAAACTGAATCACAACCCTTTCCCATCCTTTTTATTTCCAACTTTACTCCTACCAGCTGTAATCAACACTATAAGCAAAGATGCCAGAAAGTGTAAACAGTACATATGATACACACAACACTCAATACACATCAGAATTTGGCACTAAATTTGTAAGCTCTCCAGCTTACAAATTTAGCTTCAAACAGTGGACCTGTATGAGAAAATACCTATGTCAGAAGCCTTCCAACAGGGACAGAAAAGGATTAATGAGACAGGAAAAATGATCTCACACATGCCATGACAGAACACAGTATTCTTTTCTCTTGCATCAAAGGTAATGAAGTAGTACTCCACACCTGTATGTTTTCACTAATGACATTACCCTCATAAATATATTTTTATTTTCAGAAATCCCCAGAGAAACTCACTTTGATGCTGATAGCCATTAGCACTAAACACCGAAAAACCTACCTGATATATAAAAAAGATTACTTCACTTTACTTTACTTTAATTTAGTTTTTGTTGTGGTATCTTAACTAGAAAAGGTCGTAACTCTATGAGATTTTAGGTTCTCAGAATGCAATTGCTGAAGATTCAGTTCTTATGGATGAGACAGCAAATCACTGGCTATGTAGATCCTGCCTTCAAAACGCTGGGAAGTACACCCCCCAATGACACAGCATCACAACCCAGATAAACTGAATCTTCACTGTTTGTGCCATTGTGCAGTACTGAGATCAGTTTCATAACTGGATGGGCTCAATTTCCATTGGGTTTCATATTCAAAGTACTGGAGGCTGATGGACAAGAACCGCTGTTTAGTATTCACATTAAAGTACAAAAAGCCCTGGTTTTATGTCCTAGTCATGATCCTGAAAAAGTGGGCATAAATCAAAAATGATATTCCCATAAGAAATAGTGGAAAAGGTATGGGTTAGTGTAATATAGCACAGCCAGCCTAAGGGCATTAAACTGGAAATGAGTGTGCAAAAAAGTAAAAATGCTTAAAACAAGTGGGGGCTATGTATACTGAGACATGGAAGTAACTTCATATCCCGATTCAAGCAACCACTATACCTCCACAACCCAATGGTGTCTTGGGGCTAAATAGGATGTTGATGACTTCTAGGAAAAATACACTCCCACTGTTCATCCCTCAAGAAATGACTCAGAAATTAGGATTACTGTATGCATGTGCCTACATCTTCATCATTCCAAAAATGTGAACACTGGAGTGCGTAATTCTAAGATAGTGAAGTGTGCCCAGGCCTTCCTATTCTCCTAATACGAAAACCGACCTTCCAAAGATCATAATTTGCTGTATGCAACAATGGAGACTAGACATTTTCCACTCCCTTCCAGTTTTCAGGTATTTCACAGCTTAACCCCTTTTCTCTACCCATGAAACAGATTCTAAGTCTCTCACAATATAACTGATCACACTTGGGAAATAATTTTCATGGCACAATCATGAAAAACATTTGATTTTCACCTTCATAGGCAGAGATGTTTATTTTTCCAGTGTTATGAAATCTTCCACAGTAATGTGATGATTCTTGCACATTTTAACATTCATTAACACTCACAAGCCGGTAAGAATAACAGTACACATAGCCATCTTCGGACACCATGTTACGTCTCTTTAATAAGGGACATGTTGCATCTCCAGAGATGAAGCCCACCAGGCTGACTGCAGTCAGCACCAAGCTTATGGCATGGACTCTCAGGGATAGTATGCTCAAGTTTTGAGAACAGAATTGGAGGGGCATATTTCATGTCTTTAATGCCAGTTTCATGGCTGACAGTTCCACAGATATTCTGATGGGTCACTTGGACATAAGCAGACAGCATACAAAATGTGAAACTAGAATTTACCTTTCTCAAGATTCTTGAACTTCTTGACAAAGAAGTCACCTCTTCCCCTTAAATCCTCATCCTGATCACTGGAAAAGTAGCCCTCTGAGTGGTAGCCACCCCGTCGGGCACCCCTCATAGGCAAGGGAGAGAGACCTACAGCTTGCACAGTGTTTGCTTCCCCTTTTGCTTTCTAGCACAAGAAACAAACATTCAAACCTAAACCTTACTCATTCTGTAATGGAAACAACAATGTTCAGACTGCACCTGGTGCTCCTCCAGTGACAAGACTGTGTGTAATTTGCAAATTTTTTAGGTTTTCACAGTGGTGTAGCTGAAGAAGCTATACTTCTGTGATAGGACAGTGCATCACTTGGTAATTTCAACCCTTACAGATGGGACCATTACATTGTATCAAAATATTATGAAATTATTACCCAGTGATGTGGTGTCATCCCAGAAGTATGGATGCCTCACTTGTGCATAACTGTTTATCTTATACAGTTCCCAGGAAGAATACTACAGGACATGCACTTTTGTATGTGAACCTAGATATATTCATTTGCAGGGCTTGGCTCAGTTACATCATAAAATCAAGCCTTCTCTAATATTTCTTCTGTATTAAGTTTTGTGAATTTATCAGAAGAAAACAGTGATTGTTTTCAAACCCTTCTTGAGTTATGAGCTAGATGAAGGTCAGGGAAATTGTCCAGTGACTACTGCCCAGCTGTACAAAGAAAAACCCTAACATATTTTCAGAAAATTTAGAATATTGGTCCTTGTCAAATTTTAACAAATGAACTTTAATTCTGGTTCATACTGGGCAGTTTTGAACACTTTTTACCATGAAAATCATAATCAGCACCTTGATGTAAATGTTCATGTTATATTCTAATTCTGACAGAATTTAATTATTGGACTTCTTAACACACTGCAAACTCAAAATAATGGGATCAAACTGGCTAGTCTGGCCCACTATTTAATTTTATGTACTTGTTCTCTTTGTACACTTGTGAGGTTCAGATGAGGCTAAAAGTATTTCCTTTTAATCAACAGAATGGCCATCTAAGACAACTGTAGCTTTTAGTCTATATTATGGTTGATCAGCAATCAGCTACATGTTTTGATCATCATCATGATAACCTTCAGGCTTTTTTTTTTAAAAGATGTAAATGTTATTGACATGTATGTGCATGTGAGGATTGAGATCTAAATTAACTTATTTTTACTACGTCATATAAGTTGTAATGAGTTGAAAAAACTAGTATCTGGTGCAAAAACGTGACAGTTTTCTTTCAGGATGGCATGTATTGAATTTATGTCTGTGAAACTGTTCTGTGTGACTGTCTTGAGTAGGCGGTGGTACTTCTTTTCAATTGCTTATTCTTGGTGGACAGACATCTGTCAGTTGAAACATGTAGCCCATTGCTGATCAACCACAATATAGACTAAAAACCACAACTGTGTTAGACAGCCATCCTACTATTTAATTTTATCTCCAACACAACTGGATGAAAAACATTTTAAAAAAAAAAGTAATTCCACCTGACAGTTCCAAGCAACTTTCAAGACATTAACTTCTAAGAATAAGAAATTAAGAAGCAAAAGCTTCAGAAATGTTGCAGACAGAATTTCTGTCTTGATAAGAAAAATGTATAACTTTGATATTATGAGTTGTTTTTATGACTATCCAAGTCAGAAATGAAAAAACCTCTTTTTAAATTGGCATTCTCATGATTTTCTCACATAAAAATGTACAGCGCCAACACAAACAAAACCCTGCCACAATGAATGAGACTTCCCCATATTTTAAAAAATGTTAACATTCAAACCTTTTCCCTCATAAAAGAAAGAATGGGTAGGGCTGAAGCAAAGAAATTTTCCTATAATTTGTAATTTACATCTGGTTTCAAACTGACACAGAGCACCAGATGCTGTTCAGAACAATGGCCAAACCTGTTAGCATGTTTAAAAAAATACTACCCACAGCTCTACCAAAACTACTTCCATAACTGTTAGACTAAGTTAGCTTGTTACTGTTTACAAGGATCAATAGAGGTTTGTCAGTTTTAACATATACCAAATTGATTCTACATGAAACACATAAGTACAGTGAATGTTACCTTGCTATCATCAACATTTGGTAATGATGGAATTCTTTTGTGTCTTACAGCATATTTGCTGAAATTCTCTTGAAGTTTTGGTAAAGCATCATCTTTATTATCAGTAAAATGTATCATGAAGGCCATAGGCTGTTTCAAGGATTCAGGAGGTGAAGAAGCATCTTTAATTGCACCTGATACATCACTAGGCTCCATGACCACAGCACCCACAGCTGCAGTGCAATCTTTGTGGAGATTCTCCACAGACATAATGTGTCCATACACAACTCATGCAAAACACCTGAAATGACAAAGTACTGTTTTCAACCAACTGAATTAAAACATTACACATCTGTATCATGATCTTCACATCCTGGAGACACTCCACCTTAATTTTGCATTACTTCCCCATCTATCTCTATATTTTCCTTTCTCAAACTTATCTCAACAGCGTTGTTAAATGAAACAGCGGTGCCTTCATTCAGCGGGCTGCTTCTCTGTACAGTGAAAAAAAACTCTCAGAAACTAAAGAAGTCTTTAATTTCCTGTCTCACTTCTCTATTCCATTGCCTCCGTGTCCTACATATCTTCAAAATGTCATTTACTGAAATACTGAATTGCCCATTCTTCCCCTTGGTTCTTATTTTTGTAACTATGGCATGTGTTAATTCACAGGTCAGTGTCCTACCTGGTCTATCTGCATTCAGAGTCACTTCAGTCATACCTACAAGCATAGGCAAAGAAAACATTCACTCATGTGCATTCTGTGTTTAGACCACCAGTCTCATCCATCTGCTAGAAAACTTGTGTGACAGATCAAACTTAATGCAAGAGAATTCTTTACTGGGAACATTTGGACTTGAACCCTGGTGACAAGTAGCAGTGTAAGGTTAGTGATTGGTAACAGTGACTGATGGTGGACTGGGACAGTGTAGTAGGAATAATGACTAACTACAGGCTGCATGTCCAAGGATCAAATCTTGGTGAGGGCAAGATTTTCCACACCACCCAGATGGCCATGGGACACACCCAGCCTCATGTACAACGGGTACCCAGTCTTTTTCCCAGGGGCATGACATTGACCACCCACCTCCATCTAGTGCCAAGGTTAAAGAAAGAGTAGAGCCATACAACTGCTCCCACACTGAACTTTTGCTTGCTTCCCCCCCCCCAACAGTGACTGATGAAAATATGACATTTCCATCGTCCTAAAACATTACAATCCCTTTGTTGTGCCGAGGGTTAGTTATTCAAGTTTCTTTGCCTTAAACATCAAGTCCAAATGCAATATACAAATTCACAAACCAAAACAATTTTATATGCCATACCCCTACCAGCAACATGCAGAACTGACAGTGACACTAATAAAAGTGGTTGAGTAATAGTGACATCACACAAACAGTGATTATCAGCATTTCTTACTTAAAAGCACAGGGCTTTCAGTTACATTCACATCTGAGGGGTCCTGATAAGATAGAGTTTGTGAGATTTTAGGTTTTCTTTGATTATTACTGGAATTCTTGACCCTGGAAATGAAGACACTGTGACCCTTTAAAAAAACAAATCAACTATTTACAAATTTACATGGCATAACATCCCAGAAGACTTTAGTCTTCAAAACTTGGTTTACTGATAGTTTTCAACCTTTTACATAGAAAAGAACAAAACTACACACCATTTATTTACAAATATGAATCCATGAATTTTTAAAATTCCCTGTCACATTTACCATTTACAGTGGTTTGAAGGATAGCAGTGCCTTCATCTTGAGGGTCAAGCAGTCTGAAGAGAAATACAGTACACGACGTTATATCCGAGCAAACATAAACCTTCAGCCATATAGTTGTGAGAACCTCAAATCAGGATTACATACATATAGGCCTATGCACACTTTTCTACTGGAAATTCTGTCCATTTTAGGCCAATATATATTATGCAGGCAGGCAGACAGTTTTTTTAATTCTTTTATTAAAGTGGCATGAGAGTGGGTCCCTTGGGTACTGCAGCTGCTGATGGGCTGACTTCACCATCCCTGCATGATTAGTGACAGTGTATTGGTCAAATAATACCTGAGAGTGGAAAATCCTAGTAATCAGAGAAAAATCTGTCCCAGTGATACTTTTCCATCACCAATCCCACATGACCTGCCCTGGGATCAAAGAAGCCAGCAACTAATTTTCTGGGTTATGACACAGTCTTAGATAATGATTAGACCACAGTAGGCATTGTGCAGATTGGGTATTTATTTATGGAAATAATATCAGGGAATGTTTCTGACCATTCAGTCAGGAATCCTGCATCTTCCAGTCTGTTGTCTACAAATATTAGTGTAATTTTGCCTGTTATTTTACACATACACGAAGCTTTGGTTCTCACATTAAGGGAAAACTATACTAACAGGTTTTGACAGGTTACTGAGGAAGATAACTGGACTTACGAGGGAGTAAATAACAGAAAAAAAAAAGTACTGCATTAATGACATAAAAGGTTGAAGTCATCCCTGTCCATGTCATGAAGGCACACAGCAGGAGTAGAAGCACAGCTCCACTCTTTCTTAGTATGGCACTAGATGGGTGCTGCATAATGAGGGCATCATGATTTGCACTTCTCAACAACCGTTATTTCAGTGATCAAATCAACGAAGAGCTGGTCAGGGCATTTTTACGCATCGGCAGAAATCAAAATACAGCCTTTGTTGGAAAACCCTGGAGGAAAGAGGCTATTTGGAAGACCTAAGCATAGACAGGAAGAAATTAAAATGGATCTTAGAGAAACAGGATGTGTGGGTTTGGACAAGATTCATCTGACCAGCACGCAAACCAGTGGCAGACACTTGTGAATGCATCAATTACCCTTCAGGTTACATAAAATGTGAGAATTTCCGAACAGCTAAAGATTTATTAATTAGCTTCTCAAGAAGTAACCTACTTCAGGAGTTAGGTACTGTCAACAAATAAATGTTACGTGTGAAGTCTGCGGATAAAGAAGTTCAATTAACCTGTGTTCAATATTTATTTGCATGGTCAGTAAATTAAGTTTTATTGTATGGCAGTCCTTACTTCTAAAACTGTAGATGTTACGAAAATCATTACAAGAACATAAAACCAGATGGCAAAATTATTAAATTTACAAACAATAATGTGGGCAGATGTGCTGATGGTTTGGTACCACATTTTTGTCCCCAAATAACATCTGACACGCCCACATGTAACTGAAACATGCGGCTGTACAAACTTGTGTTTACGTGTACATACACTATCACCGTTCACCTACCTTGGCAACACGCGTTTACATAACGTTAGTTTACTAGGAAGCAGAAGCCAACTGGCCTAGCCTCTAGTGACAACACACTACACAAAAGCGAAATCCGTACCTGCTGAAATGAACAAGAACATGCATTCTTACCACATCATAATGCTTGCTGAACATGTTCTACTACACTTTTCGCTTCTGCCATCCCAACATTGTATGCCAACAAACAAAACGCACTAAACCCATTACAATGTACGCTGACATCACTGTCTCTTTGATCATATGCGGTAACAAATGACCAATGATCACAGACCACCTACACCCGCACAAAACTTGCCTGGGGATAGTGACTTTTATAGTCGTCTCCCTGCGTACTCAACGTGTATACCATCTTCGCAAAAATGGGATTTAAACTCTTTGCTGTGTAAGTCTATTCCAAATGCAGTAATTTCTTATTTTGCCGTACTGCTCAACCTCAAATGCATTTTTGGAGCGTTGTAACCGTTTGCTACAACTACTTATCTCGAAATTCTCAAATTGCTGCATTGGTTCGTGGTTTTACTTGCAGTACATAAAAGGAAAAACGTGACTTCGTGAAGGTCATGTTAGTTGTATGTCAGCTGACATTCGCATAGAACAGGGCTGGCGAACCTTTTTGACGACGCGCGTCTTAACTGTATATAAATTGCGAAGAAATACTTTCGCGTGCCGATGAGAATTTTGAAGAGAAAAATAAGGTCTGGGTGTCTGCCATAAATCTTATTAATTACTGCATTATTATTAATGAATGTTATTACATGTATAAGTAATGCATGGTTGAATTATTATATGTCAATAAGGCCTCCTCGAAGAATGCGATAAGGAAGAAATGTAGAAGAAACATGGGCTGCTATTACTTCCTGTTTGAAAAGAAGAAAGTAAAACGTTTTGTCCAATGTCGCGTATTCGCCCAGTCACCGCCTGGCCGGCTCCCGACTGATAATTTTCCGGTCAAAACTTCGCAACGCTCCCGACTGGTGTAAAAGTGTTTCGCTCGTAGTGTTACTTGGTAGCAATGGTAATTCATATACAATCTCCATGCAGCCAGATGTGTTTATATACATATGTTTCACAATACATAGAGGCTAGTAGGGCAGAATAAATAAGAAATTTGGTACAGTAGTGAATGCCGCGTGCCAAGCAAAACTTTCCTCGTGCCATTTTGGCCACGCCAGACATAGGTTTGTCAGCCCTGGTCTAGAATTTGGTAAAACCACCTGCCGTTAGTAAGCACGGGGGTGGGGGGGGACGGACTTCCAAATTCGAAACCTGACAAATGAGTGTTGAGAATATTTCAGTTTCTAAGTAGGACTTAATTTTTCAAAGCACATATGACCGTGAAAAAAGGTACACTCTGTCGAACAAAAATCCATCGGCGTGATATTTCGTACGTCCCGCTCAGGCAGTGACGTGCGGTACAGTTGCCATCACAATTCGAGACTTTTTCATTTCCCATATTCGTGGCATTTCTCCGTCTTCCATTCATTACAATCAATCACACCGCATATATATTAACAGAAAACAACAATAAATTTGCTTAATTTGAAATGAAAACATTAATTAAATTTCATTAACGTTTCCGGGCGCTAGGCTAGCTAGCTGTGCTGCTAGGGTAGATATGAATGAGGCGACCGGACCGTTCCGTTCTTATAGTCAGCAGGCTTAGCCCAGACAGTTGAACGTGTGCTAGCAGTAGCGTTCGGAAACAAAATATGTTGGTTCGAGTCCCACCATCGGCATATTTCTTTATGTAGCCCAGGCAGTTGAACGCGGGCCAGCAGTAGCCTTCGAGTCTATAATTCTGAAATCTACTAATAAAGTAAAAACGACATGGGATATAGTGAAATCACACAGTAATAACAAAATTATCACTAATAAGCCTAATATAAAATTTTTAAAAATAATCATAAAACAGCTAATGCATTCAACCAGTATTTTTCTACAGTGGCAGAAAAGCTAATAAAAAACTCCTCAAAGGAAAACTGTACTACTTACATTGATCCATTAAAATATTTAAGGCAAAATATCAATCAACCGAATTCAAAGATAAGATTAAAGAATACAGCTACTCATGAGATAGATAAAATTGTTCATTCGATAAAAATTAAGGACTGTCATGGATATGATGAGATTTCGACTAGATTATTGAAGATGAGTGCTCCATGCATTTTGTCCCCTCTTACATACATTACTAATAAAATACTGTCAACGGGAATATTCCCTGACAGATTAAAGTTTTCAGTAGTAAAACCATTATATAAAGATGGTGATCCTTTAGATTTTTCCAATTATAGACCCATTTCATTATTAACTTCCTTTTCTAAGGTGATCGAGAAAATAATATATAAAAGACTATATCATTTTTTAGACCAACAGAAACTAATTGTAAATGAACAAAACGGCTTTCGTCAGAAAACATCTACTGAGACAGCGGCATTTTCCCTTTTAAATACGATACTACTAACCCTTGACAAAAAGAGCTTAGCAGGTGGTTTATTTATGAATTTAAGGAAAGCTTTCGACTGTGTCGATCATGATATATTTTTACCTAAACTCAATTATTATGGCATCTCTGGTAAAGCCAATGAACTAATGAAATCATACATTACAGACAGGTACCAAAGGGTAGTACTGTATGATAAATTTTCTAATAAATTAGTATCTGAATGGAAATGTGTAAAACATGGGGTTCCCCAAGGCTCAGTTTTGGGACCTTTGCTATTTCTTATCTACATAAATTATCTACCAAGAACCATAGATAAGTATGCTAATTCCGTACTATTTGCCGACGATACTAGCATTATCATCACAAATACTGATGCACAAAAATTTAAACAAACTATTGATATAGCTATACAGGAAACAAATGACTGGTTCCTTAGTAATTATAATAAAACACAATTTCTCCAATTTTTTGCTAAAAAACAAAACAAAATCCCATTACAAATAATAATATCAAATTCAATATTTGAAAACATTAATAGCACGAAATTTCTTGGTTTGACTCTAGATAGTATGTTGTCATGGAGAGAATACATTAGAGCCTTAACACTGAAATTAAATAAGGCTTGTTTTGACATCAGAGCAATTAAGCCTTTCATGACTACAAGAGTGTTGAAAATGGTTTACTACTCTTATTTCCACTCGATTATGTCATATGGTATTATTTTCTGGGGATCATTTCACTTCAGTATTAATATACTTAGAATACAAAAGAGAATAATAAGGATTATGACTAATAGATCTAAGCGTGATTCCTGTCGTCAACTATATAAACAACTACAAATTTTGACACTGCCAG
>Ga0136643_10005357_pt1 | contig 18056 bp, 13 predicted proteins | sample TergutLab28metaG_FD_96883 | JGI IMG/M metagenome (GOLD analysis project Ga0136643, IMG submission 96883) | Labiotermes labralis P1 segment gut microbial communities from Petit-Saut dam, French Guiana - Lab288 P1 (version 3) (version 3) | ecosystem: Host-associated > Arthropoda: Insects >...
CATAATGATGCCCGAAACATGTTGAGAAATTGTTGAAAATAAACATCTAACTGTTGCATCTTGTTGGTTTTCTCTCTCACTTCACAATTTGCTCACGATGCACGGTCACAGAAACCTAAAGCCAACTAGATGTTAACAACATTAATTTTATTAATGATTTCAATCAGCTCAACGTGTTTCGGGCGACAATTTCGCCCATCCTCATGAGCACTAGACTGTATTTACAGCTTGTGGTATAATGCACTGACGATGCTGCCTGCTGTTGACCTCATCCTGGTCACCAGCAGGCAGCATCGTCAGTGCATTATACCACAAGCTGTAAACACAGTCTAGTTCTCCTGAGGATGGGCGAAATTGTCGCCCGAAACATGTTGAGCTGATTGAAATCATTAATAAAATTATTCTTGCTGCATCTAGTTGGCTGTTTATATTATTGTATCAATGATGCACGGTCACACAAACATCAAATCTAAAATACACCGTTTTATCTCCAACACACATTTACCCAAACACAATGCCTACAGCTCCGCAATCCTTACTGTGTCTGTACATTTTCGAACTTGCATATTCACGGATCAACAATGCAGTTTTAAGACAAAACTTCGAACAACTTCTGGTGAAGTATCGGCTGTCAAACAAGAGTTGCCGAGCGTCCGTTTGCTTCTCAGTGAGGACACCTAGAAGGGATACACACACACACACACACACATACATACGTACATACATAAATACACATACACACACAACCAGATATCGACGTAAAACCGAGGGGCGCGGGTCAGTCAACAGCACTTACCCCTCGCTTTCAGGAGATCCCGGGTTCAAACGTCGGCATACGTACCGATTATCCCTACACAAGAACTCTGCTGCCAGTGATATAGTACCTTAAATTACGCTAAGAACGCTTCTTTCCACATCCCATTGTATTCAAAGTGCACCAAGCATACCATGATTCGATGTTATATGGTCAACTACCGATACCGTCGTTAAATGAGCCAGTAAATACAGCGCGTAACTCGCCATTGAAACGCATTACGCCCTTCTGGTGCCTTAAACGTACTGAACTTTACGTGCAATATGAAGTTAAGTTTGTTCTGTTCCTCTGTCCATAGCGGTACCGGGGGCGTACGTTAGAGACGGCCGGTCTCTTTCCGAGAAAGACGACGACATGCTGGAGGTGCCGCGGGAAGACAGGCAGTTCGTGGGGTGGCCGGGAGTGCTCCCGGTGGGGCCCTGCTTCACCAGCAAGGGGGTGTTCGGGCGGTGCACGAGCTTCAGGCAGTGTTACCCCTACTTTAAGTTGCCCGAACTGAGCAACTGGGAAACGTGGGTCCTGGGCATGTACGACACGTGCAGCTATTTTACAAGTTCGGGAAGGCAGGTGAGAACCATAAGTCACTAGGAGCCCTGGAATTTGGGCATGCACAGCATATGCAAGTAGTACGAAAGTTCGGGACGGCAGGTGAGTTACATAGCAAACGGCAGACCTGAATGTACGGCATCCACGACAGTCGCAGCTACTTCGGGGGTGCAGACAGGCCAACTGGGAGATCTGTATCCCGTGCCGGTATATGTGCTGCCAGTACATAAATTCAGGCACGAAGGTGAAACCCATATTCCAGTGGGACAGCTGGATCCCAGGCACACACGACACATGACCTTACAGAAGAGTTACTGCCGCGAAACATAAGCAGCTGGAGTCTTCGATCCCAGGCAGGAAAGGTTTGTGCAGCTATTACCCAAGTGCCGTCAGACATCAGAGTTATTAACGAGCACCACAATAAACTGAAACACGTGGATCTTCGACACGCACGTCACGTGCAGCTGGTCGATCTCTGATCCGATTCAAGTTTTCTTGGATTAACCATGTTGTATCCCGAGTGTAATGGTCGTTGAGGAGAATATTGTGGGCCTAAGAGGGACAAAGTAATAGGGGAGTGGAGAAAACTACATCATGAGAAGCTTAATGATCTGTACTGATCAACCATTACTCTTTGGGTGATCATATCGAGATGAATGAGATGGGCGGGGCATGTAGCATGTAGGGACTAGAGGAGGGGTGTATACAGGGTTTTGGTGGGGAAACCTGAGGGAAATAGATCACTTGGAATATCCAGGCGTAGATGGGAGGAGAATATTAAGAATGATCTTCAGGAATTGGGATGTAAGGGTATGGTCTGGATTGATCTGGCTCAGGATAGGGACAAGTGGTGGGCACTTGTGAATGCGGTAATGAACTCTCGGGTTCCACAAAATGCGGGAAATTTCTTGACTAACTGAAAATCGGTAAGCTTTTCAAGAAGGAATCTGCTCCATGGAGAAATTAAGTTTAATTAATTAAAAGTAAAGTGTTTTATATACACAGTGGACGATTTTAGGTCAGGGGTTATTCGGTGGAGGAGGCTAGGCAAACGGCCACAATGATAATAACCGTTAGAGAGTCTAATACAAACTCGCCAGTGCTACAGCAGATGCTGAAGATTTTGCCCTCCTGACCAAACACACTCAGTACATCTGCGGAACACGTTCTCAAGTGTTTAGCTGATTTTCGGAAAACTTCGAAATCTCACAGCGACTTTGTTTCTGAGTTCCTCCGCAGGGTGCCGATTTGTTTTACAACTTTATCTCGTAACCCTCCCTATAAATATCGTTCACCAGTCACATTGTTTACTTGGAACTGGTACCGAGATTTTCTGCTCGTCTCCAGAAAAGACTTATATTTCGATAGAGTCTTGCACAGAACCCACACGCACAAAGCGGTTTCTGTGTAACGCATAACCAAGGGCAACGCGATTATTCATGGCGGCATCCTCTTATTGTCGACAGCTGTGGTTACATCCGCGGCCAACTACAGCGTACCGGGGAGAAATCGGAGTTAACGTGTTCGGCAGGTATACTGAGTGAAATGGGTCTGGAGGGCAACATTTTCATCATCTGGTGTAGCAGTGATGAGTGCGTATTAGGCTTTTAGAAGGTTACTATCCACAGCGATCGATTGTCTGTTTAACTAACCCCCTTCACCGATTGTTACCCTCCCGACTAGCGGCATCGGAAGCACCGCCTTCGTATGCCGCTGGTCGGTCAGGCACAAAATGGCAAACCGTTTTTAAAATAGAACACGACAGCAGGAAGCGAAGCTTGAAATCACTGTTGCAGATGTTTGGGGTGTGCTGTACAAACCCAGGTACAGTGCGCCCCACACAACCTCCGCGCCCTACACAACCTCCCCCAGACAGCTCTAAGGAGGAGGAGGAGGAGGAGGAGGAGGAGGAGGAAGAGGAGAAGAAGCCAGGTGCAATTCCCAGCCCCAATCCGATCCCACCAAACTGGCCACCTCCCATTCAAACGCATCCGCCTGACCACACTATTCCACCTCTGCCGACACACCCCCCATCTCCAGGATGGCCTGGCCTCCCTGCTAGTACAGACCCTCCGTCGACAACCCCTGCAACAACTCAAACCTCCAAACCCCCGACTTTTGTACCATGGCCCCCTGTTACTACACAGCCGACCCCCAAACCTCCACCTGCCAAGCCTCCAGCACCGTGGCCTCCAACACACCCTCCTATACCCACACACCCACCTTTTCCCACACACCCACCTGCTCCCACACACCCACCTGTTCCCACACACCCACCTGTTCCCACACACCCACCTGCTCCCACACACCCAACTGTACCTACAACTGAGGCCAGCATTCCACCAGCACTAGCAGATGGTTCATGTGGGGCAAAGAATGGTAACCAGGAACAGGAGCGCATCGTCGGAGGACACAATGCAGAGCTGGGAGAATGGCCCTGGATGGTAAGTACACACAACTGACACTTCTAGAGCAGTCCGAAGAAACGCCTGACACTGTCAAGCACATGGATATCAGAGTTTAGCCTTCGTAATACACTGTCAGAATGAATAAGCAACTAATGTCACAGCTTGCCACTGTCACTCACCACAGCATCAATAAATTCCACACATTTTCCCAGCACAACGTTGTGAACATTCTTCTGGTTACCCTTGCTAAAGTCATTAACTGAAAGCTTAGTTTTGGTCTTGCTAATTTGAACAGGCACCACATTGGTAGGCCAGGGACACTGTAACATGCATAAAATGTGAGTCACAGGCTGCAACCTACTCATTGACCCTGTGGCTAGATATACTTTCAGACAATTCCTTCACAATGAAGAAGCATAGCAAAAGACCAAGTAACTACCCCAAGGCCCTGGCTTATTGGAGTATTTTACCTTTAAATAAAACTATCAGGCCACATATTATGACAGTTAAATGAGGACACTTGTGTTCAAAACAGAAAATATTTGCTGACCAAAGGATATTGCTCACAGCAGCTATGCGGATCGGTGGTGATCACATGACAAGGAAAATGTAAAAAGATGTTTGTGGATTCACTTAACCATTAGTGAATTACATCACTTTAAAATGTAAGTATGCTGATGATAAAACTCACAATAAAACAGTACAAGCAGTGAATGCCAATTTGTTATTCACCATAAGTTCTCTAGGAAGTACGACAAGTTTAAATATACAGTGCAATTGACACATCATGTATATAAAAAACAAGAGCACTTTCAAACCTCAGCACTGCACCTTGTTTCATATTAAGTAGTTTTTAACTTTCTCCACACATGAATTCCTGGATTCGGCCATGAACCACAACCGTTTGCTTACGAATCCAGGCAGCTCTGTTCAATGGTGGACGACAGTTCTGTGGCGGTTCGCTGATCGACAGCACACACATCTTGACTGCTGCCCACTGCGTGGCTCAGTAAGTACCCCACAAGACTTCCAAGAAAAGGTTTTCGGATGACAAAGCACTCCCACATAATCGCTTTGTTGGCTGTGGTATAATTTACTGTATCTGCCTCATGTTCGAAAGAATGAGTAAAAGGACAACAATGCTTTGAACAACTGTCGTACCCCAGGTATTTTCCAATGATATTCCAAAACCAGTATATAACATTAAATACTGAAAGTATAGTCATCTGGGATCTAATGCCACATAGTTCACACTCTAGTTTCTAGGACAAATCTGCTGCTTCCATCTCGAGGCCAAGCAACAGATTCCTTCAAAATGCTCATATTAATCCTTCAAAGAACAACATGTAACATTCAATAAGACAGCAGTCTCTGTAATAACCTCTGTGACAACCTGTAAATCTTTCTTCAAACTTCCTTTGTCTGTCAGCCATGAATGTAATGCACAGCCAATGACAGACGACAAAAAGTGCAAATGTATACAGGCCAGTATGTAACTGTTCAACACGTTACTGGTATACCAATATAAGAGAGGTAAAACTACTGTAACTGTGTTGCAGCATGAGTTCATGGGACGTGGCACGTCTGACTGTGCGGCTTGGTGACCACAACATAAAAATCAACTCTGAGGTGCGGCATATCGAGAAGAGGGTAAAAAGGGTGGTGCGGCATCGTGGTTTTGACTCGCGCACTCTGGTGGGTAGCAATACACACTGCACTTCATTAAACTGTATTGCATAAGGTGGGTACCCAGTGACAACATCACACCATGTCACAACCCTACCATAAATGTTTTCACTGTTGGGACCTCAGACCTAATTTATGCTGAAGAGCAGTTTGTGTTGTAACACAAACTGTCAGGTCCCATTACATCATTACATGTTGTAATTCAATTGCTAAAGTGCCACTTTGTTTCAGTACAATGACATTGCCATTCTGACGATGGAGTCACCTGTCACCTTCACACATCAGGTGAGACCAATCTGTCTCCCAACAGGTAGTGCACTGTATTCAGGGATAACAGGAACTGTCATTGGTTGGGGCAGTCTGAGAGAAGGTGCGTATACTACTTGTTTGCTCATTCCTCTGCATGCATGTAGAACCAATATAGGATCATCTTTGTAACACACTGTAATGATACAGGAGGCCACCAGCCTGATACACTACAGGAAGTCAATGTTGTGATCTGGACAAATGAAGCCTGCCGGTCCAAATACGGTCCCTCAGCACCAGGTGGTATTGTAGAGCACTTCCTGTGTGCTGGGGACAATGGTCATGATTCATGCAGTGTAAGTTTACTACAAATTTGTTATTCATATCTCATTATCTGACACAGTGATCAGCTAACTACAGACAAGATAGACCTGATGGGTTTGCTAAGCCAGAAGAAAGATACATTACACTTAAGTAAATATATTTACAATTTTAAGGAGATTCTTTAGGAACACAAAACTCTGAGTCTGTTATCATAGTTTGCAGTAACATCTGTTGTAAGAATACACAGTAATGTCTGTCATAAAGGTACGCGGTAATGTCTGTTATTAACGCGTGCAGTTATGTCCATTATAAGAGTACACAGCAATCTCTGTTACAAGGGGATAGATTAATGCCTGTTATAAGAGCATGCAGTAATGCCTGTTGTTAGGGTACACAATAATGTCATTATAAGAGTAAACAGTAATGTCTGTACTCACAAAATGTTTTGACACAAATTGGTGTTTTATACAGGAAGACTGTTTCAAGCACAAGACTCACATCCAGCTACAAATGTTGTCTATTCAGTATTGCTTTCTAGCACTCATTTTAAAACAAAGCATTCATAAGGATTAAGAAAAAAATATTTAAACTTTTTTTTGTCCAATGAACACCTGTCCAGAGAACATAATACTGTATTGTAATGCAGCCTGAATCACTAATTTCAGTATGGAATAAGCAGACCTCATAATGTCCATTTCCTTACTGTCGACAGTCACAGTCAAGCTACATATTATTGCTGTTTCTTTTGTATTTCTGTGAAGATGTTACTAAATGCAGTAATGCCAGTGTCACTCCCAGGTCGCATGTTAACGCTTACAGTCCACATCAAAATCCCCAGAAACAGTCACCTAGTTAAAAAGTTGAAATGGGAGAGACAATCTGACACACAGCATGGCGATCTCATAAACCTACATTTTTCACATAAGGAAAGCATGCTTAGATTCAGACATATATCTGTGAATACAGACATTCATTACGCTGTTTTGCACAGTTTACGAAACGCGCTACACCACCTTTTCCCTACTACCTGCCTGAATTACAAGGGTTGTATCTGACATTTTGATTACTGGTGACAGGGGGACAGTGGAGGACCACTGACGATCAACCAGGGACGCTGGATGCAGGTTGGCATTGTGAGCTGGGGTATTGGCTGTGGCAAGGGGCAGTTCCCTGGTGTGTATACCCGAGTCACGCATTTCATGAGCTGGATCACCAAGAATCTCAAGTAGTTCCTTACAACCAACGGCATGCAGAGTTTCTAGTTTTGAACTGTGTGACTGAATCAGTACGGGTCTGTGTTACTGAGTGTGTTGTGTGTCCACACAAAGAAATACACTTAACTTATTCACTTATTTTTTTTTTTATTGCTATAGGGTAGCATAGTATTGTCCACTTTAATATTATCCTCCCATCAATGCCTAGGTCTTCCAAGTGGTATGTTTTCTTCCTGTTTCCCCACTAAAAACATATACACAATTCCCGTTCCTCCATACAAGCCACGTGTCCTGCCCATTTCATCTTTTTTTTATTTGATTGCCCAAATAAAATTTGGTGGGGTGTATAAACCTTGAAGGTCCTCATTACATAATTTTCTCCTGCCTCCTGCTACTTAACCCCTGTTTGGCCCAAACAATCCTCAGCACCCTCTTCTTGACCTTGGTCAGCCCTTGTCCTTTTGTTTATGTGAAAGATCAAGTTTCATACCCATACAACACAAGCAAAAATAGAGTTCTGCATACTTGACTTTTTATATTAATATTAATATTAATAATAATAATAATAAAGAAGGAGATAGATAGATAGAGAGAGAGAGAGAGAGAGAGAGCGCGCGAGAAGAATTTGAACCACACGGTAGCAAGCATTCCCTGATTTTAACGTGTTCTTATTTACTGCACTTCATGCATGATGTTTTGACACATTAGTACTGTTCTCCAATGTTTGAAATTTGCCATGGACTTATTACCTATCTGTCTGTTGTGATTTTGTCCTACATTATGTTGACAAGATATGAAGATAATGTTCTCTCAGGATTTACTTCATTACCAAACACCTAACTATCAACTAATAAAGCTTCTTTGTTTTTCTTTACAGTATGTATATTTTGCACAGAACAATAACACTATCAGCATAGACCAAAGCTGATTTGTACCATTGAATATCTGTCCCTTACAGTTTTCTTAGACCTTCCCACTAACACATTGTAAAGCAAAGTTGAAAACCAATGGTGATGAAACATCTACTTGTTGCTGACCATTCTGAATAGTTAATGAATCTGACAAATAGTTGCCTATCCACAATTTATTATATTTGTCATTTAAACACATTTTCTAGCTTCCCGAGTACACCCACCTCAAAGAGAATGCATCCTAACTGAATTGTTAAGCTTTCTAGAAGTTCACAAATGGTTGCTATACTGCTGCAATGTATTCCAGTTTCTGATCAAGTATTTGTAAAATAACTGATCAGTAGGTGATCTATTACACTGAAATTCAAACTGATGATTCCCCATAATTATGTTAACACAAGGAGTTAACTTTGACAGATGAGTACTGGATAAGACTGTGTATGAAAAAATAATTACTACAGTCACAACATGCTATCACCCTCTTTTGGTAATTAACACAATGGGATGGCTTCCACAAAGATTTAGCACCCTGTTTATAAATAGGTACAATAACACATGTCTTTCATTCTTGAGGTAATATTTTAGTCCCTGATTGGATCAATTATGTAGGAATTTTATCTATATGTGGGTTTTCCTGTATTTGAAGACTGACATCTTAAATTAACAACACCACATTTACTGTAGCATTTGTAGCAGTAAGTTTGCTTTATCATGAAATATATTAATTCCTTGCAACAACAACCGCCCTGTTGCTAGTTTGAAACTGTGCACAGTCTTGAGTGAGATCAGCATTTACAAGATCACAGCTGTCAGGTCAGTTACTAACAACCTCCACACATCAGAGACCGTAACAAACTAACAGTTGCTAAGCCATTCAGTAAGGTCCCTCCACTTTATGCAAACCAAAGATTCATTACCGTGTTCACCCAAGCCTGCCAGCCGCCCAAGTCTGAGGTATATGAATACACTCCACTCTACACGTCCACCCCCCCCTCCATTTACTGTAATACACAGGATGTGCCACGAAAAAGTAGCCTGGGTCCATAGCATAGCGTAAATACAGAAATTAATAGAGGCCAACAACATGCAATTGAGGACGACCAGCAGTGGGGGGGATGGTGACAGCACAACTGTTGACTAACTGTTCAAACACTCTACGCAATACACATGCTAACACCGGACAGAATATCACAAGGACACATCCAAAACGGAAGGCAGGCTACTTTTTTGTGGCCCACCCTGCACTTAGTATTCTCCTACATTTCACATCCAAATTTATGCACCTGTCTTTGTATTGCTTGTGTTACTTGATGACACTGTCCATTGCCAATATTATGTACTTTCGGTGCTATAGATGAATAAGTACATACGATTGGTGGAATGATACTGGCAGGAGAAAACTGAAGTACTGAAAGACAAGCCTCTACAGTGCCAATCTGTCCACCACAAATGCCACATGGGAGTCAGCCTGGGCCTCCAAAGTGAGAGGCCGGAGAGAAGTGCTGACATGTGCCTCTTCTGTATTGTTATTATCAACTGCAGGAAATTATAAAAACACAATGCACAACAGGCCTCTAAAGACATAACTATAGCAAGTTTTGTCCAAATCCACCAGCTTGTTCAAACAATAAAATAAGGGACAAACAACACAGACAGCAGAGAAGCTAAGAAGCCTAGATTTCACCTTAAGGAAGAAAAGCTGGTTCAAAATGAAAACTACTCTGCTTCTTCAGCTTCCTACTATAGACTGCACAGACAACACCTAAGAAGCAACAAAATTTATTCTGCATTTTTTGCCGCGTATGTAGGGCAAACACAACTGTAGCGCAATACACCAACACTGCAGTAGGTTTCTGGGATGAGATTTGAATCCTTGTTTCCAATCTGTGTTTTATTATGTGAATCTCATAATATGAGTGTTATTCTTCCTTAAAAGTTTCAGTAGTAATACACAACGGAAGTTCCCGTTATGGTTTCTGTGGGAAGCAAAGGATATGGGCATTACAGCATGAAAAATGTTAAATGGAGTAAATTTAACTGAGTTGAGATTACTGAAATAGACTGTCAAATGAGTGAAACTTTTAAATAGAGGAATATTAAAAGAGATCCATGCTCAGCTGTTACATGGGCTAGGAAGCAACCATTCCCCTGGGAAAGAATAGACATTTCTGTTCATTCAGAAATAAAGATTCTATTCATATCCTCAGATATTGTAACTGAAACCAACATTCTACAGAACAGGCTGGGGTAGGACAGTGAAGAACAGAGGACTGCCGATTTTAAGACAAAATATTCACATTAAGAACATTGCAAATACTTAGCGCTGTACTGTGCTTATAAAACAAAAAAAATTTGAATACAGATGAAAGGTGGCATCAAGTTCAGGGCTTGTGAAGCTTGCTACTCCACTGTGCCACACACACATACATATATACATATATAGAAGCAAATACACAAAAATTATATAAACCTGCAACAACACCCACTGTTTGCTGCTAATTGTGACAACAGAACTTGTGGAACTTACCACACCAACTGTTTGCTGCTACTTGTGACAAAAGAACTTGTGGAAGTCCCAGAAGGCACTCACAGCTCAAAGTTGGACACGTTCAGATGCTGAAGGATGTTACGTGCTGAAACACATAACGACATAACATTTAATTGGCATGACTAATTCCCATCACACTAAGGAAAACTTCACTATAAACTTTCATACTTGCATACAGGAGCCTAGGAAACAACCAAAAGGATGTCCAGAAACATTCTGTATTTTAATCATGAATAGTGAAGAAACAAGACACTGAAATAAAGCTTAAATACACAAGTTTCTGGGTGAGTAATTTCCAACTGCAAATGTAACTGAAGCCAGCTGACTGATTTCATAGTGTAACAGAACCTAGCCAACTGACTGAGCATCTAAGCATTTACAGTTCCAAAAGCTGCAGTGATCTGCTGTTTCAATTCATCTATGATAATTGCCTGGCCAGTACATGAATATAGTCAATCCCTTCACATGATATAGGGCATTCCTTTCTGTAGGCATACCCTCACAATAAGAAATCAAGTGGTGTAAGGTCAAGGCAATGAGATGACTAAGTGATATGGCAACCTCTGACAGTCCATTTCTGTGCAGACTTTCTGTTCAAGGGGTCCTAAACCGCAGTGTAAAATTGTGAAAGTGCTCCATCTTGCTGGACTAGCATGTAAGTATGACTCCCCATCTTCCAAAAATGCAATTGGCATGAGGAAATCCTGCAATATGTGTCAGTATGCTACACTGGCCACAGTGTGGCAACAAAAAAAAAGCCTCAAATCCTTGTTTGGTTAGACCACAAGCCACTGAACTTGGGTCTGTCCCTTCTGCCTTCAGCCACTGGATGTGGAATATTGCTCCCACAAACTGTAATGTTATGTTGGTTAGCAAGCTGGACTGATGGACAGTGCTTTTGTCATTAAACATGACAGGGCTGTATAAAGTTTATCATCATCTTTGAGTTTTTAAAGATTGTCACATCAAATTGTGTAACAGACTTCCTTGTCCTTGGCTCTTATGTGATGCAACAATGAGTATTTGTAAATTTTAATCCCAAATGTGTCACAATTTTCTGTACTGTTGAACACGCCATGCTTTATTGTCAGGCCACTTGTCTTGTTGATTTTTTGTACTGCGAATAAAGGCCACTTAAACTTCATGCAACTTAGCTTCATAACGTGGTTGTTTACCAGGGGTCTTCCCTTTACTAATGTAGCCAGTCCAACTGAACAAATTGTAGCACCTGTAGATGGACATTTTTATTGGCGGTTCCGTTCCCAACTCTACATGAAATCTCTTTTGCACTGTGAGCATAGATTTTGATTTCTGATGTTTGAACACATACACAACATTCACCACATGAGATGCCATTTTCCACAACTGTGATGTTAGCATCACCGGTGGCAAAACCTTGAAACTTAAGCAGCATGATTTCAAAACCTAATCACATAAAATAATGAACATGTCAAGTTTTCATTCATGTGCCTTACAGTCCACGAAACCACGTACATTTCAAGTGTTTGCCTCATATAGCTTCCGAAAGCAGCAGAGTGACAATCTGGACATCCTGTATGACATTAATGACAACAAAATTAGCCCTTCCATGGTGGCCAAGCTAAGAAATAGTCCGTGGTTGAACAAGTGCGGTACTTTTTCTACCCCAGAATAAAATGAGAATATTTATATGCCTTAATCACACAAGAGGTTTTAATAGCCCTATTTGACAGCCAAGACTGTCTTATCGTTATACAGGCTAGGCTATGGCCCGGACTATCCGGGATTCGAATCCCAGTAAGGACAAGAAATTTTCTCCTTTTGAAAAACATCCAGACTGGCTCCTGAGCCCACCCAGCCCCCTGTGCTATGGGTAACTGGGCTCCTAAACCAGAGTAAAGTGCCCACAGGGTAATACAGACTGCTAACCTCCATTTATCCTTAATAATACTGTGGATTTAAACTCCAATGCAGCCCCTAATGACCTGGGTTCTTTTCTCTTTAAATGGCCATTCCTGCCACATGTATTTCATACATGTTTAATCCTAAACACTTAAAACAAAAAATTACACACTTCAGAATGGATCCATCTACCTCTTTGGGAACCATCCACTTGTCTTTATGCAGCTTAGTTTAGGAGTCTTTTTAAATCCTTAATTTTTGTTTTTTAAATTTTCATTAATGAAATAATCCATTTCAAATCTCTGAGTGTGGATATCCAAGCTCACTGAATCATAAAATAAATATTAGAGCGCACGACTTTGCAGAAGTACTACTCTCGTGCTGTTTTGTCTTCAGTACCAATAGCACTTTTTGCTCCAGCTATGTCATTGCCATAAATCTCTGTGGATGGCAGGGTCACACTGTTCTTTTCTTCAGCAAATAAGCAACAACAGCCATGTTATCAGTGAACCCAAAAATACCTGCATACTCTTCCCTTTTGGAACGCGGAAGAAATTCCTGTGAGATCTCCCATTTGTTGCAGCAGATTTTGCCTGTTTTGGTTACGCTTTATTTGAACAGATCTTCAGTCAGTGCTACTGATGTGTAGAAGTTGTCAACAGTAACACCCTTCCAAGAACCAAAATATGGTTCCACTAGTTCCAAAACAACTGACTTCCCTTTTACCATCAGTCATGCCAGTGCAGACTTGCAATTTTGAAACATACAATGTCTCTGTATCTGCACACACCCATATTCACACACCATAGCACCCTGGCTTGCTTCTTATGTACACTGTACATGGGCTTCTATTCCTTGTAAACAGCTAATTTTTCATCCATAGTGCAATCACAGCTTGGTTGGTGAATAATCTTCAGTAAACGCTTGAGCAGTCTGGTCAAAAATGGAATGAATTGCCTCCAAAATGTCCTGCATTGCACTTATACAATTATGTCTCGTTTCAGTATCATCAAATATTATGAATCAAAAGACTGGTTTGCACCAGCTCCATGACATTGCTGGTAAAAAAAAAAGGGCTATGCAAAGAGTTTAGTGCTTGTCCACATTTCATCTGAATGTTGTATTTTTCCATGATTTAATCCATTTTTCCATTGTTTTGTAAACATGGGTTAATATAAACAATGTGACAGGCTTTCCTTCCCGTAACAACAGAAGCTTCAGACCTCCACTGCCTTCCAGACCTCGATGAAAAAGTCTGATTGGTTGTATATAAGGCAGCAGAAACTAATTTTTCTGAATCTTCTTTCCTCTGCAGTGCACTAGCTTCAATCTCATAATCAATTTTCACCTCTATTTGTACATTATTTTCTTCATTGTCTTCCTGACTCATGCTTCAACTCATGTGCCACTGACTAAGAAAGATACTCCATGGATCCCAGCAAATAATTTAAATACAACTCTTTCTGCACAAGAGAGAGACATGGCTATATTATCGTGTACTTGAGACTTAATGGAGTTGAGAAAGCATACTTGAAATAACCATTAAAACAAAGGAATATTAAAAAAAAAATGCACGGTGGGGTAAAAAAGTTACCCCGCTTGGTCACCAAAGGGTTAGTGTTGATTATGGGTGCCCTGCAAATGGCCATGTTGGGTCAAAATGAGTTCAGGATGTGTGCCCCGAAGATGTCCATGATAGGGCTAAATGGCTTATGAGGATATGTGCCCTGAAGACGACCATGATAGGGTCAAAATGAGTTGTGAGGATATGTGCCCTAAAGTCAGCCATGATAGGGTCAAACTGAGCACTAGCTTAGTAGTTACTTCCCATCCACATGTCACCCCCACCCCCATCGCATCATCCCAGTAGCTACAGCCTCCCTGCATGTCTTTCTCCACTCCTACTTATCTGCCTAATAGCTACCTCCCCTAAACAAGCCTTCCCCCACTCCTGTCTGCCTTATGAGAAGCTTTCTCACCCTCCTGTATGCCTTCCCTGTCTCCCATCACATATATTCATTCTTTCTCTGACCAAAGTATAATCAGTCAATATTGACAAACACTGCTGGTGCTATCTTACTGCATGCAAACTCTGCTGATGATAACTCAGCAACTGTGTCCTTACACTTTCCATTTAGATATAATTACAAAACAGAAGTGTTTGAAATATGTCAATGTAAAAGACCAAAGTTTGAGTGAAAATCAAGGTGTTGGCTTCTTGGATATGGCACTACCTTGCCTGACAGGCAGGATATGGCACTACATAGCCTGACAGGCAGGATATGGCACTACGTAGCTTGACAGGTAGGATATGGCACTATGTCGTCTGACAGGTAGGTAACAACGCCTGTATTAATGAATTACGAAAAGGATGAGCAGAACACGTAGCATAAATGGTGAATAAGAGTACATGCCAGTTTTGTCAAGCTACCTAAATGGTAGAGACCACTAGAAGTCGCAGGCATAGATGCATGTTATAAGGGGATGAAATGGACCAGAGAATCAACACAGGATATGCTGATAGGCTTTTGTGAACATACTGACGAACCTGCATCAGTAACGAGAAAACATCCAACTACAAAACTGTACATCAATACCATACTTCATGCACCCTGTATGTTTCAGCACTGCTTTGCCATCTACAGGAATGTACAATTAAGTGGATGCTATTACATGGTTTATAATGTACCATTAGTGACTGAATTTAACAATTTTCCAACGAGATGTGACTGTATTCAGTTTATTACATTTCTGTAGGCAGCTCTACATGTTTTGGGTGTTGACACCCATCATCAGGAGCTCGTACATATTTAATTACAGCTTCTGGTATTGATTAACCGGATCTACTAACATCCGCTTTCGTTGTTGAGTTGGAGCTGATTCATGAATCTTGTTGGAAAATTGTTAAATTCGATTCACGATGCATGGGCCCATGTATATAAACTTAGTGACTGAATAATTTGAAACTTTAATATCTACCAAAACCACGTAAACTGTAAAACATACTTTCCAATTAACTATCAACCATGAAGAAAGGCAATGCACGGCTGAAACATGTACGTTGCAAGAAGGAATTGTTAATAACTGTGGTTTATATAGATGGTTTGTCATTACTGCTATGTGAACAAGAAATAACAACACTAAACCTGTGATATTTAAATGGTTAAGAACATTTAAGGGAGAATTTCTTGCATAGCTAAATAACTTTCAGTTATTAGCTACAGTTTGCAAACCTTGGAAATAGACAGTGTCCATGCTGTCATCAGGCTGTGGTACAAATGGCGCTGTCATGCTCAGGAGATTGTCCCAATCTACAGCAGAAAAGAGTGGCATCTGTTTCACCCTGGGTGCAGCAGGCCTCAGCCTGGGGTCCAGTGTGAGAAGAGTGTCAATTGCAGACCGGGCCGACTCTGAAAACTGTTCCTCATCTTCTGGCCATGGGATGTCTGTGACAGTGGTACCAATAATGACTTAAGAAATATGCCTACAACAATCTATACATCTCATACAGTTCTACACATTGTTGTCATATGTTCCTTTAAAAAAATGTACATTAAAGAATACAGCACACCTCCATGTTATGAAGGGGAAGTGTGCTTGAAAATATGTGTCCATATTGTGGAATTCCACGATAAGAATATTAATTCTTCCACACTGTAAATACAGCTGTGGTCCTGTAAAATTGCTCTCAGTACAAAGACAAAATACTGATCAAGTCTAAACAGCCTCTTGAGAAATAGTCAGACAGACAGAAGTGTTTTATTCAACAAAGCTTTCAACTGCTAAGATTTAGTAGTGTTGATGGTAGATGAAAGACATACAAATACGGAGTATTAGTGAAATGAGCGACCGAGCAAAACCAAAGTACTCGGAGATAAACCCGTCTCAGTGCCAGTTTGTCCCTATACATCTCCCATGCACTGGCCTGGAGTGAAACCCAGACATCCACAGTTACAGCTCCTGTTCAGACATCTTAAATAGGCATGACAAACACTACACAGTCTAAACCAGGAAATCAAGAGCAAATCATGCGAACGGTCATCTCTAACATCACATGCATGAAGCAATCTAAATTTCTTAGCAAATTATCATTCATTTTAAAAACTAGGCTGAATGTTGTTTTGCATTTTATGTTTAAGCAAATGTTGATATACGTAACTTTAATCAGGGTGAAATTCTGTTCCCTGAAAGTCTATAATCTGTGTAAAGTGACAATATTACAAACACATGACCCATGCAGGGAGGAGGCAACATAAATTATCAGTCTTGGCACCATGTCATTAAAGATTAATTTTTGCCTTTAGCTCTCGGCACATCTACATAATACATAAACATTCGGTTCCTGTCCCACTCACATGTCTACTGCAAAATCAGCCAGTTAGGGCAGCAGATGGATTAAAAAAATTGCTTCTCTGTGTGAGAATCATATAGAAGGCACAAAGACACTCTTTGGAAAAATGCACAGTGTCATACTGTTAGAGCAGTTGATGACAAAGGGCTTTGTGCAGTTAAGTGTGACATGTAAAGCGCATCTTTTTGTACCATATAGGTAGCTATGCTACATGTAACAATGACACCTGCCCTGACAAAATTTCAATGCCACAACAGGCCCACCTAACATGGTACTGTGAACATATCCAATTCAAAATCAAATCTGCATTGAACTTGTACTGTAGCCCTTCATAATCCATCAAAATCCAATTTGTACATTCAAAGATTACAGGCATAAACAAACATATGGACAGACAGAAAGACATGTAACTTCCTTATGCATTAATTGCACACAACAAACACCAGAAGCTGTAGAGTACTCAGTAACGTACATTTCCTACACAGGATTGTCTTAAGCCCCTCAGTGCAGAGGGATGTGCTCAGCCCAGGGCAATGTGTTCAGTTATATATTTTGGACAATTCTTATACACAAAACTATAGTCTAAGCTACTGATGTAACTGTCAAATGTACACCAATTTCATAAAAATGAACAAAAGAGACATGGTTATATTTTCATTGGCATGCTGGCTGCACCATGTTGACAGACCCTGCACTGAATGCAAGGTACATATTTGAACATACCTCTGTTCAGAATGTTGTTAAACACATCCTGTGCCGTGCCATCATTGAAGGGTGGAATGCCAGCCATGAATTCAAACAAGCACACGCCTAATGCCCACCAGTCCACTGCAGCTCCTGCAGCACAAAAACAACACATACAAGCACACGCCTAATGCCGATGAGTCCACTGCAGAACAAAAACAAAACATACAAGCACATGCCTAATGTCCACGAGTCCATTGCAGCACATAAACAACACTTACAGGCACATGTCTAATGCCCACCAGTCCATTGCAGCTCCTGCAGCACTAATATAACACACTGTGGAGGGGGGGGGGGGGGGGGTGGGTTTTGGGTGTTGTTATCATTAAAAAAAGTTTTCCGGAAATTTTTTTTTTAAAATAACCCCTTAAATAAATAAATAA
>Ga0136643_10005358_pt1 | contig 18053 bp, 4 predicted proteins | sample TergutLab28metaG_FD_96883 | JGI IMG/M metagenome (GOLD analysis project Ga0136643, IMG submission 96883) | Labiotermes labralis P1 segment gut microbial communities from Petit-Saut dam, French Guiana - Lab288 P1 (version 3) (version 3) | ecosystem: Host-associated > Arthropoda: Insects >...
GCATCGTGAACGTAACAGACGCACCGAGATGAGAACTGTTCTGAACACCAGTAGCCGGCACACTGTAGGCGTCGCCGCCATACCAACCCACCCCGCCTTTCCCCGCACGCCTTAGGTACCACCAAAGTTTCGAGATAACGGTAACGCCTTGTCTGTAGCTGGCTAAAAATAGCGACCCGCCAGCTGATAGACGTGGTTCACACGAGGGCGTGTACGGGAAATAAAAAACGGTCATAACTCCTTAACCGTCCAAAATCGGACACATGTTTATTTGACCTTTTTTGATCACAAAGACCTAGGAAATCACCTCCTGCAGTTATGCCCTAAAGTCGTGAAACACCCTGTATACATACATACATACATAACGTATGTACGTACATATGAGGTTTCACTTTCATCAGTCCCTAGAACACATTAGCATAGGACATACAGCATATCATAAAAATAAATCTGACTGACAACAATCAATAGTCACACAACAAACAGCTTCACATAAGCACACATAGGGTTAAAAACCACTACATCAAAAATAATATAATATTAAAAAAACAGTAAAAAGATCTGGTATAAACATTAACACCAATCATAATCAATTATTAAAAATTTAAAAACCCTCAATTAGGCCTCATATCAAATAGAATATTGAGAGTTCTTATTTATCCATACAACAAAATAAAATATAACAAAATGCATTTCATAAACTATCATATTTACTGCATGGAAAATACATTGTAAATTTTTATATATCATGGTCTCTACACGGTTACTAGGCCTGGTATACCTTCCAAATTAGTGATGTATTGAATTTTTTCTTTACATGTTAATGTCCAGTCTCCATAATCTCTCCTGATACACACACACACACACACACACAAGTGTACTTTTCTCAAAAAATTTGTCATGTGTCTGTCATTCTTGCTCCATAACGAAGCTGATCATGCAATCCATCAAAGATTAGATATTAAGGGGAACATTTCTCATTTCTTTAATTCTTGCTGTTTGCAAGGGAAGATTACATTAACTAACATGGTATCTGTGTCTGCACAAAAATCCTGCAAGAGCTTTTACTTGTTTGATTTTGGTGTAGGTTTGAAATGCTGGTTTTTAAGAGTAAACTGCAAATGAATTTTTATTTCTAGATGGTATACTGGATGCTGTGTATGACATCACAGTTGGGTATCCACGGACTCTGCCTCAGTCTGAGTTTGACATTTTAAAGGGACGCTTTCCAGAAGAAGTGCACTTCACAATAACTCGGTGAGTCAGCTTCATTCAAAATTTTTACTTGTTGTAAATTATTACTACATGTACTAAGAATGATCTGTCAGATGCAATGGAATCTGTAATTCCATTACGCAATAAGCATGCTAAAATAAAAAATATTTCCTCCATGAACTGCCTATTAAAGATCACTAACTCACTCCTTTGGAAGGCAAGTTTTACACTCTGAGCTGAGTAAGACAAAACTTCACAGGAGAGCCAGAAATAGGGATGCATAAAATTTATATGCTGTAACTGTATGTTTGCTTTATTGTCCTTGTTCAGTTTTGCTGGTTCCAGCCTTCCATCTGGGGAAGAAGAACTGAAAGATTGGTTGGCAACTCGATGGAAGATAAAAGAACAAACTCTAACTGAATTTTATGCTTCTGGATCATTTGAAACTTCTACTAAAAGCAATAAAAATCCAACATCTCCTGAAACACCCACATTTGATCTGTCTAATGGTTCCTTATACAAAGATGGACAAGTAATATGTAGAAACTCAATCCCTTCCCTCCCTAGTACAAGAGGGAATTCGTTGTGTAATACATGTTATTCATCTAGTAATATGAAGGTAAGTTGTCGCTATGATGCAAGTTTCAACCACCTTCAAAGCCATGAGAAATCCCATAGCACCATAAAGTATGTCACACTTCTATTCTGGACTCTGCTTTGTTTTGTTGCTTTGTATGGAATTCTCACATCCTTTGTTATTCAGATATTTGCCATCATGAATATTTCGTTCTTCTTGTGTTTGTCACTTTTCACTCAAGGTTTCCAACATTTAGAAATATATTTGTATAGATTCAAAAAAAAGGTGCTTGATTGGTAGAAACATCAACAGAGGAAAATAAACTCTCTTTCCTTATTACAAGTTAGCAGGTAATTGTCTGTGATATAATTGTTTATTGATATTCCTTTAGATCTTTGGAGTAAATAGCACCATGTTTTGACCCACACTTAAGTCATATTCAGGCCAATATTTTACATAAAAGAAATTACAATTACAAGTATAAGGTATATGTTGATAGTTTGAGATCTAAATCCTTACTTAAAAAATAATACATGTTTGCATACAAGTGCTACAGTGTTAAAATAATTGAAATATATGACAAGTTGTTGTCATGTCACGGGGTAGACTCTATTCCTGACAGTGACATTACTAAGATCAACAACACCTACTCTAAATGCACATCATAGGTTGATATGTGATGAGATTCTTAACAAAACACTTTTTCCTGGGCATTTACTTGATGAATGAGAAAAAAATTTTAAATTGGTCACCATCAATTAATACATACCATCATTATACACACTCATGAAGAAACACATTGACTGTTGTAACATACATCACTGGGAACAAAATTTCTCAGAGAAGATATGGCAGAAAATCAGCATCAAACATACGAACATGTACAGCAGTTTTATTGTATGTTACAGGTAACAAAAATCTTTAGGAAAGATAATGCAGAGAATAATAAATCCCCAGTATCAGAATTATTTTAAAATTATATCAAATTACCAAATATTTCAATGATTTCAACACAGTAGTACTGGTATGCAACACATATTATGTTTTAAGCAAGGAATGAGATCTCAGTGTATCAACGTGTAAGTTACGCATGAAAATGTAGTTTATTTTATGTAAAATATTGGTCTGAAAATGACATAAATGTGAATTGAAATGTGTTGCCATATCCTCTGAAGATCTACAGTAATATTAATAAGCAATATTGTCAAAAGTAGTTACATGATAATTTGTAATACTATAAAACACAATGCCAGTGAATGTCTAAGATGAAACTTTATTTTCATTTCATGTGATATGCCACAATTCAGTGCTCCAAATGGAACTGGCACAAAACATATAAAATTCCACAAAAAAGAGGCAGTTTTTGTGTAATTTAGATACTCATGATGGAGACTACCAAAGATTACTGTTTTCAGGGATATGAAAACATGTAGCTTTGTAGAGAGTTACCTAGTCCAAAGGTTAAGTTTGTGTTATTATTTTGCAAGTATTTGTTATTCAGTGGAATTAAAATTATCATTTTTTTTAAGTAGTATAGCCTTGCATATATTCACATGGACTCCGATTTTCAAGGTATGTCAGAAATTTATGAAATATGGAATGTAAGCACTAATTATGTGTATTGAATCTGACCACAAGTACTCGTATTATAAAAAATTTAAAGAAATGGTTATATAATTTTAAAGTTATATTAAATTTTAGGAATGGAAAAAGAATAAAAAATATGAAATGTGAGATTCTTACAAAAGTGTTGTTGAAGATTCTGATCTTCTGAGATGTTACACTGTGTCAAAATGTCAATAACTACAAACTTTTTGAAGGATCACAATAAAGATCACAATAAAGATGGAACATGCCAGCAAACTTTAATCTTCACTGCAGAATGTACTTGCATTAGATCTAGCTAGGCTCAGATCTGAATTAGCTGGCATATGAATCTGATGTCTTAACAGAGTCCATGAATTCCTCTGTTCCAGCCATCAAACCACTCTTCCTTATTTAGTATGCACACTAAGAATTCAGGTGGGCAGAGATTTCAGAATATAATTGTTTAGTGTAGGAGGATTTATGTAAGAGATATTTAGCAGGCCAAAGAGACATAGATGAAAGGAGGATACAAATTTAATTTCTTTTCATCAGTGCTTCTGTTGTCCTTGTACTTGCAAGTAGGTTGCATTTAATGTAACTAGATTACAAAATATATCTGTGATACAATATTATGTTAGTTTTGATGCATGTAAGTTAAGATCCATTTTGAGCACTGATATCATTTCAGTGCTGTTCTCTGACTGCAGTAATAAGAAAGGTACTTATTAGTCTGTTACAGAGCTGGGGCAAAGATAAACATGTTAGGGACCATTGTTAGGCCTACTTTTATTTTTTTAAAGATACCAAATGTGTGTACTAGTTACAGTATTTACGGCCTCATGTTAAAACTACTTCTTACAGATGGTGCAGAGAATTTAGTCAGCAGTGCTTAAAATGGTACACTGTGAAGCAAGTACTCCTACTTCATGCAACACTTCTGAAAGCATACAATTTTATAATTTTTTTAAAATTATGAAGCATATGATGATTATTCCTTATTCATTTCTGTGATGAAAGGGTACAGAATGGGCACAAGTATATAGAAAAGTGTCTGTCCAGTCTACTCTTCCTATCAAGCTATTCATCTGTTGCAAAATGGCCTTCTTTCCTCAAAGACCAGTGAGTGCAGTGAATATAATGTAAGAATGTATGCACATCCATAGAACCCTTTTTACTTTATAATAAATGTAAAGCAAATGTAAGAGGCTATTCATGCATTCAGGTAAATTTAGGATGAATTTTCAGTATTTATATATTAGTTATAATTTTAAAACATTCCTATCACATCATACACTGTAATGGAGGAAAAACTCAGATACATTTGCCGTGATTGAAGCCTTTGCCATGATGCAAACCAGTTTTTTTTCTGAATATTAGTTACACATATTATGTACTTGGTATATCTCCCTGTTGCATGTCCTAAAAATACTTACTAATGTTTTCTGCAGATCATACAAGAAGTCACTGCAAAAATACTCAGTAGATTTCATACAATTTATTACAATAGCATTCCACTGATCCAGACGCTGTTTATCTAGATCACCAATTATCCAGATTGATTTGGCCCTTCAGGTAACTTTGTCGAGAACTTTACAACATTAACTTGCCTTGAAACTACCAGCTATCAGATCAAGTACAATAGTACAGTGTTATGGTGTCCAGAACTTCAAATCAGGCATGGCTGAAAGGTTTAGATGCAAGTACATGCTGTAAAGAGTAACAGCCACATTTCAAACTGCCATTGCAGCCTCTTTTCAAAAAATAATCCAATTATCCAGATTTTCTGTATATCCAGGTGGCTCACCATCCCAGTTAATCCGGATAAGTGGAGTTCTACTCTACTAGGTAGTCAGTGACATGCATTACCACATATATTCTATGTACTCTCAAAATAACCAGATTATAAGTTTTCATTTTAAAAGTCCACTGATCTTCAGGACTATAGAATCTTCATATTTGTCCATTTTGAGCACTGAACTAATGGTGGGAGCTTTCAAATCCAACCAAAAGTTGGTTAAATTATTTAAACTGTGTGTTGTTTAGAAAAATTATTTATTATTTTCAGAGTCATTAATGGCAACTATCAGAATAGTTGTATCACGTGAATTCAATGTGCCAAATGAACAGAAATAATTTTGTAGCCTGTAAAGGCATAGACAAATGTGTAATGTGCAAATCTTATTGTAATGAGTAGGTTAGTACTGTAAAATTAAATGTCTCTTTAAATAGCATGTTACTGCTTTGTGGATAGATCAACGGTTTATAAGAAACCATTTAGCATACTGTAAGAACTGTTGAAGAAAGTGTCATAGATTTCAGCGCAGTAGTAACAGTAATGATTTTCCAACAGTTTAAAATGTGTTATTTGTCATACAATTACCATTACAGTGATAAATCACTTTAGTCCACGCTAGGCAATCCTGAGTTTAAGTTCTTGATAAGCTGCATACCATGTGTGTAAACATCCTTTCTCTGGCTTCCGTAATATCATAAATCCTATTGGATTATACTGCTTTATAACGAAGCCATGTAAAAACATTGGTTTTGTACTGTAAAACAATCCCTGTTCATAACGTTTAAACAATAAGATTCTGGTCTTATCCTGAACAAAAGTTGATTTCCTTCCTAAACTTATCAAAGGTGTACTAAAAATACATATTTTAACTAAATGAAACTAATTTTAGGCACAGACCAATGAATTAAAATTGTGTATTGCCTACAGATAATGTTCATATTCTCCCAATTTTCAGGTTGTTGCATATAATATAAAACAATAAATGTGCATTTATTGTTCCTTCCAATCTGTGCTGCATCATAAGATATTGTTAGCTTGGGGACAAAATGCTGCTCTATTTGTAGACAGGATTTTCATGCCATGATTCCTACAAAATGTCTGATTTTGTGCTTGTTCCTTACATACACATGTTTATCATTTGCAAGTTTATATTATATTCATTTTGCAGTAACTCAAGTCTTTATATTAAATTTGTACCTCAAAAGGAGCCAGATTCCTGCATAAATGAATGAATATAAGAATGAATATAATTGAATAATATTCAAGTAATTTTCAAGTCTGAAGTTGTGTCCAGGTGATTCAAACTTTGAGGAATCTTCTGCAGACTTCTTCATATTTGTATATTTTGTCTATTTGCATACAAGATGGGAAACGGTCAAGGTGCCAGGGTCAGTGCAGTGTCTGCCCTAGTGTATTCTACCCATATTTTGTCTCTGACAGTTTTTTATCTCCTCAAACCACAAAACAAGTCTGCAGTGAAATTTGTTTCTTGATACCATCTGTCAACCTGTCTTGAATCATGTAAAGTAATGTTAATTTAATAGGTTTCAAATTAAGAATTTATTTTTCCTCGTCAGTATGAAATTTCAAATATTTTCCTGCCTCTTTTACATTTTCCCACCCAAATGCAAAGAAAGTGTCTTAATTTAATAGTCCAAAGTTGTTAAAGTAACATGCAGCATTTGGTATAGACTACATACTTCTATCGTTTATTTTCCCTAACCTTATTATGATAGGAGTGCCAGGCCACCCAGGCATCTAAATTTTGTATGTTGGTGCCAAATATTTGTGGGTCCTCACTATGAAACTTGGTTCATGTCACCCTTCTGGTAACTAGAATTTTGGGGCAGCTTGTAGATTATTGGAAAATTTGTACATCTCTGTCTTAATCCTGATTTTTGCATCTGTGTTAAAAATTAGTGGAACACTTTGTGTGGATATGGTTCAGACTAGTTCACTAGAAATCTAAACCAGTGGTGTACATGGAGAGTTGGAAGGGATGAAGGGTACAGCTGCCCCTGGCAGCAAAGTCCAAGGGGTGGCAAATTTAGTGGAAAAATGTATATTTTAAGCAAAAAAATTTCACTTTCTGCTTTCAAAAAATTTGAAATTGTTGAGTCAAATAAAGGGAAATTCAATACATGATCATGATTTTTTCTAAGTTCATAATTCCTCTCATACACAGCCATTGTGATTAGTCGCCCCAGGCATCATAACCCTTGCTATTCCCCTGGTCTGAACAGATCTTTTCACAAGCCATTAGTTTTATTACAATTAGATTACTTTCAGTGAAACATTCCCCACTCAATGTACAACTGTTTTTTGTGGACATATGAGGCTCTATGTACAACATATAAATATACATACAATCTTTGTTGAATTGTGTTTTGCACATCTGTAGAATCAAGGCTTTACTTTAGGAGGGAGGGACATACAGTAGTAAAAGGCTGCATGAATGAAAGTTTTGTTTCAAATCTAATTAAGACAAACTTGAGTGACCTTCAATAATATCAGTAAAATACTATGGTTTTATATCCACTTAGTAACATTCCTCACAGAAGTTTCCTCAACTTTTAAATAAATCAATTCGCATACCACTCTATGTAAACAGTATGTTCTAGATCGAGGGTACAGCAGTAAAACACTGTGGATTGTAGGGATTATGTCACTCAAAGCTCCCCACTCTCTGCTTAGTGTTGTATGACCCCCTTTGGCCTGTATCAACCAGTGGAAGGCTACTGTCACTACTGTAGGTTATCATTCTGTTATCTATACTAACATGAATATGAATACTCTCTAAATTGTCCGAAATTAAACACGGTGTGCCACAAGGTTCCATCTTGGAACCCCTGCTTTTGTTGTTATATATAAATGAATTAACCAAGATAGTAAATAATGAATCTGGGCTATTATTATTTGTGGATGATAACAGTATGTTGTTTGTGCACCCTAATCCTATAGATTTTAATACAAATATCCATAAGTTTTATGGAATTTCAAATAGATGTTTTAATGTAAACTTACTTTCTCTAAATTTTGAGAAAACATAATACATTCAATTTACAAATAAAATAACACACTTACTTGTAGGAAGATTAGATATGGTGACAAAACAATTCCAAACTTATGTCATACAAAATTTCTTAGTTTAGCTGCTGACAATACATTATCTTGGAGAAACAATATTAATTTACTTATAAATATATAACTGGTTGCTCTGTACTTACATCTGTTAAGACATATATGTCTCATGCAACATAGATAATGACTTATTATTCTCTTTTTGACTCACTTATGACTTACAGTATTATATTTTGGTAGAGCTCTTCCTGTAGTCAAAAATTTTCAAGATAAAAAGAGAGCAAATAGAATTATTATGGGATAATAGTCGGACCCTAGTAGGAGCTTATTAAAAAATTGGAAATTTTGCCTCTTAAACCACAGTATATCTTTCTCCTTTTATTTGTGGTAAATATTAAGGATCTTTTCATGAAAAGTTCTGAAAATCATAAAATGCATACCAGACAAAGTAAAAATCTCCATCTGCCAGTGGCCAACTGTCTACCAACAAGGAGTTCATTACTCAGCTAAAAAACCTTTTAACAAGCTACACATAGAAATTAAAAAAAAAAGCACAGGAAATCCAAATAAATTTAAGAAAGCTTTAGAGAAAGTCTGGAATACACATTCATTTTATACATGGGAGGAATTCTACAATACTTCATTACATGTATACAGTAAGGAAAATCTGACTACAGTTATTCCCATGTTCTGCTGTTATTTAGAAACTCAGAATTATTTTAAGTTGTTTTCATGTTTACTTAAATTGTATTTAAATATTGATTGTAAAAAATGTTCATTGATGTGGTAACGTTTTTATATAAGAAATTGTACTTATATTATATGAAGCTTATTTTATTTGTAATTATTAATGTTTTACCCACTAGCATGATATGGTACAACATATTTATTTTTATTTGACGTATTCCACATCCAATGATTGTATTCAGCCTGTACAGATCTACTTTAATATAATAAATAAATACAAATACAGGTACAAAATACTAGAAAGGGGTATGCTAAGTACCCCGGCAGGGTTGCATTAAAACCTGAGGGAGATGTGGTGATGGTTGATCTATAGGACTTCTTTCTGTGGCATGACTGTATCTTCCATTCCCTGTAATATGTCACTGACTGGTTGTAAAACTAGTTTAATAACATCATTTAACCTTATTTAAATTAAACTAACCAATTTAACTTACACCAATAAATATACCTGTCAATCACAAATTATAGTTTGATATAAAACCAACAGTTCTATTTTTCAGCTTTTGGCAAGTCATCATCAGAATGCATAAATGTATAGAAAGGTGTAAGTTTAAATCAGTATATGCAGAACTGTACAGGGTTGAGATATCAGGCTTGTTACAACTGTAACTGAAAAAAAAATGGCAGCAAAAACCTGATATCATAAAAACTTCAGGGAAACATTTGTAAGAATATAATGGCTTGATACAATAGCTGCACATCATATATTGATATGGGACTACTCTGTATATGAATACTTGAATGTACATGGAGAGTGATAAACTAAGCTAAATCAGTTTTAAACTAATTGTATTTTACCAAAAGTATTGTAGGTAATATTTCTTGACTTACTCTGAATCCAAGGTATTAACCTATTTTTGATCCACAGAATGTAAATTAATTCAAATTCAAACTCCAAACATTAAATCATTAAACACATACATATTGGTCATGTATGGTAACACTCATGGCTGTAAAATTCAGGGGTATGTTATGATGTGCATGATCTAGGAATACATGAGCCACATGCAACCACTGCCTATGAGTTTAATAATCTGATATTATTAGGCCAGTAATAACATATGATGTGCGGCTGAGGTATCAAGGCATCATATCCATATGAATGTTCCTGGAAGGTTTTTATGATATTAGATTTTTGCTGATGTTTATAAATAACAATTTTAATAAGTTTGAGATCTTAAAACTTGAATAATTTTAAACATGCTGTTGTAAATTTACATGGGACATCCACTATTTATAATTTATATAAATTATCTACCACATGGAATTCATCATGAGTTACAATCTGTAACCTATGTTGATGACACTAGTATACTGGTAACTGATAGAAACACAGAAGAGTTAAAAACCAAAATTAATTCTACATTGGATTATATGCTAATTAGTTCTCAGTGAATGGGTTAGTTTTAAATATAGAAAAGACAAATCAAGCTAAATTTAGTCCAAGTTATTGTCAAAATGAACCATTCCAAATTACATAGTAAAATAAGGTAATACCTGGGACTAACACTATTAAACTCTCAGGACTAGAACTTGACATAAATATAAATTGGAACAATTATGTTTACAAAATTTTGCCTGAAATAAGTAGGGTTTACTACTTTGTTAGAATGATATATCCATATAGGAATACAACCACTCTCAATATAATTTATTTTGCCTATTTTCATGCTGTAATGAGGTATGGTATCATATTTTGTGGGAGTTCGGTAGAAGGTAAAAAAGTCTTCCAACAGCAAAAAACGACAATTAAAATTATGACCGGATAAAGTTCTAGGACAACATGCACACTGTTGTAATTCTACACAATGGCCCACACAAATACCCAAAACACGTTGCAGAAGTTAAGTGAATGCATAGTGCTTGAAGTGTTGTGTTCATTCTGGTAATAACAACAGTTATGTTTGGATTGTTGTCTTTAGAGAAATGTTGACAAATCATGTGATGAGCATAGTTGTGTTGTGTTAACTTGCTGCATCCTTAGATATAAAGGAATCATTATCAGCACCAATCTGTGTTGTTCCAGAATTCTAAAACTTTCAATACATCATATTCCAGTGGAAGAACTATTTCAATAGGAAAGAATTTTAATCTCGTTAATTTGTGTATAATACCGCACTTAGAAGTGTTTTAAAAATATCACTACATAATGAGTATCATATTATTTTGAGTAATAATGCTAGTTATGCTCTACATCGTTAAATATGGCGATGCATTAATGCTAAGCTCATCAATGTGTTATTTTCATGATGACAAATTTGCAGACTGGAAGGATAATATTTCTTCCTGTCACTGTTACTGTAGCATTATCTGCACAATCAGAAGGGTATAATATGAATTTAGACAATTGAATATTTATAAGAACACTTCATTCTGCAGGACGTAACAGTAACCATTAAAATCATCCAGCCAAATGGCACTAAAGTGACTGGAGGCACAAATATAAGTCTCCTTAGAAGTGTGTTGTTAATGGAAATATAGCAGGTTCAATAACAGAAAAATTTATAAATGGTGTTTCTCACAACAATACAATTTAGATATTTTGTAATTAAAAAATTTTAATACTCAAACCTACTCTATATATCAATGAAAGTAAGCATGCCATAAATTTTTCAGTTGTATATGTGTGTGTATATATATATATATATATAGATCATTATATAAATATTAAATCATGAGACATAAATGTGGAGGATTCAGAGTAATTTTTGTTTTTTTTGTCATCAGAAAAAAAAAATAGCTAATATTATCCAAATTTACAAGAATATATGAAATTACAATTAATGATCGAAAGCAAATAAAATTTGCCTTTGTGAGGCAATATCCCTTAGTTAACCCATGTCCAAGAGGACAGCCTTCTCAAGAATTTGGCATTTGTTCATTTAGCCATCTACAGAACCTGAAAGTTCATTGCCTTTCTTACAAGAGTCTGCCATTGAACTGTATCATCAAACATTTGAATCCAGTCCATACCCTCATACTGCATTTCTTTAGGGATCATTTTCCTCCCACATGTGCCTGCAACAAGTATGATATTAAGCCTGGTGAACTCACTGTAGAACATTCTCTATATAAAAGTCAATTCATGTAGGGTATGTCATATATTTAATATTGTATAAACAAGTAGCTTACTTACAGCAGCAAACAGCCAGTGATGTAGAGATAACACAGAAGAGCTGTACTTCTTATGGTTCCTTTCATATTGTTGAACTGTACAACATACATCCAGAAAGCAACTGACTGATGTAATATATGCAACAGTATCATGCAAAACTGGTTTAGTCACATGCCTGCTTGGATTTTAGTTGATGTTCAGTCTGAATCTTATTGACTGGTCCAGCTACAGTGGTTTACATAAATTTTACTGATTCACAACAGTATCTACTGGGAGATACCAATTAGTGTCTTGAAATAAGCAACAATTCATTTTCTCTGTCTCCTCCAAGTCAACATTCATCGTTACCCTCCAGATTCAGTAGAAACTTATTAAATTCTGCATGTAATATACTCTTATACATTGAAGTAAGATTTTTGCTGATTATCCTGTGTGAGTAACAACAGCTCTTTCAAAAGTTTGCTTGATTAAGGATAATAAAGTCACATATTAATACTAATCAAAAAACCCTCCCCAAATAATAACATAAAATATCATCCTGAAAAAGTGTCAATGTTCTTGGTTCAAAACTAGACCCTATTATTTTATAAACTAGAATTGTAATATCATAAATTATTTCCAGAGAAGTACAGAAGAGGTGGCACTTTTCTTGAGCTTGGATATATCACTGCTAATTAACCTGCTAGATGATGCAAGGCAATTCGTAATCCATTGATATTAGGATACACCAAAGCCAAAGCAGCACACTTCTGACACCATGTTTGTTAACACTTGGAATGCATTCATATACTTGAAGACTATACACATCTATAAGAGTGTCATATTTGGATCTAAAAATTCAGGTCTTACACTGCAGAATGATGTACACTGATTAAACTGCATGGATTTTAAAAGAGTACAAAATGATACAGGGGCCAGGGTAACATAGTCAGTATAGTGACAAAGCTACTGAGCTGGACGATCTGGGTTTTGATTCCCATCAGGGATAAAAGTGACTTTTCTCATCTCCAAAACGTCCAGACTGGCTTTGGGGCCTACCCAGCCTCCTATTCTGTGGGCCCCGAGGTTCATTCCATCGGGGTTTAAAAGGTCAGTAGACCATAACCATTGTTTCACCTTTATTATTAATTGTGGTATAGAATTAGTAATGGAAACAAAATGTAGGGTGCATATGAAGTCCTCTTCTGACAATGTACAGGAGTGTCTGTTATCTGATATATCACTCATATTTCAGTTCTTTAATATGTAAATATGACGTGAAATTCATGTATATATTATATGGAATAGGTAGTATTAACCACAACAACAATTAAAATTATGTTTCATAATGAATGGTAACACCAAAAATTTCTTTCCTGATTTGTCATGGTCACATTGCTACTTAAGAAATTACCAGATTCAGCTATCTGCATTGTATTTAACTTAGTGCATGTGAATGAGTGACTGTGTATGTTTGGAAAATTGTTTATACTGAAGTCACCTGCTGGATATTACAAATTAGAAGTCACATGGAGGAGATTATTGTTTTCAAAACACAGAAGCACAGCAGCAAATAGCGATAGCTTCCTATAATTATTGTATAATCCGTATATACATGGCACTTCAGAAGCATTGTGTATATGGTAATATTATTGTCATACTCTCATAACTTACAAAAAATGTGTTGGTGTTATATATGGTGTAGTTTAATCATTTAATGTTATACTTAACATAAATCATTTTGTGGTAATCAAAATCTCAATCATTCACACCTTGAATGTATATATGAACACTGTGTGGTGAAAATTAATAATGTTTAACTGTTTAACGAAGGTAGAAGTTAATTCATATAGAGATAATACAAGAAGTGTCTAATAGGATAAATATGAACAATTACAATAACAACCTGTAAGGGAACTATTAACTGGTTAAGCTGAAGTTTACTGAGCATTTAACAATACGGTAAGACAGTTATGAAAAATAAATGGAGAGCACTGGATAGAAAGCAGTTTTCCAAATTTCAGAGGACTTGTGATCTATTATAATTAGGCATAATTAGACAAACTTGTACTTTTTACTGCCCTCTAAACAAGTTGGCTGAAGTAGTACTACACGTGACTTGTTCTTGGGAGAGGCCTGTATCAAATTTTGGCTGGGATGCAGATTATTCTGATTTTTTCATGGTTTTATTCAATTCCCGCAGCATGATGCCAGAATAGTATCTGGATTAGGCCACACTTCCTTCCATATATTTTCTGATTCATTACTTACTAAACACCATACCATTCAATAATATACAGCTCGAGATATTTAACTGTCAAAAATAAACCACAAGAAATAAAATTTGTACTTCCCAAACACGTCTTTAGTGTCCATAAACGTGAATACATTTCCTTAACAGGTAGCTGGGAAATCATTTCTGTGGTATAGGCAAAACTGAAGAAACCAAATATTTCTTGGGACAAAACATCATCAGCACCATTGCCAGAATACCAGATCTTGCAAGACCTGCAGTATAAACTGAATCTTCAGCAGCTGCCACCTATTGCTGTGGTATTATGTACAGTTTACACTTCTCCAAGGATGCTTGTTGTATTTTCTCTATATGTATGAATTAAATTTGATTCACCGCTAAAGTTGCTTGGGAGTAAATTAAAAGGAAATAATTGGTCACTAGTCTTGTAGTCTAGGAAGTAATGAAAATGGGATGATAATAAAAATTAATGCAAGGTCATAACAGATTCATCAATTGTAGTTCTACAAATATATCATTTTTAAATGATAAATATAATTTGTGTGGTTTTTGTAATTTGAATTCAAGTGGGGTGTTTTAAGTCTGAGTCCTGGCTTCTCATCATGAGAACCTTGGTTCTATCCCAGGCTAATCCATGAGGCATTTGCATCTATCAAAGTAATACTGTGATGTGTCTGTCTGCTCTGAGTACTTTTGCCTTCACCTCTTGATGACTACTCCACCAATGCTCAATTTCCAACTTCTAGGGCAGCTCTTTGGCTTTTCATTGTACCTGTGACTCAGGCTTGTTATTAGCAGATCGTGAGGTAAACTGTACATAAATACATTACATACATACATACACACATATTTCTCGTCTATTCCAGTGTGTAGTATTTGTACAACCCATATCTTCTTCTTTATTTGTTTACCTTAATAATATTTTATTATTCCCTCCTTCTAAAGGCAAAATATTCTACTCAAAACACTCTTCTCAAAAATCTTCAATCATTATTCTCCTAAATATGATGGAATAAGTTTCATATAAATGTATTTTCTTTGGTATTTAGTAGGCATTATCTTGAAAGGAACATGCAGTAGTTAACATAAAATACACATTTTATTAGTGCATACAAAACTTTTATTGAAATACATCTGTTTTTATTCCATTTTTATTCAGATACATCCCAAAAAATAAGTAGGGTTATTTGGACCTTAACATAAAGTCATAGCACATATTGTCAAATTTAGACCAATAGCCAGTATTATTGATAAATTTTAGTAATTTCGTTACACTCATATCTTCCAGAATAAAGCTATTACAAGCAGACAGATAGATGAAAAAAAGGCACACATAATATAAAGTCATAGTACATATTGTCAAATCCAGACAAACAGTATTATTGATAAATTTTTGTTATTTCATCACACTCAAATCATTTAGAATAGAGGTGTTACATGCAGATAGACAGCTGAAAAAAGGATGTGATAGTCAATAGGTGTTACTGTACTGACATGAAACATACCAACTTGACAAATCACGAATGAAAAACACTCCCTTACTAGACCCAGAACGTATGTCAAAATGAAACACTATAAATAAACCTATCAACTGCTTAGAAGAGACTGTGTCCTGAAAATGACATGTACTCAGAACAAAATGCTACAGACACCTGTTCAGTTTTAGGCAGTGGTCACTCAATCATTACCTTGACAATATAGTATGACAACTGATGGCACTTGCAATATGTGAATGAAATCTACTCCCAAGCCATTTTAAAATAAAATAAAAAGGAAAATATTTGTAATACTGTACTTTGGTTGAATTGTAGTCTGAAAATTGGCAATAAATGAATTTTAAATGTGATTTCAAGATTATACAGTAGATTACACAATCAGTGGTTGGTGTACAATATTTTAAACACTACACTTCAGTAGTTGGTGTACTATATTTTAAACACTACACTTAAGTTTTTTTTAATAAAGGGTACACTGAAACTCATACATGTTAGTTTTTAAACAATTATAGTTTTTCTATCAAGAAACCGGATAAATAAGCATGTTTAGAGGAACACACAATTGTACTGATTCTGTACATAGTGATATTGAAACACTTTTTGTGACTGTGATTAATGAAAGCATCTGTATACATATTTAAATATGGCTCAACTCATGACCCTTCTCTGTGTAAATAGATTTATCTTAGAATAATGAATAAATGTATGAAGCCTTTGTGCTCTTGGCTGCCTGTTCTCCCATACTGTATGACTTTTACAGGATCACAAGAATCCACCTCATACAAAAACAAGAACAAAGAGGCTGTTTGTGACACTTACTTGCAAAACACATGGAGGAATTTACGTAGCAATTCTACAAATAATAAAGTCTTCTGGGACATCATGCTTTGTCATTGGGTCAGTAATTTCCAACACTTCAAAGGACTGAAGTACCTTTTTCTTCAGGGTCAAGCAGTTCTCCTTGAAGACAAGGCAGTATGATTCACCAAAACGCTGGGAACCACTCACCCAATGAGGCAGTGTCTCATTCCTCATGGACTGCATGACCCTGAAAATAAAGGCACTACTTCATTTGAAACACTGGGAACTATACATCCATTGATACAGAGTGACATCGCAGATGACTTGAATCCCTAGCAGAATCTCAAATCTTGCATAGCAATTTTGTGTTGGTAATACACAATTTATTAATTTTCCATACCTTCCTAACATGGATCAGTTGGTAATATGAGAGGTACAATGAAAGTAAGGCCTCCTATTATTTATCAGAAAATATATTTACAATTACAATCAAATTTACATATATCAGGGGTACATAATTTACAAAACTTCAGATTAATTTTCCAGTCTCACTTGTTGTCAACACATTCTTTCCAACTTTGTGTGGGACATGCTATGTTGGTGGCATAGAACCCTTTGCTGAAGCACTGCACAGTCTGTTAATGAAGTCATTTTTACCACTCTTAAAATGACAGAAAGAGTGTCTGACTGAGCTACCATGTATGGCATCTGCACCAAACATGCTTCTCAGTCCTATGTGTATCTCTGTTGGACTGGAGCCTTCTGCAGTATGAAATTGGATCACAACTCTCCACCTAGCATGTACATCCACAACATCTGCCACTTTGCACCACAAATATCCAGTGGGTAAGGCAAGAATCTCTACCCGGCCCAACATAAAAAAAGGGAGGCATTACATTCGTACTGACCTTCGTAAAACAATCAAACTGTAATGCTTTTATGGCCAAATTCTGAAGATTCATGACTCTCTGCTGTTCCTTCATACAGATGGAAGTTACCTTCTTCATGTTTTAATCAGAAGGTTAGTTGAGTGGTACACAACTGACTCTTCTTTTGGAGTTTATCAAGTTTAGTTTCATTCCTGACAGCTCAGTCAACAAAGTGATGGTATAAAGAACAGACAGCTGGAATTCAATTCCTGGCACAGACACTGCAATTCTGATCTTCACCACTGCATCTGAGAGTCCATTCAGCCTCCTATTCAATGGATAGTTGGGGTTCTTCCACCAGAGGTGAAGACAGCTGATCTCCATTAGTTCCAAGGTGCAGCTTTACATCAGCATTTGCCTTTCTGGCATGCTGCTAACCAAAACGATGGCTTTAACTTTCACCTTTAGGATTTACATAATATGGATCTCTTCTGACACTAGATATCATGACTTAGCATTTCGTTTTATATATATATA
>Ga0136643_10005360_pt1 | contig 18051 bp, 7 predicted proteins | sample TergutLab28metaG_FD_96883 | JGI IMG/M metagenome (GOLD analysis project Ga0136643, IMG submission 96883) | Labiotermes labralis P1 segment gut microbial communities from Petit-Saut dam, French Guiana - Lab288 P1 (version 3) (version 3) | ecosystem: Host-associated > Arthropoda: Insects >...
CAGATGGGTGGATAATATTAGGATGGATCTCCAGGAGGTAGGATGTGGGTATATGGACTGGATTGGGCGGGCCCAGGATAGAGATAGGTGGCGGACGCTTGTGAGTGCGGTAATGAACCTTCGAGTTCCGTAAAATGCGGGGAATTTCTTGACTAGCTGCAAACCAGTTGGCTTCTCAAGAAGGACTCTGCACCATGGAGTAAGTATACTGGCCGAGTTACAGTTCGTCAGCTTTGGTGTGCACATCAATGTTGAAGTGGACGCTTTGGGTATAGTGGCGTTTGTGTTTACGTAAAAATATCAGGGTTAACACAAGCTATCTATACGATCATCACCTTTCATTGTGAAACAATCATGGCATCAGACAGGCCCCTTAAAATACACGTAAAAAGTATAGGATGGGCACACATCATTCTTAACATTTCCATCTCTCAATGTGAAGCAATCAGGGCATCAGACATGTCTCTTAATAACAGATGTCGAAAAGATAGAGTGATCGCAAATAATGCTTGTCATCGCCTCGCGTACTCTGAAACAGTCAGGGTATCATACACGCCCCGTAAAATAACGGACATACAGTAAATGGCGAGAAAAAATTAACTTTAACATTGCCGACCTTTACTGTGAAACAATAAGGGCATCATATAGGTCTTTTATTAATGGATGTAAGGAATACAGGGTCAGCACAAACTATTGTAACTGTATCATTATTATTGTGAATCAACGAGTCAAGAAAACGGCATCCGAACATTCATAAATGAGACCAGTATGTAGTTTTAAACTAGGCAAAAGTTTAGGTGCCACTAAAAATTACGACGAAGATTATTAATAACGAAATGCGACAAGAATCTACACAATGAAAACAAAACCCATTCATTAATAAACAGGTTCCACTGGCGTCATTCCCTACACAAACCTTAGAACACCACAAAAAATACGTGTTGTGGTCAAAATGTTTCTGAAAAATGCACAGGATTGATGACAATATTTGCACCGTGACTGCTGCAGAAGGAAATGACCTGCCTACTTTTGCTGGACTATCACTGCTAGTACTTGGAGCTTGTCTACGTCACACTGGCCCGCTGCGGTTGCCCAGCCAACCAGCAGGTTGAACGTAGGCAACAATTCAAACAGCATGACGCCTATGTCAGTATGACTAAGAACTGCACCATTATGTTTGTTTCAGAACTAAAGTAAAACCGCTAAAACTTGGCCACTCAGCTGCGCTATAGTACGAATATGCTTGCGAGCCAGCTTTGTCGTGACGCGCATCGCGTTGACATCCATCGGACGGTATGTCTTTAGCAACACACAGTTTTACTGTATAAACAGCCTGGACACAATTTCAGTTGACTAATTAGTTTCAAGCAGTCGGTGACAAAGCAGTCCTGGTCGGCTCGCCACTGCAACCATGTTCGCAGCGTTACTATTCCAAGACCTAACATACACAGGTCTGCCGCGCCATGATTCATGAGGTTAGTAGCCATCGTCTACCACGGATGCCCGCGTTATATCTTAGGCCAGTCAGTTTCGGCATTTGTGGTGGATAAAGTAGCACCGGGAGAGGTTTTCCTCCGAGTAACCGGGTTCTCTCCTACCAGTGTTATTCCAATGGTCCATATTCATACACATGCGTATTTCATTCATCTATCACAGGCGCGATGATCTTAGGAAATAAAAGTCATTAGATAAAACATGAGGTGATGATTGACCTCCAAAATAAATGCGATGTTAGTTTACTTCAGCCAGTTCAGGCCAGGGACAAATAACGTTTCTTCCAATGAAGTTTCTGTTACACAAAAGGCAGTAGAATTTCTCTCTTAATCAGCTAAGCGAAAAATCAGCTTCTCAAGAATTCAGCAACTTGAAATCACGTTGTTTTCGAACCGCAGTTGGTCTTAGATCATTTAACGACATTTTTAAAGTACGCGGATCATACAGCATCAAAAGGGGATGAATTTGAATAATGTGGAAGGCACTGTTGGAGGGGTGTTTAAGCCAGTGGCATGCTTTACAGAATGGGAAAGAAAATACTTCGATAGCTATTTTGCATTTATTATTCTGACATCATCTTTCTGGTTACTGTAGGGAGATGCTTGCCATTGCGATACATACAGCAGAGTGAGAAAAACCTATCTACAGGACGGTGAATTTTGCGAGACTTTTCCAAAGGCGTTTTCCAAGACTTATCCATGTGCAGACGACTTCAATTTTCCTCCGTATTACGCGCTGTTCATTCAGTCTACAAGGAATACAAAAAAACAGCTTAATTGCTTAACCCAGTTGTAAGTCACATTTGTTGCATTTCCGCTTAACAAAATAAAATTTGTGCGCTAATGAATACATGTTTTTAGAGTTTGGACCACATATTTTTAAATCTTTGGGTGAAATAAACTTTTCAATACATAACGTAAGTAATATTTCCATATGTAGTTACCACGCAGGCCCGTTAGAAGTGTGGCGAGCCGCAGGTTACCTTTTCATGTTCTAGACTACCTGTAACTGACCTACAGGCACAGCTGTTTAACAGTCAACTTTTATGCAAGGCCCAAGACAGTCCGCAACACACTTCTGGACACAATACAATACGGATGCTGCAAATGTAAAGTTAATTCATGAAGAAGGATAGAAGCGAAGAGAATACAACTGTACATAAAAACGTAAAAACTGGCCTCGTTAATTTTCCGTATAAAAATAGCTTATTCAGAGTCAATAATAACACTGCAAAACGTACTGTTGAAAAATAACAAAATAAATGAGCCGCAGACGTGGCTAAAAATTCTTAAGTTTATAGCTTGTGGTTAACGGTTCCCGAGTATTTGTCTTGCTCTAAGTCCCGTCTTAGTGAATTCAAACCTTGCATTCCTCACTTAATGAGTTTTGGTTTTCTAAAATTTCGATAAGCTCAATGGCTGTGAACAGAGGAAGTGCATTCAACAGCAAGGAATCCAAATTGCATAGGATGGTGGTTCGTTGTAATCCCAGCCTGGGTAATTATACAACACAAATGAGGTATTCGTGGTTTTCAACGCCACATTCAAGCAGATACTAGGATGGCAGTTTAATACCACGAAAGATCGAAGTTTCTGGCCGTCCTCATCACTGAACACAGAAATTTGTCCAAACACTTTAAAACAATGGTACTACATAACAAAACAATTCATAAATATTCTACTTGTAACATTCACATGTGCTTACGCTCAGAGATGATTTTTTTATCCATCTGTAACATGGAATCCTTAAAGGACTCTACAACAAGCACTTAGTCATCACCCAGGATTGACTTAAGCTTCACTCAAGGGACATAACTGCCTACATTATTATTATTATTATCATCATCATCATTATCATCCCCTTTATGCAGGGTATTTATACTTATATTCCTGACACAAACTATGTCCCTAGGAAATACAGTGTTGCAGCTATTCTGTTGTTACTATCCATGGTGCTTATATCGTTAGTTTCAGTGTTTAATCTATTGTACTTTTACATTAGTACTTTCCTCAGTATGTGTGCAGTGCCCAATATGGCTGTTTTCTCGAGTTCCTTGACTTCATGTTTTCCTGGTATGCTGCTCACGTATTTTCTGAATGACTTTGAAATGGTCCCAGTCGCCCCTATTATTACTGGTATCACCTTTGTTTTTACATTCCACATGCGCTGTATTTCTATTGTAAGGTCTTTATATTTTAAAAACTTCTCGGCTTCCTCTTTAATAATTTATTATTATTATTATTATTATTATTATTATTATTACAGTGTTACGAATATGCATTCTACTTGACTAAAGTTAAAACTACCAAAATGTTATGAATATTAATATTTTGAAATACAAAAAAAAGGGAAACACTAAAAGTTACCGTTCTAGTGACAGGATATGCGTCCTTATCGTTATAGTATTATTAGCACATTCATATTCTCATTCTCTAACGTTCTACTGTTTATTTCCACTGTGCAATATAGCGACTGCTGCTTGCACAAAACGGCTGTCAAGTAGTCAAACCCAGTTGAGCACTGACAGCTCTCTACACACAGAATATTCAGTACGGGCGCATAACAGCACGATATACAGAAAAGTGAAAGGATATACAATCAATATATTTTTCGTAAATACCGAATATTGAAGGAAGAAATAACTGCAGAACAGCTGGTATGAGGGCCAGGAATGGAATCAGGTACTAACAGGACTCAAATACAGCACGTCGCCGTTTTAGCTATACACGTATGTGTCGTATTTACCTTAAGGTACGAGTATTAGAATTCATAACGCACAGATTTTGATCTAGGTATGGCATACCGGTGCTTAGCACTGTGACCATTTTAATATGTATGTGTGTGTGTGTGTGTGTGTGTGTGTGTGGTAGATACACGCTAGTTCTCAAACAAACCGAGGCAATGATATACTGTGGTTGTGGAATTCAATTCATTCGAGGTAGAATACTTTCCTGGTTGTAAGAAACGTCAGTAAAAAGAAGGCACATGTGGATAAGGTAAGAAACTTCTTCCAGATTTTTCGACAAAAAACACCTTAATCAGTTTACAAGGAAACAGACATGAAAATCACGCTTTTGTGAGTCATACGTCAGTGATTCTTCTTTGGTGTTCGTTGGCATTGCTCCACGACGATTCGAATTGCTTCGTTTAAATGTTACATACACAGGAAGTGCTCAAGAGTCGGCGTGCTTCTTCAGTTTAGAGCCTTGTCCGTTGTAGAAGGTTTCTAAGTGAGTGCATGGATATCTTACCAATAGACACAAGGAAAGAAATTCTGGGAATAACGTACTCCACTTCAAACGCCTGAAAGGTGACGCATTCAAGAACAACAAATTGACAATTATGCAATTCTACCCATAATTTCCCCTAGTTCAGATATTCACCACATATATTTTTTTCTAGATTTGACTATAAGGACTCTGGCGTTGGTCATATTTGGTCATGTTAACATACAAGCACTGTCGCGCATAATATATGTAAGTAAAAACATTCTCCATACTCAAACAAGTTCTGTATATCTGGCACCAAAGTTTGATTTGCTGTCTCCATCAGCCCTACTACTATATAGCCTGTAAATTTCAAAGGGATGCCGAAGTTTATGGAAGGAAATTGTGTTCTCCGTGAGGTAAGAACTGAATTTTTATAAATAATGTACATTGGTTTCATCTAGGAGGGACGAGGTAAACGGGGAATGGAGGAGATCGCATAACGAGGAGCTAAATGATTTGTACTCCTCACCCAATATTGTGCGGGTGATAAAATCGAGAAGAATGAGATGGGTTGGGCATGTGGCGCGTATGGGTGAGGAGAGGGGGGTGTATGGGGTCTTGGTGGGGAAACCGGAGGGAAAGAGACCACTGGGGAGACCGAGGCGTAGATGTATGAATAATATTAGGATGGATCTCCTGGAGGTGGGATGTGGGTATGTGGACTGGATTGGGATGGCCCAGGATAGAGACAGGTGGCGGACGCTTGTGAGTGCGGTAATGAACCTTCGGGTTCCGTGAAATGGGGTGAATTTCTTGACTAGCTGCAAACCAGTTAGCTTCTCAAGAAGGACTCTGCACCATGGAGTAAGTAATGTACATTAGTTTCAGCCTTTATACAGAGTTCGTACTTGCGACTGTGCTGGTTTTTCTTTCGTATAAACAGCCATCAACCAATGCAACGGCTTGCAGATCCAATCTACACATCACAGCTTCAATAAAAATGTTATTTCGTGCTGTAACAATTTGCATTAAACTCTGAAATGACCTACCAAACTTGCTGCAATGCGCAGAACAACGAATTACCATTAAATCTAGGTTCTAAAACGAACGTATTACATCACACACATCTACTACACAATTTATAACTAAGAAGATATCTGAAATAATTTATGTAAATTCGAAATAAATCGCTTGCTGCATCACAAAGGCTCAATATACAGTGTCATAGCAATCAGGCCACAGATTACGGACGGAAGGAGTCTCAGGAGACATTCACTGGATCAATGTAAGCTAAACACTAGACCACACATCCAAGCACAACTAACACTCCTGATCCCAGTACGTGGGAAGCTCAGGATCAATCTGCAACCGGGGTCGGTGGGCAAGAGTCTGTGGTCATCACAGACAATACTTGGACGGTCCTCCGAAACGTGTGTATTTCGGTAACGTACACAATTTATAGTGCGAAGTTCCACTGCGATCTTATTGTTTTATTTCATACTATGGCTCAGGTGGTTATCTCCACTTCTTAGACCCAAATATTGTTCGTTCCGCTGTATTTCCGTTCCTTCACCAAAACATCAGACTAACATTAAAAGGCGAACAAAACACCGGGTAAAAGTGTGTACAAAGCGCAAAATATTAATTTCTGATAACACTTCGTTACAAACGCTACGACGAACCACCCAGTTCAAGATGACTTGGCTTGTGGGAAAGTTTCATTACTGTGCATCAGGGACAGGAAGATGAAGAACAAGAGAACGGCTCACAACATAAATCTACGGAAATGGAACAGATATTATTTTCCTAACTGATAAAAATAAATGTCATTAAAACAATAACGCAGATAAAATAAATGTAGATCAACTGATCGCGTCCTTCATTTAACTATGAAACAATTATAACTTAATATGGTACGAACGCACGACATCCTGAAAAATTTAATCGGATATTTATTACATTGCCAAGACAGGAAATGTAACAAACAAACATCTATTATGTCACAATCATTCAGTATATATCCAGGTGCCAAAGGATAAAATCTTTGTGGACTAGGCGCCAGGCAGCTACCCTGCAACTTGCTGTCATTACGAGCTTGATGCAAACACAGTGCACTGTATTTACAAACATAAGCTAATGCAAGCTAAACTCGCTATTCAGCGAAAACCTTCAAGCGAAATGTTACAAACAACTGCTATCAAAACCACGTACTTTGTTCCCTGCTTCCAAGTTGGACCGAATAACGCAAGACAGCATACGTCAAATCGCCATGTCTGTATGCATGCAATATTTAATTACTAGCCAATTATACCGAAAATGCTTAACTTCAATCGATGTTGCAAAAGCAGCAACATATCATTCGTCCCAACCTCCTACAGGCAAGGTAAAGTGTTACTGTTGCAGGACCGGTGTGGCCCAGAGGGTGGGTAGAGGTATAGCTCTACTCTTCCATGACCGCAGCACTAGAAGGGGGTGAGTGGTCAGCAGCACTCCCCGCCCGCACTTTACCCCCGGGAAAGACCCGGTACCCATTTTACAGGAGGCTGGGTGGCCCCAGGGCCGGTCTGGACTGGCGGAAAATCTCGTCCCCACCGGGATTCGATCCCGCACCGTCCAGCCCGACTGAGCTACCGGGCCCACACAACCTCCTATAGGTACAAACCATAAATTACGGTTTAAGATGTAGAAACGATTCATCCGCTTATTGTGAAAATCCAGCGTCACTGTTATTTGCAATGTAATAAATTTCGATTCCTATAAACGTCAGTGAAAGTACTGAACAGCTCGAAAATATCATCTTCTGTCTGCCCTCATAAAATGAGCGACCGGTGAGTACAGACTTTACACAAAAGCAGACATAAATATTTTAATAATATATTTAAATGGTACATAAATTTTAAAAAAAATAATTAAGTTAAAAGGGTTATCTACAGACTTTTATGGGACAAAACTAGGCAGCGCCTAGATTTATATTCAGCAAAAACGGGAAGTTTGAGGAAGGTAACTTCTACGCCTCAAAACGAAACTGTCATTGAATTCAATATGTACAGGGAGACCCTGCTTCTGGTATACGTAAGTTCCTTGCAGTGCTGGTACGTTAAATACAGGCATAATGACTACAACAGTTAATGCAAGGTAAAGTTAAACACAGTAAGCACCAACACTGCTCAGCATTTCTTCCTAAGAAGCTGGTCAATGTCACGGAATAGGAAGGTCCATTAACGTCTACCGAAGTCGGCCACCGAACCCGGGCCCTGTACCGACTCCGATCACATCCTCACACCCTCCTTCTTCAAAATTAATTTAATAATAATAATAATAATAATAAACTGCAATTTAGTTGTCACCCGGTGGCAGTGGTTATTTTACATGTATACAAAATATGAAATTGGTTACTAATATTTTTAGGTCGGAAGGGCTACATGAGAAGCATGTAGTAGCAACTTGGAATCTTGGGAACCATCTCAGCTTTTGCTTATGGACACAGGAAAACCAAGAAAAACTTGTGTCGAGGTGGCCGGTCGCAGGACCTTCCGAATACTGACTTTTAGCCAGCAGTCCGGCATCTAAAGTAAAAACAGCAATTCACACATAGTACAACAAATACACATTAGATGACAACAATACACACAACTACAAAAATACACACAAGACAATTAACAACAATAAACACAAGACATCTTAAAATACAACATGCTGAAAAGGTAAACATCACCAAGGTAAGAAAGTACAGTATATAGTTTCTTGTATTTTTTCCCACACATATTTTACTCACACTTTCACCCCAGCCCTTCACTTCTCACCACTAATATCTAGTCGACCCAAATGATCTCTACCCATAATCGTTTACGAGTAAAATTTCCGAAGAATTTTTCAACTTTCCCCATAAATACTTCAAGTCACATCCCCATCGTCCTCGATCTGATCACCTTAGCAATACAATACACTAAACCAATCCAACAAATACTGGGTTTTCAGATTAAGACTCTGCGAAGACGCCTGTTAAAAGCCAACAAGCCTCGGCCATTTCAGCGTTTACACTGGGTTTAAAGAGCATTATATAATGAAAACCCTCTACCTCACTATCGCAGTCTCTCTTTCTCCGACGAACCTCATCGGTGTCGTTGGTTCTTCCTGTGAGTCAAAGGTATGACATCTATTACCGTCTGGTACTTCGAACTCGTGGTAGGTAAAGGAACGATGGGTGATTTTTCAGTCTCTTATTTCCATTACATCGCACGTCCCTCCAAAGAAATTACGAGTTTCTTCGGTTCAGAAAATGTCACACTGCTGCTCACGTTCATATTGGACGTAACACGATTTCGGGTAAAAAAACATAAAGCAACTGTGAATGATCTTATCATAATCAGCGCTGTGGGGAGGGCGGTCCATACCTTCCTTGTCGCAGCGCCTTAACCAGTCATAAGTGCACTCAGCAGTGTGAGACTCACCGATTACCATCTTTTCGGGACCCTTAAGCAGCACCTGACAAGCGATTAGCAACAGACGCCGACGTGAAGCAAGCTGTCACCTCATAGCTGCACACACTTTGAAATAGATTTCTTCTATACGACGGGATTCGCACCATTGTACAACGGTGTGAAAAACGCGCATGGTAATTACGTTGAGGTTTGATGTATACCACCTGCTACCCATGTGCAATGTACACATCGAAGTCAGAATACAGGTCTCAGGGTCCGAGTGTCATCTTCTTTTATAAACTTCCTTGTCTGTGTGCGTGTGTGTGTGTGTGTGTGTTTATGTGTGGTTGTGTCTGTGTCTGTTTGTCTGCGCGCGCGCGCGTGTGTGTGTGTGGATAAGTGAATGTGTGTAGTCCATTGGTCCACAGCTTATAATATTAAATTAATAGCCCTGATCTATAATTTATTAGCAGCACTGTCAATTCTGCGTGTGCTTATTGTACAATAAACCTCTTATTTCGTTCAACAACACAATATTATTAATTCCACAATCCCACAAACTAAAGTGTGTCGTTACATTCGGTTTCCGTGCACGCTTCCGCAGGGGGCGACGGTCTCGGCGGATTACAAAATTGGAACCATTGGCCTGGAGAGTTATACTGTTACACTAACCTGCTCCGGTAATTACTGCCAAACATAAATAAAATTTCCCCTTACTAAGGTACACGAATTCCTTGGTCTTAGTGGTATATTGACCTAATATATATAATTGTTTAGCACTTACAATTGAAGCACATAACTTAATCCTATGCCAAAAAGATTCAAAAGTGCCTCACCGATCTACTGTACTTTAATACTACATCCATACTAACACTGAGAATGGAAGAGTTGTCGCCACGAACTCCTGACAATTTTCAGCACTTCAGTCAGCTGTAAATAATTTTTTTTATAAGTAGAGCACATCCCGTTGTGTTTAAGTATAATATTAAAATCAACTATATACTTCCTCAAACACGACTATCTTATATATTATTTTCTATATTTTATCAATTTAAATTAATAAAATATGAGATAGTTGTATTTGACGAAGTATATATTTTATTTCATTTTAATAATGTAAATAAACTACCTCTATACAGTTTAATTTTATAATTTATTTCGAGGAGACAACCAAAAGCAGACTCTTTATCAAGGAACGTTAACAACGTGCGGTCTATTTCACAAACTGATGTCAGGATTATGCAACTTCTAATCAAGGGGTTTGAACTCCACCAGCACTCAACGAACCAGGTAAATGAACAGAACACAGACTGACAAGTCAATTTATCACAACCGTATTTATTAACATCTCGTTAACTCATTCTATTGGTTTAATCAATGATCTGAAGGCTGCTCTCCAAGTAACCTTGGCAAAGGAAGACAGTTTGCAAGCGGCATTTTTTTTTTACCTTCAAGGAAGCATTAATAGCAGCTGAAGTGTTATGGTTTCTTTACATCCAGCACAAAGAGCGGAACGTTAGAGTTATAAACAAACAACGCTACACAAGGGAAATAAATAGCGCTGATTCCGAAACTGAATACGTAGCTTTTAAAGCCCCCTTAACATTACGTCTTATTCGATGGGATTTTCCTGAGCAATACCGTAGCAATGTAACTGACTCTGTCACCTGCTAACAACATTTCGTCACTGAAGGATATAGGCCTATTTTATTGGCAATAATAGGCCCACATATTTCAGTATAACATAACTATGCAGTATTCAACAAATCAGCAACATGTTTCGGCTTGTAGCAAAGCCATCTTGACGCTGTGTACGTGAATCACAAAGACAAAATTAAGAACTGTAATACATACAAGTTACTTTATATTTATTTCAAAACAAACGAATATGCATATAGTTAAATGCTGTAAGGGGCTGAGTGGGACACATTAAGATTTCAGTATATCTATTTTTGAATTACTCTATCTCCAGATACCATAATAATAATAATGTCTGAGTCAAATGCCAAGTGGCCAATAACACAAACTCCACACACACACACAAATAACAAAAGAATATAAAAAGCACACAAGATAGGCAATATACGTACAAAGTAACAATGTGGCGCGTTAGTGCAACCATTACTGCAGTGGAAAAGCAGTAAGTATTACATTCTCTAAAAGTGTGTTTGTAGCCTTACTTATCCGGCAGGGTATGCGCGTGCGCCTCGTCATTTTTGGTCTGTACTACTCTACCGATCTTCGTCCACATTATCCCATAAACGGCACGATTGTCGAAAACAGCGAACACAAAACGTGTTTTTATCTCAGTATTTAAACCAACTTGATGCACAAAATTTGTTTCACAATAAGTTTTTATTTCATGCCTCTACATGTTTCGAGCACGTGTGCTCATCATCAGGAGGTCAAAATTGCATTACACAGCCTCTGGTATCATCACACCTATAGGTGTGATGATTTTGACCTCCTGATGATGAGCACATGTACTCGAAACATGTAGAGGCATGAAATAAAAACTTATTGTGAAACAAATTTTGTGCATCTAGTTGGTTAAATACCGACATAAATATACTGAGATGCACGGTCAGCAAAACGTCAAAACAAAACGTGTGTTTTAATTTTCTCCACAACATTTGTCCGAAACGTTTTTCATTCTAAGAACAACTGAGCGAGATAATGATAACAAATGTATACTGGTCGTCATGTACAGTACCCGCTATTCTTGTCCGATTTTAATGAAACGTGAATTTTCTAAGCATAATTAAAAAAAAAAATACTCCAGCATAAAACTTCATGCAAATTCGCCCAATGGGATCCGAGTTGCTCCATACGGGACGGACGGACAGACATGACAGCTAACAGTCGCTTTTCACAATTTTGCGAATGCTCCTAACAAACACAAGCAGAAGCACTTACACATCTCACCAGACCCATCAGCCGAACTACACGGCATCACATCACAGTAGGCAGCATATAACGTACATGAAATGTTGCTGTTCGAAATACGAAAGGTGAAGACTATATTGGAACATGACTTTACAATGTTGGCAGCAAAACAGATGGCCAAGGAGTATATAAGAATACAGTACAGTCCGCGCATCGTACTTTAGGGTTTCATAAATTCACATCAGTGTTACGATAAACGGTTTCCTGGCCACGTTTTAAAGCAGGTACTGCCCCCATACATCTGAAACTTGACACAGACACCGTTCGAGGATGCTGGTACACCAAGTTCTTGCTGTGCGCCCGTTTTACGCCTTTTATCTTTAACGCCCCTTACCAAACTACACCGCCAATTAATTTAGGCTATTTAATTTTCCGTTTAACGCCCTTTGGCTGATTTATCTGCACTTAATTAGGATTTTCATGGCAATTTGTTCAGGAACATAACTAGGAAGTGAAAAAGACGTTGATGTTCAATGTTGAAGCGAGTGGTCTGTGTTCCCAGAGTGTCGGAGGAACTACTTACTGCCTTCTGCACTGAGGTAGTCTACACCTGGTTTATTTTTACGTAATTCTTTTGTGCCCTCTTACTGACGTTACTTGGGTAGCTACAGTGATCATAACGACTAAATGTGAACTCCCGCGGAAATTCTGCCAGACAGTGGCAGGCACTTGGACTTCACTACTGCTACGCAGTACCCTTTGAAACAGCAGCAAAGCTTACCAATTACGCACGCTACTTTGTATCAGAAGACAATATCAAGAAAAGACCAGAATAATAGCCTAACGCTCATTTATCACTTCGCAAGCTCAGACGATTCTTCATGATGCTCGATTCCTCGTGACAAACGAAAACAGAAAAGGAATAAGAACATGAACCCATGGTTTATCATTCCAAGAACGTCCTTGGTTGGGATTAAAATAATCTCGTACTTTATAAACCGACAAATAAATCATGACATCGAGAACGAGTAGATGATGCATACATCACCTTAATTTATCGTCAACTACGGCCACACTTACGTAAATAATGAAGGAAACGTCACAACATAATCTGCTACAACGGTTATAAACGCAATGAAGCGAAAACCTACTAGAAAGAAACTTTCACCACACGAATGTGATTAAACTAATGCAAAACACAATTTTGTAACCCCAAATGATATAAACAAACAACCCCTGACGAACTTCACTTGCCCAAGAAAAACGCGTTGTTAAAACGAAAGCCAGGTCTTGGCATGAAATCAAACATTTCTTTTCGGCAGAAGTAGCGAAGGGAAAACTCAGTTAACCTACGACATCCTTTCGTCGTAGCCAAAGTAAGTCGGTGCAGTGACAGGGATTGTAGTCAAGATGGAAAACATTACATATGGTAATTTCTGCAAAACCATCGCGTTACGCAGATACGCGGTGGCGCGGTTGGACAAGACACTGCCCTACAAGCCAGAAAGTCGCAGATTCGATTCCATATAGGATCAATGGGATTTGTCATTCAGGCCGCATTATGGCCCAGGGATCGACCCAGCCTCTTGCAGAAATGTGTACCAGGGATAATTTCTGGGCAGTAAAGGTGGCCGGTGTGTTGGGCTGACAACCTTACCACCTCATGCGCAGACTGTTAAGAAATTCTGGGAGCCTCAACCTCCTGGAGCCCTAAGGGCTTGTCCAGGCCTGTAATGGGACTGCTTTACCTTTTTACCCGCATTATAAGCATGCATCTGTCCCTGTTTAAGGACACTTAGAAACAACGCATTTAAATTTCCATTTTAGCTTATTTTCCTCCTTAGAAGGTACAAAATTAGTTTTTGATATCACCAATCAGTCCGGGTGCATGTCTCGGTGCGTCTGTGTGTTCACATTTACACTTTTTAAAGACTTCGGCACTACTCACGAAACTTGACATGAACATTATATTCTTGGAGGATATCTCAACGACTTACCTGTCAATTACCTACAATAGGCAATAACAAAATGGAGAATGCGCGAACTCGTGAGGCGGCAGTGATACTAGCGCCACTTGTGTTTAAGACTTGATATGACGTACGATGAAAGACACTGCGAAAAGTATTAAACTTGCATTACGTAACATCATATTTGCGTAATTCAACGAAACAAGACCTGGTAGTGCAAAAATTTTCCATAGTTCCTGCTTTTTTGAGGAAACCAATGAAAAACGTGTAATATTTCCTAAAGATATAAACAGATACAGCTCCACACGATTATTATGGTACAAACAATATGCTGTACAATACAAAAGTAGTGTGATGATACTGCACAAACCGTTTATAATACTTTTACAAACTAACGAATATTATTAGTAAGTGACCCTGCACGACTTTTTTTTAAGAATACACTAGTCACTACGGCGACAGGGTTTATTTCACACGTAGAAAAAAATTTCACGAGCCGTGTGCGATTATCTTCAAAATCTCAGGCCACAATACGGAATCATTTATTATTATTATTACTACTACTACTACTACTACTACTACTGCTACTACTATGGACCGCGGTAGCACAGTGGTTAAGGCGCTGTGCTACAAATCGGAAAGTCGCTGGTTCGATTCCAGATGATGTCATTGGAATTTTTTCTTGACATATTCCTTCCGATCGCACTATAGCCCTGGGATCGACTCAGCCTCTATCAGAAATGAGTACCAGGAATATTTCCTGGAGGTGCGTAAGACTGACCTTACCACCATTCTGGGCCGTTGTCACGTAATCTGGGACCTCAACTTCCTGGAAACCTCTGGGCACCTCGGGCCTGTAACGGGACTGCTTTACTACTACTACTACTACTACTAATGGCGGCGGCAGCGTCAGCGGAATTAGCATCAGCAGCAGAAGCTTTTTAATTGGCAAATTGTGCAATTAAACTGACAAATGTATAAATGAGGGCTGAATTATTATTAATCTGATCAATTTTGATTGACTGACTGATTTATTTATTGGGTGATTAGCAATTGGGTTCGAGCCCTTACGGTCCCGATGCACCTACGACTTAAAACGCCGCCTTGTGCCCCACAATCTGATATCAGTTCAGGACAGCCCAGTTCCTTACTCTGATGAACAAATACATGCAGACGTTTCATACTGACCAAATGTCATGATTAAACGAGACAGAGAGAGAGAGACGGGGAGAGAGACAGAAAAAATACCTTTCCATAAACGTCACTCTGGCTGCTTATTGAAATACGTATGTAACTACAGGCACAGTAAAAATCAAGGCTTGTAAAACTGTGATGAGAAACACGACGTCGTTCCGGACATCACAGAAAATAAATTATTGTTTCCGAGGTCGTGGAAGGTGACTTTGTGGATGATGGTGTGAGAACAATCCTGAAGGGCCTTTACCAAGAAACTGCAACGCTTGAAGGAAAAAAGGTGTGATGAAATCCGCTGCGGCGAAAGGACAATGCTTGCGAAATGGGAACCGACTGTGGTTGCTGTTAAGCACCAGTAACATTCCACTGATAATGATAATGATCATCGTCACGCCCACCATGTTTTTACCCAAAAATCCTATCGACAGATCTAAAAACGCATACACTACCGAAACAGAGCAAAATGAAGAACTATACAGCATGTACTGACGTAGGAGCTCTGCCTTAAAACCCATGACAGCTCAGGATGTGAAGAAACAGCAGTGACTAAATAAGACAGACGAAAAAAGGCATCCTGGTTGCAATAAAGGCTTCAACCAATGAGAAACGCAGCATTAAAAAAGGACGTAATATGTTAATTAACAAGAAGAGCAGCTGCGGCGGCGGCGGCGGCGGAGACGAAGACGACGACGACAACAACAACAACAACAGTGAATTCAACTTAATCTTTCCTGGGCAACTAAGTGTTGAAATGCTGATGTATTCAAATATTCAAAATACATCTTTATTCAATCCTAATCCTGTGCTGTATGGGTGTCCAACTCCCGGCCGGCTGTCACATTTGTAAATTACATGTAGACCATAATATTACACAATAATTTTGGCGGTTAAGGTATACCACTTGTGATTTCTACACGTGCGACCCACGAACCACACCACAATAACAGCTGCAGACCTATGTAAAAAAAATGGTTGGACATCCCTGTTGTATTTTCTAAGGGCCGCTTGAACGTGGCCTTTGTGGAATGTGGCTATGTATGCGCGCACTAAGAGCCAAATAGAAGGCGCAAGAATACAATTCTAATAATCCGCATGACTTACGTAAAACATCAAGCACAAGCGATGTTTCTCTATCGCACTCCTTGTTGACGTCACTATGTTTACTCCACATGCAACACTTAAGAAAATAAACATAGAATGTTACTAGAAACGATCCCTTTTGTAATAGTAGCCACTGTTTATGGCGAAAGGTTTAATCTACTTCCTGGTAGTGCGGAAAATACAAAATATTCTTTGAAGAAATAACTCACACACACACACACAACATTTCAGCAAGCAGCATTTCCTGTGCGAAGAATCCTTCGCCCACGATCGAGATGGTGCCCACTGCCCATAACGATCCTAAATAAAAAACCAGACAGACCTACACCTGACTCTCTTTCGCCTCCGAGTTCTCTGACAAAACGTGTTAGGTTTGGGGTACTGGTACCGAAATATAACTTATGCATAATTCCATGTCGTCTTCCTTAAAGAGGGAAACGGCAAGCTTCGCATATACGATAGTAACTATATACAAATCCACACGGCGTCATAACCAAGAAGACTGGTTTCTTCATAAATTAAACGTGTTTTGCAACGAAACAGTCAGAATAAATACATGGACCTAAAACGTAGACAGCAATGGAAAGCTTTTCAAAAAATGTGTAATGATAATTTCATCATTTTTAACAAATATAAATAGGACAATAAAATTGAGGAAAATCAGATGGGCAAGTCATGTAGAATATATGGTAAACATGAAAGTGCATACAATATTTTGATCACAAAACCAAAGAAGAAAAGACTACCTGAAACAAAAGGGGTAGATGGAAGTATAATTATAATTTATATTGAAATAAGATAGCAGGATGTGGACTGGATCAGAGTGGTGGGTGGGAGTGACCATGTTAAAACTTCCGCAATCCATACAAGGCAAGCATTTCTTGACTAAGTGACTACTGGCTTCTAATGAAGACTGCTCCCTGTAGTTATTACTCATATTACTAAAGGCTTTATGCAAAAATATCACTCAGCTCAAATACGCATAAATATCCACCAATAAGTTTTTATACAATAAAGATTTACATACGGCGACGGCCTCGTCTATGGCAGCGACTGTACAAGATTATATACTGGGCTGGGGCGTAAACATCCAAAGCGTTGCAAAAACAGACCTACTGCATAGCGTAATGACACTTTCACTGAAGTCACGTTGGGAATCATGGCCTCAAATTCAGGACAGGGGCCACAAAAATCTCAGAAGCAGCAACAGGCTGGCTTTAAAAAAAAATGCAACGTACCGACTAAAGAAAAATCCAAAGTAAACCGCCTGAGTACAGGGTGATTACGAAAGATTACACTTAAAGGTGGGTCCACACTTGTAACGTTACTGTGTAACGTAACACCGTATCGTAACAGTGTGAACGGGGCTCGTGATCGCGTAACGTATCAAAAGTTGGTTACGCGGTCACGTTACGGGCTTGTTCGGTGCGCTGTCGGTATTTGGCTGTCACATGAAAGGGATGATACGTTTACGACCGGAGCAAGTGTGGACGTGCAGCGTCATGCTGCACGTCCACACTTTTGATACGTTACGCGGCCACGAGCCCCGTTCACACTGTCACGATACGGTGTTACGTTACACGGTAACGTTACAAGTGTGGACCAACCTTAAGACAGGGTCTACATGGCATAAAAATGTGACTGGAAGATCAACAGTTATTTACTTACTTACTCCATGGTGCAGAGTCCTTCTTGAGAAGCTAACTGGTTTGCAGCTAGTCAAGAAATTCCCCGCATTTCATGGAACCCGAAGGTTCATTACCGCACTCACAAGCGTCC
>Ga0136643_10005369_pt1 | contig 18041 bp, 14 predicted proteins | sample TergutLab28metaG_FD_96883 | JGI IMG/M metagenome (GOLD analysis project Ga0136643, IMG submission 96883) | Labiotermes labralis P1 segment gut microbial communities from Petit-Saut dam, French Guiana - Lab288 P1 (version 3) (version 3) | ecosystem: Host-associated > Arthropoda: Insects >...
AGAAGAAGAAGAAGAAGAAGAAGAAGAAGAAGAAGAAGAAGTAGAAGAAGAAGAAGAAGAAGAAGAAGAAGAAGAAGAAGAAGAAGAAGAAGAAGAAGAAGAAGAAGAAGAAGAAGAAGAAGATATATATGACATGTTTTACTCAACTTTTTTTTTCAGACTTCCCATATATGAGTGTGTTTTAGAGCTTATACATGTACCTGAATTCATGAAGTAATGTGTGGTTAAAAACTATGTTTCATTGCTTAATTTTGAGTTATATGCATTCCCTCACATATAAAAACATGTATTTTTATACTGAGCTGGAGCAGCTATGTTGCTTTGTAATGTGTTGAACCGTGTGTATAAATTGGTAGTTAAAACAATTAAAATTTTTGTACATATGTTATTCACTCAGTAAAATAAATCGGTCAGCTGTGGTATGTTCCATACAGTGTTGAAAGAAATGCGGTCTACAAATATTTCAGAATGTTCCTCCGTAAAATTTGGGTTACATATTAATGATGCAAATATACATAATATTTGCACTTTTATACATATCAGAAAGGTGTCTCATTAGTTTCAAAATGAAGCAGGGCTAAGACTATGGCTTTTCTGGACATATGGCCTCATGCAGAAGGCACAGTCTACAAACTGGCAAAAAATGTTAGAAACAAATCAAACACTTTGAAAAAAAAAGAATTTTTCAATCTTTAGGCAGGTTGCTTCTTTGATGAGTACAGTTATGTCACAGATTGATGAGCCATTTAGATTACAGAGAAAAAAGTGTTCTGAATAAAACTGCTCCTGGACAGTACAGGTAGCCAACATACATTCATTTCTATTGCTCTTTGCCCTTCTCCCTGTCCAGCAAATACATTGCTTTGTGTGGTTTTTTGTGACCATTGGAATGCAACTTTAAATTTCATAGAGAAGGAAAACTTCTTGATTATCTTAACTTCTCCAGAAGGACTTTGCCCCTTGTATTTGTCACATTGCTTCCACCAATCCATAAGTTTTAAATTAATGTTTTGTACACTTCTATCAAATAAGATAATTCATGTCTAAAACGTGGCTGGGTAATATTTATGGGGAAAGCCTAGTTACTTTATTATTCAGTTATTTATTTCAGCTTTCTTTCTGAGCCAGCTTTTGAAACATCTAAATTGTGAATTTGGCATAATCAGTGAGGCAATTGCATTTGCTGTGTAATTAATGTGAAAGGATAAATTGTTTTTGGCCACACATTGTGTAATGGAAGATATGTACACTTGATCACATAAATAATGCCCAGCCCTTTCATTCATTTTCCCCTGCTTCCACACACATGCATCCAACTTACTCATGTTTACATAAAACCTATACAGGGAATCTGTGAAGGTGTCAGTAAATATGTGTGTTATTATCTTGTACATGAACTACACTGAACAAATTGAGAACTACAACTACCTTTTCAATAAAGTTCCTACTTTGCTTGTAATGTTTTAGGGCTTCAAAGCACCAGAACAGCAGTTAATTCTACAGAAATGTGGAAATTATAAGCAACAGTACTTTTTTGTGTTGCTTTCTGGATGCCAAAATGGAAGTAACCACAACTTGAAAATTCATAAACAGATAATTAACCCTAATTTTGCACATACCATTACAATCATAATGTATTTTTCCTTGAAAATACTTGTGAATCTATCATCCACATGATTGTGAAACACTGATTAAAAAAATACCAGGACAGAGTTCAGAGTTCTGATTCCAATTTGCATCACACTGTTTGATAATTTTTTTTTCAACTGACAGACATAAGAAAGTTGTTTTGTAATGCACTGAAATGTATTGAGTAGCTTACTTTGGTTGGGCTTAATTATGATGCATTTAGGGCTCCAAATTCTGGAATAATTTTGTCTTGCCACAACAATTTTAATTGCCCTGATTAAAGCCATGAATCCTGTTCCCATTCTAATAAACTGATAATCTTTTAGACTGCCAAGAAGCTCAGTTTTTACAAAAGACATAGGTTCATTACAGTATTCACAACATTTTATTATGATTCATCCCATTGTGTTAACTATATTAAAATACAAAAGTGTACCATCAAATGCAACACTTTAATGCCATACAAAAATATGCTACATGTTTCAAGTACTTTGGCAACATGCAAATTCTTCATTAGTGATCTCACTAAGGTAGAACATGCATGTTGCCAATTAATAAATAAATAATCATAAATTAGTGTGATCTCACTAACAAAGAATTTGCATGTTTTCAATGTACTTACACTCAAACTTATAAAGAAGGTGTTAGATAACGGTTCTAATGGCTTGAAACATGTAGCACATTGTTATATGACATTTAAGTGTTGTGTTTGATGTTATTTTTTTCCCATGGCTATGGCCTCGTCATTCTTGAGGTTTCTAGATCACACAATGATGCACCACAGTCGGCAGGACTCCTCTGGACGAGTGATCAGCTCGTCTCAGAGACCTCTACCTGACAACACACAACACTCGCAACAGAAAAACATCCACGCCCCGGACGGGATTCGAACCCACAATCTCAGCAAGCGGTTTGACAGTATATTTTGTAGTTTGTGTGTTCACAAACGCCTACAGCTGGACTGTCCTAAACTGATTAAGTACACATCATCCCTTCCATAAGATCCATATTAATATTATCCTTGAACCTACGACTTGGATTACGAAGATACGTTATTCCTTCACGCAATTTACAGCAAGTTTCGTGTAGGTATTTCGTAATTAAAGCTTCATATCCCACCTATTTTACTTATATTTTTCACCCATATTTTATATGATGATACGTAGAAATTGCAAAAAAAAATATAAATATTAATGACGTCTTCGAAATGGGGACAGCTGAACTGTTCGTCAGTTCTTCGAAGTGGTACGAAGGGCCATTGGCTGTGCTGACATGAATCACTGGTGACATGGCGACTGCACAGGCCGGCCATATCTACCCTGTTGGGTTTGTAACAGTGTGTTCCAAAGCAAGTGTCAGATATAGACACGTGTTCGCATATGTTTGTACTTATTTGGACAAACAGGCGAAACAAATTTTAGTTTCGTGGTTGTAAAACTACAAGCAACTCACTGTAGAAATATTTGTACAAAATGTGCATCACAAATGTCTCTAATTACAAGACTGAAACTGAAAATCCTTTTGGATGGACAAGGTTTAATTACGTTTTACTGTAGTTGTAGGCTGATTGAAATAGGTTATTCTTCCAAGCAAGGCAAGCTATGTTCCATTTTGACTATTATCACATCTGATACAGTCTTTCTTTGTTTCTTTCCAGTTCATAATTTATTTTAACGAACTACTTTCCCATACGCCCACGTGTCCAGTTCCTAATAACTTTTGAAAGGCTAAAGGATTTTATACATGTTAACAGCTTTCTCTTTTATTCGTTGTATAACTGTCAATCTCTTGGAGGCGTTTGACGAGGTGTGTTACTTCTGACCACAAAATTAATTCCATTAGTCTATAGGCTGTGTAAAGAATTATGTGAATTATTAAAAACAAAAGGGATTTGATCCTGTGTGGTAGGTTCTGTCTGAGAGTTCTAGGGGAAATTCTCTTGCTGACGACATGTTGGCCTAAAGGAACATGTTAATGGTGTCTGCGGAAGAACTTACAAACAACCGTGTAATTGAAGGTTCAGAAATCTGTGAAGCTAAAACGTGGAAAATGAGGTCCTCTGCACCAAGATTAAAAACCTTAAGTGTGAATCATGAATTGGTTACATATTGAGCTTAATTCTTTTTCCAGTATTTGGAAAGACATTCTGCAACTAATTCACGAAAATTACTACAGTTTCAAGTTAATTTTAAAACAAATTTAGAAGGCAAATACTGTGAATAAAATTATATATTTATATTTCTGAATATTCATGCAGCCTCTGCTCGGCGTACGAACATATCCAAATTTGACACTTTCAATATATCGAAATAAATTTTTGACACTCGCGCTTGTTTGTAACACAAACACAATGAAATTAATATTGAAACCGTCCTTTAAATGCTATCAGTTCATGGAAAGGCCTTTCAGTAAGTTGTCATTTGACGGTGACTTACACTGATGAAATGCACTGCACTCACGCGCACACACAACCAGACGTAACCGATGTAACTGACGTGTACCTGACTTGTACTGCAAAACTTCGGGAGGTTTCGATGTTCTCTTGTCTCTGTCTCGTCACCCCTGTTGGACATATGATGAACTACTATTATATAAAATACGACATAAGCCTACATTTGAGAAGTTCTTCGTTATATTAAAACTGTTTCTCTCATAAAGTATTTTAAAATTATGTACCATAATTCGTAAAGATTATTTTGTATGTTTCTTTGTTTGGACTCTAGTAAACTTAATGTGTTATGTTTTACAACCCGAAGATAAACCGTAGCAGGAAATGGAATCATCAACCAAGTCGGTGCTGCATAACAAGTAGACGAAAATAATTTTTTCATATTCCCCGTAATGTACAAAGTTTGGTGCCTAGATTCTTCCGGGTCTGTTCATAAACGTATTTCCCCATTTAAAAGAGCATATTTTGAAAAAAGAGACCCTATGGAATGATAGTACTGAATGTTGTCTTAAAAACAAGTTTTTAGGGCGTGAACTTTATTCATATATCAGAATGGGCCGGTGAACCTTCGTGTCTTATAAAGCTGATCATTTATCTTGACCAACTGACTGTCGTCTACTGTCCACTCCAGGACTTCGCTTTGTTTAGTTATTTACGGCTTTATGGCATAGCTCCTTTTATTGTTTTGTCCTTCTTTGTAAGTTCGAAGCAAAAAGAAAATCTTCAATAAAAACAGCTTTTAATTGGAAGTAGCTCAGTGACGGATCCAAAGAAATAAGCTAAGAATTTTGGCAGAATGAATTAATTCATTATAAAATATAATTTCATTATATTTGTCCAACAAATGGACAATATATATTAACAATATCCGTTTCCTGAAGCACTCCTACATGTTTAGATGTTTATACATCATCCTTAGGGAGTCTCTTATTATGTACGCTAGATTTACAAAATTAATACACTAGAAACATTACTTACTTACTCCATGGTGCAGAGTCCTTCTTGAAAATCTAACTGGTTTGCAGCTGGTCAAGAAATTCCCCGCATTTCACGGAACCCAAAGGTTCATTACCGCACTCACAAGCGTCCGCCACCTGTCCCTATCCTGGGCCAGCTCAATCCAGTCTATATACCCACATCCCACCTCCTGGAGATCCATCCTAATTTTATCCACCCACCTACGCCTAGGTCTCCCAAGTGGTCTCTTTCCCTCCGGTTTCCCCACCAAGACCCTGTACACCCCCCTCCTCATCCATACGCGCCACATGCCCAGCCCATCTCATTCTTCTCGATTTGATCACAATGAAAAAATGGATTTTATTAATTTTGTACCTTTAGGGTACGTAATAGGAGACTCCCTGAGGATGATGTATAAATATCGAAACATGTAGGAGTGATTTAAAAAAATATTGTTCATATATACTGTGTATTTGTTGGACAAATATAATAAAATTCTACAAAGTGCACGGCACGTACAGCATGATTATAAAATATCGCTTTTAACCATCATCTTATTGTCGCAATCACGAATTGTATCTACGGGAGTTCGATTTAAAATGAGATTATATATTTCAACTACTTCGCAGCATCATTATTTTCAAGGACCGATATTCCTTCAATGTAATGACACAGCACACATACGCATCTCTTACTTGTAGCGACGTTAATGATGTATTGTCTGAACTCCGGTTGCAGTAAACAGGGCATAACTTGAAGACGTAAATGCAAGCTGTCAATGTAGTAAATTCGGATACACGAATAGTAGATTAACTGATCTCTTTACCTTTGCACTGTCAGTTAAATCAAATTTAGAACTTATTGCCATTACTCGTACACTGAAAATAAGTTTCAGTTTACTTCAGCCATGGATGACAAAAGAAAATTTTATATGTCAGCAGCAGAGTCATATTAATAACATAAATTCGCCTGATGTAAAATAAATAAGTAAAACAAATTAGAAAATTTGCGCAAAACGGAACGATTTTCCGGCCTTCAGTCTTTTCCCTTAATTACCAGTGTGAAATTTCATGAAAATTCTGTAATTGGTTCTGGAGCTTTTTCGTTCCAGCAGACTGACGGACACTCCGTAAGGATGAGAGCACACACCAGAAAGCCTAACTCTTTCCTTGCAATATTTATGTCCTATTTCTGAGCCATTGAGGGAAAAATTCTTGTCCGGAATTAATTACCGAAAAGATATACAAATAGGGCCCAATTTACAATCGCCCCAGAAGTCTTGTTTGATGGAGAGGCCATTGATTACCCGTCTCTGCCTGTGGACGGATTACACGTGTCTAAGACGCCGAAGACGTGCTCACACTGCGTCGTATGCTTATATCCCCAAGCTTTTCGCCCAGATATGGCAGTACAACTATTCACGCCTGCAACGTGACATATTCTCCTTCATTTGTGCATCGCAGTATACGGCGGCCAAGCGAACTTTGGACGATGAGAAGAAATACATTTTTCGCAATTTAAGGTAATCGGACCGAGCGAGCCTGTTCAAACGAAAACGTCGGTAATTTGCATTCAAGCGGTGCCTAATTCAAATCTCGGTCGGATACAGACTACCCTGACTCAGGATTTTCATGCTGTTCCTCAAGCTCCACAGGCACATGCCGGAATAATGCCTTCATTTAGGCCACGACTGCTTTTCCCTCCACATCTTTTCCAATTTATTATTATTATTATTATCTGATCGTCCAGCGCTGTACATTCTTTAGCTATCCATAGGTCATAAAATAAACGAGTAAGTACTAACATCCTCCAAAGTACGTCGCAGGTGGTTCTGAGACCTAAGACGTTAGTCATGACTTAAGTCGAAATAGATTTTCCCATAAGTGCAGTGTTACAACAGGGAGGGTGGTGCCAAACAAGCTGTTTTGACCATAAATAAAGATATATTTATACTTATGAAAAATTCACAAAGTACATGAAATCTGACAAACAGCGGTGTATGGAGGAGGCACTTCCTTGTTAAATAAGGTTTTGACCAGCACAGTTCGCAACGCAATAGTCCCTGAAGATGACTTTAAGAAATCAAGCACTGACATCTGGCGAGACACATAATCCGTCCTCTCCTTCAGAATCGCCTCACAGCAAGCAAGAATCTTCATTATTCCTTGTCTAGTTGCTGCTACTCGCTGCTCGTTCCAGTCAGTGTCTTCCAACACTCTGATGCCAGCTTCAACAAGTTCATACCCCTCTATGAACTTCGACACTCTCATGGTCTTCTCCTCAAGTCACTCAGCTTTGTCAAGGGTGCTTTGCTTCTGAATTTCAACCAGATGGTCCAGGGAGTCCAGCAATCCAAAAACACCTTCAGCATCTTGCTTAGTAATTTGCGTGCTTGTTTTAATAAACTGTCTCTTGAGCAAAAAACTTAAGTGGAAAAAGATGTAAGTTGAGGGATGGCTGTGTGGGAATCAAAAGTGTATAAAATAGCATGTATGATTACTACAGAATTTATGTTGCTTTTATGCATTCAATGCTTTTATCAGTTGACTACACCCCAGAAAGGGGAAATGGGGTACTGTAGCCAGCATTGCGGCTAGGCTGCGGGATGCGCGATCTAGGGTTCGAAACCCAGCAAGGGTCAGAGATTTTCCTCTCCCCAAAATTGTTCACACCAGTTCTGCTGCCCTCCAGTGTCCTATTCAATGGGTCCCAGGGTTCTTACCCGTGGGGTAGAGGGGCCAAGGGTTGAAGCTAGCCACTTACCTCCATCTACTGCCAAGGTTAAGAATGGCTGGAGCTATATTTATACTCCCCCTATATGCCTTCATCCGTGTGGACTGGGACAGCTTTACTTTTCATGTTTTGCAAGGCTGTGTACATTATGATAACATGAATTTAACTGTGCTGTATTTTAGTACACAATATTGTCTGTCCACCTAAGGAATAACTGTAATCACTGTTACCTCTGGAGTACTGCTTGCTACAGGCATGAATTGACATCTTTCACTTGCCAAACATTCATTCAGAAACAGTGGCTTAGTACAGACCAACAGTGCATACGTGTTGCACCCTTTGGACAATGTAGACACAAGTGACCTCAGATTCTCGAGATAAACTCACTGTGATATTCATGAGGTAAAGGTAAAGGTAAAGCATTTCCTAGGTTTTCGGTTGCAGGAGGTTAAGGCTCCCTGATTTAATGACAATTGGCACATGAAGGTGGTAAAGTTGTCAGCTCTACACACCGGCCGCCTTTACCCCCCAGGAAATATCCCTGGTACTCATTTCTGCTAGAGGCTGAGTTGAGCCCAGTGCCACAGTGCAGCCAGACGAGTTATGTCAATAAAAAATTCCAATGATATCATCGGGAATCAAATGTGTGACCTTTCAGCTTGTAGCGCAGTGTGATTTTCACCAGAACATGACTAATTTTGGATGGCTGACCATACATTGTGGAAAATCTTAGTTCTGGCAAGAATGAAAACATCACATCACCTGTCCAACAAAACTATATATTCTTAGATACATGCTTTGGATTAAATAATCCATCATTAGGCTAAACACAGACATGTTAGACCGATGATGTGATGTTATTTTCCATTGTTTAAAGGACACAATGGGGCGAATTATATAAAATTTGTCAAGAATTCTTAGGGATGAGGGATATTGATGTTTTATCATTATCCTATCAAACATACAGTTCCACACCACATGTTTGCTAGGCAGATGGTTTTCTTTAGCAACAGCAGAAATTATTGAAGCAGAGAATCAGATCTACCCACTTATACAGCACATGGCTTCTTCAAGTTCTTAAAAGTCAATTAACAAAGCTTGTCAGGCATGATTGGTTAACCACAATGAATCACTTGGGTATTGTATCAGCATTATTTTGCAATGACCTAGATTAAATTACAAGTCTGCTTGTGTTATAACAAAGGAAATTCATTAAAAACCCCTTGTAAGAACAGACATTATATTTATATGACCATTCTGATTATATATTTATATCCTGTACATACATAAAATTGGGCAGTCTAACACACAAATCAACAGCAAGGTTGTCCTGTGTTCTAGTAATGCAGCACACTTCCCATCACTGAGTTCGCACCAAAATCTCTTTTCTTGCTCTCCTAATAATTTTCTTGTATTTATCACTTCCTTTCATCATAGTTTTTGACTTCAGTTTACATATCAATTCATTTAAAACTTTGTACAGCATATGCCACTGCAGTTTGTCCAGTTCACTTGTAAGTGATTCTCTGCTTCCTTCATCACGTAGCTTGCGTTCTTTGTAGAGAAACTTCATCAGATCACGTGCTGTTTTAATGTGCTTTATCCGCTGAATACACAACAGTCCAGAATGGTTCAAAGTACTTTTCTCTTTCTTCTTCAGTTTTTCTAGTTTCTGAGAGATTGGTGCAGTCGATAACAATGAAGAGGGCAAAATGAAAGAAGACATTGGTTCTGCAAACAAAATTGAGATTTATGAAAATCACTGTGTTTAAATGTATCCATAATTTTGGCAAACATTACAGCCGACATCCTCAGAGCATCCAGCATCATCTGCTTATCAGAATATACATGGATTTCATTACGTGATTATTTAAGCAATTGGCCTTAACCAACAGTAAACTGCTGGCTACAAGTCTCTCTTCTAATACAAATAAAAAGTTCCACTAAAAAGCAGAAAATATGAATTTTAAATTGCACGAAGGCAGGGTCATCTTGTATTCACAATCATCTTATATTCAGGTAAATCCTGTATAATGAGTTATTTTATCCATCGTTATTCATGACAGACATTTCAAATAAGACAGGAATCAAACCCAATTACTTAATCCACAGTCAGGCACTTCACAGCTAAGATATCACAGCTCAACCTACAACAGACAATTCCAGACATCTGCCATCAATTATAGCAGCTACAGTGTTCACCATATTAGATGCTTTTAAATATATTACACAACAGACACCTGAAAATCAAGACTATGCATTAGACATCAACCACAAGAACTTCCATATCAACACATTCAAAATATTTATCATCCAAAAAAGAGTTCTCTTCAAATTCACTTCATTTTAGATGTAGACAAAGTGGCAATGGGGTTACTTCTTTACTGTCAAATATTAATTAATCCCCACCGCCTTTGTCAATTTGTTCATTGAATAACATTTTATTAACTGTGTTACCAATTTAAGGTAATCAAATGAGAGAAGAAATTGGCAAGAGGAGGTCATAACAGAGTTGGTACAGTTGAAAAATTCATAGAATATTGCTGTCATAAAATCCAAAGGGAAGAGACCACACTGGAGACCTAGGTACAGATGAAAGAATATTAAGGTTTATCTTATAGAAAAGTGGGAGGTAATTGTGGACTGGATTCATATGGGCCAGGACAGGGTCTAGTAGCAGGTTCCTGTGAATACAGTGATGAATCTTGAAAGTTGGAAGAAACGTGTCAAACAGGAAGTAAAAGGTGGCGACTAACATATGACAAAGCAAGCCCTAAACAGGAATAAATAATGCATGGGTTTCAATTACAGAAACAAACACTCACCTCCAACATCCTCAATCATTGAAATAAAATTTGTCTTTGCTGCGAAAATATCAGCTCTTTGATTGCTGTTAACACCTTTATCACTTTGTTCAGAATATTCTGTCTGCCGACTGAATGCCTTTCCTAGCTCATTCTCTTTTGTAGAAACTTTAATGGCAGTAATTTCAGGGGATACCACAGTCCCATTTGACTCCAATGCATCTACTTCATTGTCCAAATTTGACTCCACTACTTCTTCATGCTCAAAATTACCATGTTCAATAAGGTCAAATATCCTATGTTGCTTCTTACTTCCACCATCTGACCTATTAAGACAGAAAAATAATTATATTGGTAGCTGTAACTGTTCCGTTCATTAACAAATAGGCACATATTGTGGCAGCAGAATCCAAAGATTCAGCACTGCTAAGGTTATGAATCAGAACCAGTGCTTTTCAATTTCAACTTCCATGATCCAGTTCCTGTAATTCCTTTCAGAGAACTAACATTCCAGGTAGTAATTTTCTGGTCCTTGCAGTGTCACCTATCCCATTACTCCTTCATTCATCATAACACAAGCACTATCAACACAGGGACAAACCTAAACAAGATGCATACTTTTGACATAGATGTTTGTGTGCATCTGAATAAATTATCCTTATATGTACTAATGAACACGTGTAACATGTGTCCAAGTTTTAAATATTTTAATATGTGTTGTATTTAATGTATGTAATTTAGCACTATAACTGCACATCTGTAACATAATTAGCCACTATTCTTTCCTTTGCTAACCACCTCCCTGCAGATGGCTAGTGTGACCGACACACATAGGATTATCATATATTTATAAAACTACTGTCTTTTTATTGTTGTGCAGTTGTTGAAATAATTATTGTGAACTGTGGTATATACTGTGTCAGACCATGGGCTGGACAGATTTTCACAAAAAAATGTATGTGACACCTCCAAATTTTTGGCACCAGAAGGGTGACATGAAACTGAGAACTATGAACCCATAATTCTGGAGTGAGCAATAAGCCGCAGTCATCTGACACCTTATGCTTGGTGCATGGGAACTCATACATATTTTTGTACGTACAGGAAGAAACTGCAACAATTATGACAAAAATATTAGGTGTCACTGTGCAAAATTTAGTGACCTGAATACACAACTACCTGGGATTTGTGCACCTCTGATGTGACCAGTTTTGAACACAAGGCCTGTGCATGACTCCTATAGGGTAGAGCCAGTACCAGGATAAATTCATAACACGTGACAATACAAATCTGCATAAACATTTGCGTAATAAGGACCAACAAGATGCACTTTTTTCTCTTAATTAAATTTAATAATCATCATCTACATGTTGTATGCTTTCTTCTGGGTAATTCCCTGGTGTCTGAATTTTATATGCCAACATTTCAGAAGACTCTGTCTGTCCCATCTTCATAGGTAGGTAGGTACCCACCTACGAAGATGGAATAAAGTGTTCCAAAACATTGGCATATACAATTCAGACGCTGGGGAATTACCCAGAAGAAAGAATACTACATAAAAACACAGCAAAAGTTTGAAATCAAGAATAATTCAACCTCTACATGTTTCAAATAGATTAAGTAGTTTACAGTATATGGTATTTATCATGCATCTACGTTGACTAGTCGCTAGCATGATCATGCTAGCGACTAGTCAACGTAGATGCATGATAAATACCATATGCTGCATATACAGTAAACTACCTCCTGATGATGAATAGTTAATCTATTTGAAACATGTAGAGGGTGATTACTGAAATAAATTAAGGGGAAAAAAAAGTGCATCTTGTTGGTCCTTATTACGCAAATATATCATGATGCACAATCCACAGAATGTCAAATTCTGCAAAAACAATACCTTAAATCAACATAACCAAGGTAGTTTTGTAGCTTACCTCCCTATTTTCAGAGGATCTTTCAACCATGAAGCATCAAGCCAAACTCTCAGGTCTGCAGGGAAATGGTAATCAGCAGGAAGCCAACGTATACCAACAGGTTCCAGAACACCAAGATAAGGCTTCAGTTTCCTGTACCATTCACATGCACACAGGACTAGATACTTTGAAATGGACCTGCAAACAGTAATAAAAAATCAGGTTATGATTAACATGTTGTTTATTCTTTTATGATGGTGAAAGAAGAAACAAGGTACAGGTCAAGTTACAGTTGTCCCTGTACAGACCTGGACAGGCCCTTAGGGCTCCAAATGGTTGAGGCTCCCAGAATTGCTAGACAACTGGCACATGAAGGTGAAACAACAAGGTTCGCTGGGAAAAACATGGAAGGTGACCACGGCCTATTCAGATCAATATTTCAAACTGCAAAACCAATGAATGTCATGAGACCATTAGACATATCATCAGCACCCAGAAATATAAAAGAAAGTAAGGTTCTGTAGTATACAACATATTACTTTCCTGTCCTTGGTATATTAAACAGAAATATGGACACAGACTATACAAAAGCACAGAATTAAGATAAATCTGACAAGACAAAATGTCTAAAACCAGCAATTTAGAGACGATGTCGGCACAAAGACCAAAAGAAAAGGTAATGAATCAAAGACAATACTGGTGTAAATGTATATATGAAGAGTAGGATTCCTTTCCAATTATCAAGAGTAAATTTAATAGTAAATAAATACCTCATTGGCAGACCAATAGCAAAGTGGAAAAACCAAGAGAGAAATGGTATAAATATGACAGCAGGAAAATGTTGCTTTTGATACGACATACGAACAAAAATCAGGAGCCAAAAAGGATTTCTCGAAATCCTGTGAGTTAGTATTGTTAGTGAACAGTATAATAAATAACATTTTGGGATTTTCAAATTTTATTCAATAAGGAAATGATCCACATAAGGTTATAAACAGACTGGCACTGCTAAATTTAGGGACATTTGTGCATTGCTTTTGTGCCATTTGTAAGTGGAGAGTACACAATTTTAGGATGTAACAAAGGCCAGAGACGCAGTATATGTCAAAATTATGCATCTAATCCTATCAGGAAGTTAAGTGTTTTGAGAGAAAAAAACCCACTGAAGATTAAAATATGGTACAATATGACACTGTGTTGACTGGTAAAAGAGTTCTCTAATGTCTTGGAGGGGCCTGTGACCTTTAAGATATTCACGAAGCTCCTCTGACAATTTGGTAATTAATTTGTAGCAATCAATGTGATGTCATATCCCAGAAGATTCTGATCTTCATGAACAATGGTGTGAAAACCTCAAATCACACAAAACACCCATGTTTCAATAATTGCCAGAAGGAAGTTATTCATTATGAGATTTTAGTTTTTTTCACAACAGTGTTGCTGAGAATTCAGGTCTTCTGGGATGTGATGCTGTGTTGTTGGGTGAATGGCTTCACTGTTCCACAGGAATGTAGTGCCACGCAACAACATGGTGTCAAATCCCAGAAGACCTGAATCCAGAATTAGTGACTACTTATTATAATGCATGCAAGATCCAAGATACACAATACCTGTGAAGAGCTTACACAAAATATGCAATCATAGTATTCCCACAGCAAATGAAAGATCTCAGTTTAACTGAGGCTGAGACATCATTTGCTTCTCTCACTGAGATACCAGTCGTCACCTATACACATTGTTTTGAAAACCGCTGAAGTTGCCAACACAGCCATGAGTGTCATGGTGCCAGCTGATACATCAGACACCAAAATAAATAAGTTCATTTTTTTAAAAGTTAAGACACCCCACTGTGCTTTTGTATGGTTTATACTAGTTAATTTAGTTCAAGTATGTGCCTGAATGACATGACACAAGACTCACCATATCCTACTGACAATTCCTAGGGATATCAAACCAACGTCCCACATATGACCCAAATGCAGCCTACACTTCATGTAGAATGCTGCATTCTGGCATGACTGCATCACCTGACAGAAGAGACGAGCAAACCCCTGTGTCCGCACAAGCACCCACTCCAACATCTGCCTGGATGGTGCACACATTGTTTGATACCCATTATCATTAGGTGATGGCTTAATTGTGTTAAATACTGCAGCCAGGTCCATAGACAGGTAGCAGAGAAGACCACGATTCACCTGACAGTAGGAATTGTACAATTATACACTTTCACATGAACTGGGAATTATATAAGCTCATATGCCAAACCAGGGTCAAACGCAAAACTAATCTGCTATCTACAAAGAAATGTTAACCTAGTATGGTTCATCTCGGTTGAATCAAAACTGTACAACTTGTGTGTGACATTAATCTGTTTTAACCTTTACAGTTACTCACTTGTATGTGGTAAAATATTAATTAATTAAATTTAAATGGCATAACAAAGATTAATGTCAATTAGCAGTCATATCATATGCAGCTGAATGATGTAACAGAATAGGTGTGTTTACGGATGTGTAAAGGACAGCAGCAACATGGACACTGTGTTGTAAATATCTTTTGCTCAGTTTTATTTCACGATTATGTGATCCCTGTCATGAACATACAATCCACGTATAATTTATTCTTATACAGTACAAATGAAATATATGTTGAGTCTGTTTCAAATTCATTACAACTACAGACAACTGAATCTAAGCAATGTAACTTATTCAAACATAATGGAAGCACAAGACACGTAAGTCTAAATACTACATTATAAAGTTACAACAAACTGTGTACCCAACAATATGGTCAAAACTCAAAGCACACTGAAGAGACATCTTGCCAGTACTTATCAAAATACCAAAGAATTTGAATAAATTTGTATGTGTGTGACCTACATCAACTTCACGTATGAGAAACAAGACTGAATAGATAGCATACAAGAGTATAGTGTATCAACCTTTGCCATAAACTTAAATCCCTTATCACAGCGGAGTTTTGATTTCATCCGGTAGAACAGCCTAGACAAAGCTGCAGCTTCTACATGCAGAGCCTCCTGCTTTTTCAAAATTGAGATGGCATCCAAACATACTGATGTAAACTCATCAGCATCTGTAAACATTTCAACAGTTTTGTTAATTTTTTGCACATACTCTGTTCTAAATATCAAACTGATAATTTCTCCATATCCCACTTTCATCCAAAACTTGTTCTAAGTATGAAATAAAACATTTAGACTTCTAGTTTGTCTGGTATATTTTGGAAAACACTAAAACAACACTGTAAATTTCTTTATACACAATGAATTTAATATCCAATGTGATTCAGGCTAAATGACAAACTTCCAGTATTTAAATTTTAAAATTATGTTTCTTTATCTTTTACATTGTGTGTTCATTCTAAATCCAGGATTTACGACACATATAAACAGTTGCTGTTTCAATAAGACACACACTGATGCACTTAATCAGTTGCACATTAGGTAAAATTTACGCACAAAAAATGAGGAGGTTGGTACATCTATGAGGAATATAATAACGATTCCTGGCATGACTGCTGGCTAACTTCATACTGTCTGAAACCTATTAACCATCCAACAGCTGCAAGTTATGTACATACGAACATTTTAACAGACTACAATATCGAGCAGGCCTATGCCCAAACTTAAGATTAGTCTGCTCCGAGAATTTTTTTTCCTGCGACACTGACGTAGTTTTCTCCTCTCTGCAAATAGTGTGCTTTCAGTCCAACACTGGGTGAAGCCAACTATGATGTTTAATCTTCGTCAAACTTTCCAGGTTAAAATAAACATTTTCGATATACTTACTGATAACTGACAGTTGAATTTCATAGGTTAGGGTTGGCGGAGGACGCAAATCTTTCATGTTCCACACTGAAGCCATTATAAAGGTCCTTTATTAAATATAAATACGATTACTGAACTAAATCGGTTTTTCATTACATTATCTTCCAATTCTAATCGCAATTTGCAACCATAAAATACACAATTTACATAAACCCCGATGAACACATGCTGCACGAACCAACTTCCACTTAGCAGTCACATTGCTGCAATGAATGTACACGACTGTAGACAGCACAGATCATCTAGTATGTAGACAGCACAGATCATACACAGACATATATATACAGTCTGTTTTACCTGTAGGTAGTTTAGCTATCTCTCCGCCAGGTGACAGAATGAAAAGCATTATCAATACAAATTTAGAGGTTAAGACTGTCGCGTTTTGGAATATAGCTATTAGCCACAGCAGTATCTGTAATTATAGAACTCGATTGTTAAGATTTTCGTGTACTGGGATATGGATGCAGAAAAGTATACCGTGAAGTTGGGGGTTGTCGGTTCCTCCACAAAATGGGATTCTTATACGAATGTGCACGGCGTCGTATACGAGAAGACGTGAATCTCCATAAGCAACACCGTTGGAACTTAAAAATGTTGAACTTTCACCTTTCAGATTTACCTATGTCCATCACATGCAATATGGTCATATACTAAAAGCCAAAATTACATATTAGATATAGTACTGAAGAATAAGAATAAAACAAAAATTAATGTCAACTAAAGTGATGGGATAGCATAGTCCATTTCAGTGTTTATACACAGGCAGTTCATCCCGACATGAAGTGATATGTAATCAGCTTTGCGATGGTAAGGGGCTTTCTTGTTATGTCACATTGCATCGTCAGGCAGCACAGGAGATGCGTGTACAGGCAGTGCAGGGACCACCAATGGTGGTACAGCAATTAAGAAAGTACGGATGTAAGTGAATGTACCAAGTAAATAAAACGTACAGGATCTGCAGATTTGTTCGAAGTAATTGACAAAGGCTGAACAGGTTGTATTTTACAAAATTCTAGTATATGTTGTTGAACTATGAAATAATTGCATTAATTGTAACCAAATGACCATTTGAACCTAATATAATACTTGAATTTTAGTTATTTGAACTAGATCCTACTAATAATTGCAAACAACAAGAATTTAGGAAAACAGTTGGACAGTATGTTGGATTAGCATAAATAGATAATAATAATAATTGAGTCCATCATTCCTTCTAGGAACATAGGTTGTCTATGAGTCCTTTCCACTTCTGTCTATCGGGTGCTAAGAACCTTAGTTCATTCCAGCTTCTACCCGCTTCCTTAATTATTGATCTTCTCCAGCTGTTTGTTGGTCTTCCTCTCTTCCTATTTCCCTGGGGGTTCCAAAGTAGTGCCGCCTTTGGTATCTCTCCATCCTCTTTTCTTAATGTGTGACCAATCCATCTAAATGTTCTTTTTCTTATTTCTAAATTTATATCTTCTTGTCCTGTTACTTTCCATAGGTCCTTATTGGAAATGATGTTTGGCCACCATATTCTTAATATATATCTAGACATCTATTCACAAAGGTTTGTATTTTATGCTGGATTTTGTTTGTAACAAGAAAAGTTTCACATCCATACAAAAGTACAGATTTCACACAGGCATTAAATATCTTAATCTTGGTATCTTTGCATAATGATTTATTTAGCCACACTTTTCTCAATTTGGAGAATGATCCCCTAGCCT
>Ga0136643_10005374_pt1 | contig 18037 bp, 12 predicted proteins | sample TergutLab28metaG_FD_96883 | JGI IMG/M metagenome (GOLD analysis project Ga0136643, IMG submission 96883) | Labiotermes labralis P1 segment gut microbial communities from Petit-Saut dam, French Guiana - Lab288 P1 (version 3) (version 3) | ecosystem: Host-associated > Arthropoda: Insects >...
AATTAATCAGTGAGTGTTTTTAAAAATGTGACTTTAGCAAGGAACAGTGTAGCTCCCTGAAGATGATCTTAGGATCGAAACATGTTGGAGCGATTTTAAATGTTTTAATGTAAAAAAATTTATGTATGTGCATTAATTTGTGTGCTAATTAAATGACTCAGTCAGGTTAGTCACAATATTTAAAATACTCTGTCTTAAATGTGACTTTAATCAGAATTTTAATTGCTTATTACGTTGCTGGATCGGGGAGAATTTTCTCGTCTGTACTACAGCTGTCCGGAATAAAATGGCTTCTGGAAGTCTTAGCGTAGAATGATTATGACGGCAAGAGTGAAGAATAGAAACACAGAATCTTTGTGGTTTATCGTGTTTCTGCATCTGTAGATTCTTCTGTGGGCGAACAGTTGGTTCAGATCTCCTGCACCTTGAGTCTGTCTGCTGTTGTACAGTTCATTCCAAACGAATTGGTCCCAAGGGATTTTACGAATTTTTCCTTTTGTATGGGCACGTTTGTGTGAATAATGTGGAATTAAAGTTTTTTTTCTTACCCGACTGTATATTCCGAAATGCATTATTAAGGAAAATTCTCAGGTTTCCGAATTGTTTTTTATCGGGCTATGAAGATAAAGTAAGTAACTGTTTCAAAGTTTGTGTATATCTCTTACCAGTGCTATTTCTGATTAGTGGCTGATGATTGGGAAACAGTTACTTGTCTTGTTAAATAAAGTGACCCCTTAAAAGTCAGGTTTTATGCCTCTCAAAAACACAGTTCTTAATACCCTAAATTTAATAAAATCAAACTTTGCCGTATGACATAATAACTTTAATTAATCATGTTTCCATTGCGAAAGTTACTCTTAAACTTGCAACAATTGTGTCGAAAGAAAGTAGCATGTATAGCAGCTTTGGATAAAGAAATGGACAAGATTAGAACAATTTTTTTTGTACCGTTTACAATCTCTGTGTGTGGGCCTGATAGCTCAGTCGCTATAGCGACTGACTACGGGCTGGACGGTCCTGGATCGAATTCCGGTAGGGATGAGATTTTCCGCCCGTACAGGCCGGCCCTGGGGCCGACCCAGTCCCCTGTAAATGGATACCGGTTCTTTCGCGGGGGCAAAGTACGGCCGGGTCGTGCTGCTGACCACTCACCCCCGTCTAGTGCCGCGGTCATGGAAGAGTAGATCTATACCTCTACCCACCCTCTGGGCCACACCGGGCCTTTAACGGGAACACTTTACCTTTTTACAATCTCTGTGTATTTTAAAAACAGAATGGACGTGCAACACACAGGCAGTGCCATTCCATCCGATGTCTCTTCAAAACGACGCACAGTCCTTAGTGTAACTAAATAGTTTACTATAGAGTAATTTTTTTAATGGTCATAGTAAATATATTGTCATTGTTTGTACTTCGTGTTAATATTATTCAATACATATTCTGTACTCTTCTGAAAATTCATTTGACTTAAGAATAACACAAAATTTTTCGATCTTGAACTCCCCTACCTGTCAATAATGGAGAATTCAAATACTTGTAGATAGGCTAATTATGTAGCTTAACTTTAATTACTGTAGTGGTGTGTGATTACCCACAGCTTGTTTTCTTACTGGAAGTGCCTGGTAGTAAAATATTCTCTCTTTCTTTCCAGAGGACAATATAAATACAAGTACAAGAATGTATTCCAACACTTCTGCTTCTCTGGCAACGCCTAGCAAATTAAGTAAGTCGAAAATTTCCACAGCTTAGTGTCTTCTCGCTCAAGATTTGCCGTTGTACTAAAATTTCTCTTGAAATTAATGGGTGGTTAACCGTAAACGAATAAGATTAGAGGATATAATTACCTCTGCTTGTTTGGACAATAAAGAAGTATTCAGTATTTATAAGTCAAAGTGCGCACATATTTGGCCTTTATAAAACCAGGAGTAACATGTTAGTTTCAAGGTGCTACAGATTTTCTCTCTAAGGAACATATTTGGTACTGAATGACAAGGAAGGGCGTCTGTGTGTGTGGTTGTAAGAGACAAATCCTATCCCCGGTGCCATAGCTTGAACTCCAGCCACCTTATTCGTGCCTGTTATGCACGCATTCTAATGGTTTCACATATTTAATCCGTACAAGAATTATAATGTTAGAGCTATAGTTTATTTGGTAATAGTGCTTTTGGAATTTGCCTGTTGCTCTGAGTATGGCTCACGACAGGGACAAAGTGGTGGGTTCATGTGAACGCGTTAATGAACCCTTAGGTTGTAAAAAATGCAGGGAATTTCTTGGCTACCTGGGAAATTTCTTCTCAGGAAACAGGCTGCTCGTTCGAGTTAAGTATTGGCTTAGTTAGTTCTGAGTAGGTGTGTGTGTGACAGGCTGGGACATACTTAGAAAGAAAGTCACAAATTGAGTGTAGGAGAGAGAACAAGGTGCTGAGGAGAGTGCATGGACCTAAAGAAAATATATAACAGAAGAGTAGAAAAAACTGAGTAATGAGGATGTTTGAGTTTATAATTGTTAGTAGGCGACTATCCTAATATTACATAATGCGCAGGCGCAATCAGACGGTCACAGTTACTAACCAAAAGGAAGTTACTACTTTTTCACTAGATTTTATAGACTACCAGATAGACGGAATTAAGTCAGTTCCCAAAATGTTACGGGCGTTCAATTCATCTCAGACTACTGCCAGTTGTAGACCAATGATAGTAAAATGACTTGACCATTAAAAAATTATAGAGCATTTTGTGACCAAATTAAAATTATTACAACCGCATAGGAGAGAAATTTTAAGAGAATATTCCTGGATTTGGAAATGAATTTGCTTAATCACATTCAATTTTCAACAGACTGTTTATCGGCCGGAAAATTTAAAAAATATTAGATGATTTTTCTTGTTTTTTCGAGTTACTCGCCCAAAGATTTCCGCAGATATTTAACATGTAATTAACTTATCAGTTTGTTGGCACTTTTCTTATGAAATATGAACAGACACAATATGTTACTTCGGCACATGATATTTATGAGATTCATCATGATGACAGCTCGCTTTCGTAACGGGCTTCCTGAATCGGTACGTCAAAAAAGTCCAAGCATTTTATTGTGTTCCGATTTGCATATTTTGTTTTGTGAGAACTCATATGACTGATAAATTCCAACAATTGTAAGCTTACGGCTATTTCGAATCGTAACATTCCACATCAATAAACACAGTTTCATTTCTGTATGGTGCAAATCATAGGAATAATAAACATGGAGACTACTTTTTTATACAAGCAGTGATTCGTTAATACGCACATCGAATCGTTTTGGATAGGTTCATAATTCTGCGGTTTTAAATTGTGTATGATGAGGCTGGGTTTTATAAAATCACTCTTACTCTAATATCCCAATTTCAACAACAGATTTACAGCTTTTGTATGAGCTGACACTCGACACGGGTTTCCAGTAAAATGCTACTCTGCAGCCTCTGGGGTTGGTGGGGTGACAGAAAATGAGACCAGGGGTAATGGGATTGTTCCAACGTGAAAGAACAGAGAGAAAGAAGGGAAAATGACTAGATGAAAGACAAATAAGAGAGATGGAATGGAATATAGGAGAAATGAAGAAAAGAAATTAAGGCATGAGGTAAATGCAGATTGAATATAAACTCTGCATTTGACACAAAGTTGCTGCAAGTCTTATTGAAGCCAGGATATGTAAGTGTTGGTTAAACTTCTGCATGTAAGTCTAGACCCTATTTCTATTACTACAACAGCGTTTGCAGTCAGATTGTAATTCCTTGATAAATATGACGTAGCTAAGTCTTCATCTTCCCGCTGTTGCTTGTACGTATGCCATCTGTCTTCTCAAAGAAGGTTCGCAGTTTAGTCTTCATATGTTTCCCTAAGCAATTCATTTCTTCCATTCCATATTCCTTTTCATTTCCCGAAGTTCTACATTTTTCGTTCTTAGCATGTTATCCATGTTTTCCTCTTTCGTCCCCATTCCTTTTACTTTCATTTGTACACTTTGTAAAATTTAAAGTCTCTCCCCCTTGCTTTCCTTTCCAGATCTCAATCCTGCTTCATTTCAGTTAAAGTTTCTCCCCTGCTCTTATGTTATGTAAGTTTCTCCCCTCATAATTATACTCAACAACTAACTTCACTGAATATACTACAGTTGAATTAATTCTTCATTCCTCTTTCCTGCCTAACACACTTGCCCGTACTGCAGAATTTGTTGAGAAAATTTTTAATTTCAAGTTACCGTTTTACGTATATTCACACTTGTTTCCCTTTTTGGTTACTTCGCACTAGTTTATGACAGGGCGGGCAATTATATACCGGCGTGCCTTTCTGTCCCACTGTAAACTTAAGATTTGGGTTGTAAACTAAAAACTGCCGGGAAGGTATACTTTGATTTGTTTGATCAAATATAACGACCTTTTTCAGACGACATTTACACCAAGTGTTATATAATTTCCGTTTATAAATGAATTTTCTTGTAGGTTTTACAAAAAATCCAACAAACAACGCTTTAATAACGCACATATTTTAAAAATAACAGTAATAATAATAATAATATTAATACAATTATGCACTTAATTTCTTTCTTTTCTATTGTGTGACATTTTGACAACTTTCTTTTAATGTCAGTAGGTAACGGTGTCCAAGACCATCTTAAACAAACTGAGCAGGATGACGTTTCGAAAATATTTGGCCATGGGAATAAGTGCGTGACATTTCTAGCTGTGTAGAGAGGAGATCGTTATTTTTAAAAGAGAATTTCAATCGAGTGACAAAAATGTATTTCAGAAAGATAATAGTAAATTCATCGTCCACAACGGTATCATTTTCAGATTTCACATTTTTCTGTAAGAGCACCTGGCCCACAAACGAATATCGTGTAAAACACACTAACTATTGCGCACTTTGGTACATGAATGAAGTGCGCATCTTCTGGACGATTCGATTTTCTGTTTCCCATATTTGACCTTTTTGCTTGTTGAAAGTCCTATCCAAAAGAAAATGGACTGAACTTTAAGAGAAGAATTGCTCATAAAACTAGGTTTTTATTCAGTGAAATCAAAAAATATTAAGGGATATTTATCCGACAGTACTAGTTAACAAAGACTCTGTGCTTGTAAAATCCGCATTTGTAAGATTTTTCTTTTAAATCCTAGTTGAATGTCATATGTTTTGTAAAACCAATTCTAAATGTTGTGAAAGACGAGAAATTATACCTCTCGAACTTCTTTAAACTGTTTTTTACGTTTTGAATATTGCGGCAACACCATTGAGATTACGAACCACAGAACAACTTCCTTCAAACATTCGTATCAAACGCATTACACAGTTTCTTAAAAGAGAATTACAGATCTTAAAAAAGTTGTCTGCAGTACCTTCACATTTCCACAACTTTAATCTCAAGAACTTTCTTTACAAGCAACACACTATGCTCTATCCTGTAACACAAATACTACCTCAAAACAAAGTGTTGTCAGACCAAATATCCAACAAAACTTATCGGACGCAAACATACTTCAGTGTAGGCTGGGATAGCTCAATTGCTATAGAGACTCGCTACGGGCTGGACGATCCAGGGATCGAATCCCAAGGGGGGGGGGCGACTTTTCCCCATCCGTCCAGACCGGCCTGGGGCCCACCCAGCCTCTTGTAAAATGAGTGCCGGGTCCCTTTCTCGGTGGTACAGCCTTCGGTTCGTGGAGTTGATCACCCACCCACACCCAGCGCTACGGTTAAAGAAAGAACAGAGCTATACCTCTATCCCTAAGTGAACCTTCGTGGCCTGTACTAGTGTATACATTACTTTTTTGTTCACTTCAATAGTAATGGTTGCGTAGAAACGAAGTAAAATTAAAAAGTTAAGTGACTCTTATCTCGATATCCTAGAGTACAGTCAAACAAAGTCTATATGCTGATAACACAAACCTTTTGTTTCTGCCTAAGTGAGTTTAGTCCACTTACACATCCTCCATACGTGACGTTGTTCTGGTGCTAACATTTCTGCGTTGAAATATTTCGAGCATAATTGTAAGCATTTCTCACATAGCTCATGGTTGCCATCTTCGTATATTTTCACCTAATTAAAATCCCGTATAACAGCTAACTTGTAATTAACTGTCTTTTTATTATTGATATTCCAGAGATTTTATCACCCCAAGAAATTAAATATATACTTTGACAATTCTGCATCTCTGGAATATTGATGAAGAGATATTGTCTACAAATTATGCTCATTGTAGGACTGCTTGATTTTCTGTTGTATATGAAGTTCTACGAACTGAACTGGTTAACTGCTTCTGTCAACACAATAAACCAAAACGGGTACCCAGGGATAAATTTTTATATTTATTATATCAAGGATACACTAATTCCGTTGTCCAGGTATTCCAGGAGAATAAACATAGAGTAGGGGGCGCCTAATATTTGTTGGACCTTGGTATGCAACTCGTTCTATTGTATTCTTATGGTGCATCGAATATTCGGGGCTCCTAGAGTTTTGGAAAATTTGGGCATTCCTGTGCATATTCGACTGAAACCTGTCCTCCGCATCATGTACAATTTTTACACTGCCACACTTAGGTTCGTGGACACTTGTTCGTGGGAACAGGGTGTTATGGGTAAAAGTGACTGTGACTTTATAACGACAGCAAGGCTGTGCATTGGGCAACTCAAAATTTTCACCACGATACATTTGTCTGAATGCCTTAAAGTAAATCACAGTGGGTTACATCACGGTCACTCTGATAATAATTAGTTACAACATGTGCTGGAAAAAAAGTTGTAGTGTCGGACATACAGCCTGTATCTATTATCTCAAGAATCACAACGTACTACTTCGCAGCCTTTGTCTATGGCCTAAGATTCATTATACGTTACTTTCTTCTTTTCTTTCGTTCTTCTTTCCATTTATTTTTATATTATTCATCCTTCTTCCCCCTGTTTATTTTTCCATATTGTTCTGTCCATCTATTTTGGTTGGCCTCTGTCTTTCTCTGACGTTACATTCTAAAATTTACAGTTATTTGAGTTAATATTTTATGCTTGTTATTTTCAATCTCTCCCTTCCTCCTTGTTTCTTTTCCCCCAGCGTGTAGCTGACAGATCTCACTTAAACTGTTTAAATTGCTCCAACAAGTTCTGGTCCCACTTGTCACCTACTTATAATTCTTTCAGTTTATTACGAACCCTGACGCACGACACCAGCGCTCTGTCATCCTGTCGGTCTGGTACGATGAATAACGAGTTCTAATTTTAAAGAAGAAACAAAATTGTTCTCGACACGTCCACATTTTACCGTCTAGATAGCCTGCCTCTGCTGTCGCTGTGTATCTGCTGGAATGCTATTAATTCTAGAAACAGAGCTGCGAACTGAATGCAACTTTTCGAGTACACGTGATTTCACTGCAAGGATTCACTAATTTAATTCAAGTACGAAGTGAAATAAAAATTGTCCAAGCGGATTAACATAGCGGTAGCTCGCATTCAGGTTACAACGTATTCAAATAAGAGCCAGGAGTAATTTTTCGTGGCAGAAGCGGTTGGTGCTTCGAGTTATTTCTCTGTTTACAGGAGAATTCTAGCAGTTATTTTTGTAAGACCACGAATGTTACCTTCTCCATGCTTCTGTATTTTTAATTCATAACTATTTTATCGTAATCATTCGTCGCTACTTAACACCACAACTTGGCGCAGTGCAGTGACCCGAAAATTTTAAGATAGATACCAAGGACAGCTGTTCTGTGTGGGTGCCATATTTAAGCCATAGATTTCTTACTGAATACACACGGATCATAAGGCACACAAGTTTATTCTCAACTAAGTGCACAATTGTTTTCTCTTCTGATCCTAAATGTTTCGACCGCAAAAGGCACCCATTTTCAGGGAGCCACAAGTTTTCCAGGCATGTAATCCGTGCTATACACGTTGTGAAATATAATGGTAAAATGTATATTCACATCAATGTCATTCCATAAATATACAAGACTATTCAAATTATATTAAAATTATAACACCAGTGAAGTGTTAACAATACGTTAAATGTAGTACTGGAATATGTATTCACTTTTGGACTGCACACAGAATTCATATATCTGGGATCGAATGTAAACTAGACAGAAATCCCGTAGCACTAGATACTTGGGTACTACGTTTCACGTAATTTTAATACGTCACTTGTGTTATAATTTAAATAGGATTTTAATAATCCTGTGTAAATATGGAATGACACTAATACGTACAGATATTTTCCACTGATACTTGTCAACTTGTATTGGACGCTGTAAATATCTTCAACTCCTGTGGCTGCCTGAAGATGGCTCCGCTTTGCAGCCGAAATATGTAAGAGCAGTAAAACCCATTGTGTAATTTGTTTGATAATAAACTTGTGTGTAGAAGAAAACTGCAGGGAAATTGTGCACTATTAAGTGATTTATAAGAATTTATAACAAGAGTAACTTAGTTTTCAAAGACTTTTCGGAACTTTCGAATAAAACAGAGCGAAGATATATTTTCTTTATCATCTGTCCTTCTGTCATTTTGCGTTCATAGAGTGAGGTTGTTCTTGGTGCAAAAATGTATTTAAATACTGACATTATTTGTAAAGGAAATTACTTCAATCGAAAGTAGATAATTGAATGATGTTTTGTAAACTCGGACTCAGGTGGACGTTTTTACGCTCTGAATGTCGTGCCAACACGTAAGACGTAATAACTCTCCAAAGGTGACTGAACAGTAGCAGATATTGCTTTCATATGAAACATAAACAACAAAGAAGCACCATTCAAGACACATTTCGAGGATAAACAGTTTTTTGTCAAATAAATCTCTTACGTTGAGTAGGTGAAACAACTGAACAATATCTTAATGTCAAGTGAGGGGCAGACTTGACATTTATTGATAAGGTATAAAGAGTCTTCTGCACTTTTAAGTTTTGAATAAACCATGAGTCTGCGTACGTGTCCCTATAATACGTCTCATCTCTGCCATCTCATCGGAAGTGTTGCATGAAACATTGTGATTTCGTGTTCTGTGTAAGTGCTTTACTATACTTCATGTATTATGTACGATACTTGTGACAAAACATAATGGGTCGTACGGCTTGGGCATGGATTGTGTCATCGCATTCTGTGCTTAGGAATTATGTCAGATCACAGTAAGATGTGCCAGTGTATGGTCAGGTAAAAACTGGCTTGTTCTGGAATACTGTCCGTCAGTTGCAAGTTCTCAAATCCCTACCATCAACACTAAATCTTCTTACGCTTATTGGACCGTGCATCATCTTGATATTTGAATAAAGGTAGACCAACTTGATGACACTTGCTTTATTATGTCTATTTACTGCTCATTATGTTTCGGATGTTAATACATCCATCTTCAGGAGCTTGCGACTACTTGGTTCGTTATTGTGTAGACTGTATTGTGCTGTAATGGTAGAGGTTTATGTGTTAATTTATTTATCTAGTGGTAAGTGTTATACCTATATTATGTGTCGTGTGTGGCTCTGAGTGAGTGTGTTCCTGCAAGCGTGTGGTGTCCTGTGGTTCTTGAATCTTCCTTATAAATCCGCACATTTAGTTCGGAGCAAAAAACAATCCCCCTATTTAGGCGCTTTTGCAAAATTGCGAAAAGCGACTGTTAGCTCCGCCATATCTGTCCACTTCTCTGTCTATCAATCCGTCCGCATGCAAAAGCTCGGATCCCACTGGACGGAATTTCATGAAATTAGATATGTGGGTAATTTTAAAAAATCTGTCGTGTTACGTCAAGTTTCATTAAAATCTGACTAGCTTACATGAATAACAATACCACTTTTGATTATATCTCGCTCAGTTGTTCTTAGAATTAGCAACATTTCATACAAACTTTGTAGAGAAAATCAAAACACACATTTTATGTCCCGTAACTTGTTTTCGAACATCTTTCCATTAATGAGATAATATGGGAGAATATTGTAGACCCTGACAGGCCACAGATGAAAATTAGAATCATGCGTATTGCGTGCTGCATACCTAAGGCTACAAACACACACTCGGTATATGTAATACTTATTGCTCTTCCACTACAACAATGATTGCACAAGCAACTCTCATTTTTATGTTATAAGTCCATTGCCTGACTTTCTTACTACAAATCACTTGAGCGGCTTACTGTAGTGGTATGTATACGTACATACATTCGATGTGTGTGTCTTTAAAATGCAGACCGGAAGACTGGCTAAGTAGCAGGTTGTAGGCTGTCCTATCAGGCAAATTTGGAATCCGACTTGTATCAACAAAAGGCCTCAATCCTTTAGAGTTTTCTTCGTAACTGACCAATGAATCAGTCACCTGTCATTCGACGTGAGGGTTACAGACACTGGCAGTGTCTTTAAATAATCCACATAAATGAACAACACTAATTCTGATAAATTTATTGTTACTGATTGTCGAGAGAAAAGTTTGAGAGGCAGACATTCTCAGACAAAAGCTAGGCGGAAGAGAGGTCATTACACAAATTAGTTTAAAGTCCCTTTCTTATTATTTGCCCGTCTCCCTCAGTCTATTAACCAAATCTTTGTCTCTCAAGAGATAAGAATCCGGTCCTTGTCGAAACACAGCACATATTCCTGGCTTAATATTAACCCTTTAAACGCCGAGTTAAATCCCATATGCCATTTGCTAGCATTATTAGGATCTCACCATATTCTCCACATTAGCAGGATAAGGGTTAAAATCAAACGAAAAAGGAAGTAGAAAATGACTAACTCCCGCTTTGCGTTATAAAGTCTTGGATCCGAAATTTGGCTACCAAACTGATTATACAGAATAAATCTTTTGAATTTTTGTCTTCCGACTTCTACTTCTCATTTAGTGTTTATTAGTGGTAGTAACAATTTCTGTTTAGCGTTTCAATATGAATATTTATGTTACTTCTCGATTTATTTGCTATCTCTATTCTGTAGTTTATTTCCTGATGCTCTTCCCGTTATTACTTTGACAGTAAATTTCGCGGAATGACAAAAAGAAAAGGATGTAGCGTCGATTTGTTACTTCGGCATTCTTGTGGAGCGCGTGAATGAAATTATAGTCTCAAAACCAATAGCCTGCAGTTCTCCGACATGATACTCGACACTTTACCACTATCCTAAAAATTGCGATAAAGAGCTTCAATTCCATGACTTTAATGTTCCTAATCTCCACAACTGCAGGTAAAAGACTTGCCAGAAAAGGGGGATGAGAGGGAAGAAGAAATTCATACAAGATTCTCTCGGAAAATCTTAAAAAAAAAATTGTTTTCGGAATTTTAGGAACATATGTCATAATAATTTTATGAAACAATTGTAAAGAAATACTCAGCAGATATGAACAGAAAAGAAGTACCTTAAGATGAAAGACGCTAAAGGACTTTCTGAGTATGTCAACGGACCATCGATTTCCGCAGAAAGGGCAACTGAGACTGACAAATTGTCGGCCGTTCTGCCAAGAACCTCCAGTGTACAATAACAGGAAGAATTAACCGGTTCAGTTCCAGAGTCTTCATAACATCATTACTACGTGGCTCATTATGTGTCCTTGTTTAGTCACTAAATACCGTGCTTAAGGGTTACTTATAAAGACAATGGGCTGTGTATTGAGTCCATTAAGCACATGCTTATTCCATTAGTTATTTGATAAAAACTGTAGACCAGAAAACAAAATCAAGAGAAGTGTTAAGGCTACCATGAAACTGTTTAATGGAACGTCCGTAATTTCCGATCAAAAACACCACGACCCTTGTTTCCTTACACGTAAATTTGACGTTAGATGTGTAACCATATTATATGAAGTAGTCATGAGGTGCTGCAGTTTTAAGATAATTCGTTAGGCCTTTAGTTGGTGGAAAGCGTAATGCTGTACTCTTCTTTAGTGGGAAACAGTTTAGAACACTGGATGGACAAACGAGTCCTCTCGCACTTAAACAGATACCGCCTGTGTTTCGGTTCGGGAAATATTAAAAAAGAAGCGCGATGATGAAGAATTTTTTCTATACTTCTATCCTGGATTTAGCCGACTTGAATCTCTGTCAAGGTAAGACTATCCTGACAAACGTTTATTATTTTTTTTAAGTCAGAAGAGATGGTTATAAACCAGTCACGATTGCTTCTCCTGTCAGGGTGTGGCCCAGTGTTAGGTGTATACTTCAGCTAAGATATTAGGCGTTGAATTTCGCTTGTACGTCAATACGATTTGCATCCACTTGATTAGGAGGGCGCCGTATTGTCGATAGGTGCACACGGAAGGTCGCCGCAAACGTTGCGAACAAAGAAAAGATGCTGTTGACTTGGCGGGCGTGGGTCTGGCTTATCTGCAAGGTTTGGGTGTGATACCATATCCTGGATAGGAGGAGCGTGCGTGAAATTCGAATCCGTTGGATCAGACTAAATATTTGGAAGTAGCTCTCGTTCGCCTTGTATTTGATTCAATGTACGATACCAGACCATGTTTTGGTGGACGTGGCAGTAATAATTCGACAGAATGTGATCCCAAGAACGTGCACCGCAGAGACATAAAGGATGGCTAATGCATCTGTTGCGACGTTCCACTCCCTAATGGGAAGACCCATTATATACGTAAGTTAAATACTGCCGTCGCCTGTTCTCAGAGCTGCAGGATATCTTGCACTGCGGCTACGTCTTTCGGGGCTATAAGGAGAAATGTGACGTCATCGGCGCATGTCGTAGTGACTTCTTTTCTGGCGCTGTTGCCAACCCGGAGACCAGTAGGGACTGCATCAAGCTTGACGAGAAGAGGGTTAAGAAGTGAGATGCATAAGAGCATTCAGTGAGGACGTCCTTGTCTGATTCTGCGGCGTATTGGTACTACAGGTGTGGTCTTTGATATGCACTGCGCGGAACAAAGCCACTGTTCCTTCTTTGAGGCCATGTTGTCTCAAGACGTAGTACGCATATTCACGTAGAGTTCGGTACAATTCAGTCGAATCCCGACGTGCAACCGCGTGAGTGGAGGCGCAGCATTTGGCCGGTGAGTTCATCGCTTGCTAACAGGTCTCGCAGTGTTGCCACCGCGTCTAGGGTTGATTCTGAAGTAGGCGCCGCTTATGAAGCTGTTCTTACCATTCAACATTGTCGTTTTCTGCTTATTAAGCGGTGTGTTTAACATCCGAAGACACGCAGAATCTGTGTGACGCTGAAAGACAATATAAAGATGTTTAAACAACAAACAGCGAACATCACTGCTATAGAACCCTTGAATGGGAATCGTTGGCGGCTCTGTTCTGAAGCTGGCACTTGAATAATTCTGAAGATTAGTTGCCCTCAAGAAAGCTTTATTATGTCATACGAAAACTATATCAAATCCCTATGTGGCCGATCACGACAAGTGTGCTTGTCGCTGAACAGAACTTGGGGTCTCTATCCTGATGAAAGCTGAGAGAGCATTTTTCATACTTAGTCTCAGGTGTTCGTTCAAGTAACAAGGAAATTACTGGGCTTGTCGCTAATGACGTCACTACACTCTGAACACCTTGTTAATAACCTGTGGGGCTGCCCGCCAAGGGTTATAAGCGTGATGAAAACAGGGATCGGGGAGCAAGTGTTGACAAAATACTGCAGAACACAACACCGTTGGGAGCAACTGAAAAATTTGTAGGAAGAAACCATCAAGAGAGAGCATCATTTAAATATTAAGAATAATAATTTATACACATTTCACGACCTTCGATTACTGAACACTTTTGTAACGTTGTTTGCCTCATTACTATTATTATTATTATTATTATTATTACAATCATCATCATCATTATTATCATCATCATTTGGCATTTTTCTTGTTTATTCTAACTTTTTTCTCTCTAGCCTACTTTCCCCTCGTCAGAAAATACAGTAGGTTCATGAGATTTCCTTTCTATCTGTTCTTCGTGTGTTATTCATTGACTCATGTTTTCAAATTTCCAACCAAGTGACTTGTTATGAACATTGCACTATGGAAAACTACGAAAAGCCGTACCCTTTAAATGCAGGTCAAAATGTGGGGGTTCTGTAGCACGTGAGAAGGTAAAAGAAAATAGCGCTAATTAATTTTAGGGCTTCCACTTAATTTAAGGTAACAAACAGCAAGAGGCGTATACATGAAAAGTATACGCGTTTTAGCTTCGTGTTTCGTGGTGATAACTGGTGAAGGTAGACATCGTAAAGAGACAGATCATGAACGAACACACGCACTATTCTCCACATACTGTTTGTTCGTCAAGGGATATGCTTATGGCGACGACAAATAAATTTTGTGTTATGTCCGACAGACTAAACGTATGTGGAATGTGTATTTAATTAGGCCTAACAAGTTCTTCACAAAAAAGAGCAAAGCAACATAACTAAGCTTATTAGATCTATGAAAATAGAAGTTTGTGCAGTAGGAAGAAATCTTTATGCTTCTCATCCAAACACCGTGATTCTATAAACAATTGTTTATTTTCTTTCAGTGTGAAAAGCACAGAGTTTCTCTCCGGTGCCGATCACGGCCAATTTATCGTTTAGGAAGCAGGCTTCCACTGGAACATCCAATGACAGCTGTGGTACTGAGGGCAACGGTAAGGGAAACGCTCTCCATATTTTAGGTGTCGTAAGCTGTCGTAACTTTTTTCATTTTCATTTTTCAATTAAACTGAAATCACTGACGTGTAGAAATTGACATTTAGAAACATAGCCATGTGTAAAGCAATTTAAAGAATACAAAATATTCTGTGACTAAGGATGCTGTAGCTGGGATATTGGAGTATCAGAACAAAGGCTGCAACTCACAGTTGTAAACGTTAATATTCCTTAACCTTTTGGCGCCGGAATTATTTTTTTAATTTTAGTACACCCTGTATATAAAATGTGAATAATACAGGAACCAAATACGTTAGAATTATGAAACAAACTGCATTTTGAAGAGAGAGAGAGAGAAAAAGGAGAGTGTATACCATGTTTAAAATATTCAGTACCTATATTTGTTGAATATATAAAATGCAACTTTAGAGGTTAGTGGTACAGTAGGACCACTATGGTTGACATTAGGCGTCAGAAGGTTAATTTATGTTTGTGAACTGGAGTGGCAGCTTCTCGTATTAAACCTGTGAAAAGAAATTCGTGTCTTCAGTGTGTGTGTGTGAGAATGGCAGTAAAGTTGCAGGCATTCTATTCTGCTTCATTTCAGACACCAATGGATATTTTCGATAGTTAAATATGATGTATAATTAATGATATTAATGGTTCGAAGGAAAAAATATATCATTATATTCAGAGTTATTTAGGACTGGATTTAGAGGTTGTTTAAATGGTGTAAGGGGAAACGCATTAAGATTTAATACTTTTTTCCTTCTGATGGGCAAACTTTCGGTTTTGGTTAGAGAACAATACATTGTTACTCCAGAACTATTATGTTTATGTCTTTTAACTGCGGACGTATTATGTCAAGTCTGAAGGAATTTCTTACGACCAAAGCAGAAAATGTCTTTCATCTACATTCACCTATATTTTGGAGGTATCTCTTGACCTGCAATTGGAAGAAAACTGTAGCCGGCATTAAATACAAACGAAACGTCGAAGTGTAAGTATCTACGGAATTTTTAAACACTCTTGTAACTACCGTCAGGGCAGAATGAGAAGACATTTTTGTGGCTCAAGAAATTATTACTCTCCGCGGAATACCCAAATATTTAGGCAGCATGCATCTCCGAAACGTCTGCGCTTATGCAATAATACGGTCTTATATCACCGAAGATAACAGTGCACATACAGTTTAGAGTTGTACTTTTATAATTACGCTTCCATTCAACAGCACTAATAAAAATTACAAAAACAACACAGAAGATGGGAAACAGATAAATGTCTAATTTTAGCTATGAAAATGAAAAAATATCTTTAGTATTAAATCGTAATTTTCTAAGAACATCAACATAGATTAAATTCTATTAAAGGAAATAAACATATCTAAGACAGAGCAGTTGCTGTAGGAGATAACTCACATAAGAATTATACGAATTCTTTTTGTTTTTGCACCGTGCATTGTGGTGTGTTTATACAATACAATTATACAATATAAACCAACGAAATGCACATTTTCTAAATTTAAAATTTAAAAATTTAAAAAAAAAATGTGCAGTTCGTTGCTTTATGTTGTACAAGTATACGGCTCTTTCAACAACTGGAGGACAGAATTTCGAGCCATTATAAACATTTGCAAAAACAGAGTATCTAATTGGTACCGTAATTGTGTAAAGTCCGAAAGCTTAACTTTTCTAATACATGAGCATAATGACACCATGCTCCGGCAGATCTGATCACTTGCTCTCGATGCTGTGTAGTGTGGTCGAGTAAAAAGTAGCTCAAAGAATCTTCACGCAACAGAAGTGCACTGCAGCTTGGGTACAGTCAAAACGAGGTGGAGCTTCAGTAAACTGTCGAGAGTGCAGAAAGAAGGAATAATTAGTTACCACAGAGGATATCATACTGCAAAAGCAGCCATTTACTTAAAGGTTTCGTATCACGAAACTCTTTCAAGTCTACATCAAATGTGGTGTTGGTGTTGATGAAGACGACAATGATTATAATGATGATGATAATGATAATGATTATGATGATGATGATGATGATAATAATAATAATAATATAATGTGCTAACAGAACTGCAGAAAGTTCAATTACAGAGGCACCCAAAAGTATGAGGAAATCCGTGAAATAAATTACCACAAATATAAACACACGAATAATTATAAAGTATATAACGAATAATAACTATCAACACGACAAATTTTAGTGCCCGTAACTGACGTAATTAATTTAACAAATCATTAAACAATACTGACTTTCCAGTGAATGCGCCACTATCCATACTGGTGATATTAGTCGCCAAACACACGTAGAAAAAGATATTTTCGGCATTTGAGGTCAACATTAAACAAAGTAAATTCCCGATATTTCCATTTTGCACACAAATAATAATAATAATAATAATAATAATAATAACCAAATACTCTACAAAAATAAAGTAATCTAATAAAGCAAAAATATGTGACACAAGAAACTGCGGCCTAATATATCAAGAATAAACTTAAGTTCAGCACAGAAAATGAGAAAATAGAAGTACACAAGAGGAAACCAATGCACGGACAATTCTAGCGGGAACTTGAAAGACCATCAGTAGATAAAGAAAAATCCCTGTAGCTCAGCACAAAGGGAGAAAAGGAGAGTTTGAAAATAGCAGCCCAAGACAAAGCACTGAAAACGCCTTATCGTTAGAGGAACATCATGATTCAACAAACTGAAATTGAATGCGGAAAATGCTATAAGGTAGATGAACGCATGAAATATTCTTGTGTGGGATGCACAACATATGCACCATCTGAATACACTAATAGACACAATAAGGTGGCTGGTTATATCCACTGAACGATGCGTAATTTTATGGGGTTACAGGCTACTAACAAGTACTCTGAATATATGCCTGGAAAGGTAAAAAATTTCAAAGGTACCACTATTATGTGGGATGTACCGGTTATCAGATATCGAACAATACTAGCAAACCGACCTTATATAATGCTATTGCATGATAAAAAGGAGAGGACTTGTCTGCTGACCAATATAGCCATCGCAGATGATTCAAATGTTAAGAGAAAAGAAATTTAAAAACTAATAAAGTAAAAAGACCAGGAGATCAAGATCAGCAGGAAGATGAAAGTGAGGACAAAAATTGTGCCAGTTATAAATGGAGCATTAGGAGCAATTAAGAAGGGATTAGATCCGGACCTTAAGTCGCTCCCAGGTCACCATTCGGCCAAAGAACTACAGAAGTTTATGCTAATGAACATTGAACACATCATTCGTAAAGTGCTGGGTTACGGATATATTCACTTTGAACTTTCGTTGAGTTCTGGGCCTACCAGAAGACGTCCACCCAGTGACTAATAGGGAAGAATTAATAATAATAATAATAATAATAATAATAATAATAATAAGAGTAATAATAATCAACTCATACCTTACAAACCACTTATTTTTCCCTCCTTACATTATTTCCATAATGTA
>Ga0136643_10005375_pt1 | contig 18034 bp, 12 predicted proteins | sample TergutLab28metaG_FD_96883 | JGI IMG/M metagenome (GOLD analysis project Ga0136643, IMG submission 96883) | Labiotermes labralis P1 segment gut microbial communities from Petit-Saut dam, French Guiana - Lab288 P1 (version 3) (version 3) | ecosystem: Host-associated > Arthropoda: Insects >...
GAGGCTGAGTGGACCCCGTTCCAGACCCACTACTACTCAGAAAATCTGGTAGCGCCGGGGATCGAACCCGGGACCTCTGTATCTGTAGCCAGAAACTCTGACCACTAGACCACAGAGGCCGTCATCTAGTATTGCTAGATGAGCGAAATCAAATGAGGTCACGATGGACTGGGCATGCAGCTTGGACGGAAAAGCGTATAGAACTTTGGTGGAGAATCCTCTGAGAGAGACACCACTTCGAACTTCGAGAAGGTTGTGACAAGAGGATTAAAAAACCGTCCAGCTGCAGCCAAGTTGTTCCATGCGGACGGACACGACGAATATTCGCCTAAAAACTCATCCACGACTGCGTACCGCTCTTAGGAGAATCTATAAACCACATTTTATGATAAAGTCTTTTAGCAGACTATTTAAATGTGCTGTAGCCACTGCAAGGTCATGTGACGTCAATTGAGATGAAAGAATGATTATGTAGACAATGACGTGGAAAACATAATGATTGAAAAACTGGTCATGGTCTACGCCAATGCTTCGTCATGGCATTCTCTTGAGACGCCAAGACAGGCACTCAAACAACACCTCATCTGAGATTCGAAACAGAAACTTCCTATACGCAAGCCTGACTGTCGCAATGACTCTCACGATGTGTTGGAAAAACAACACTGCCTACAGTGGTTTAATTTAATATATGACACGTTGCAAACTTGAGGCTCTTCATGAAATCAGACCGTTCTGAATTCTGACAGGCACAAACAGGCCTATTGTCGTTCCATCCTGAATGTAAGATTCACTCCTTAGGAATCAAACACGGTGAAACCCGTGTGAAAAATGTCACACACGACAAGCAAGTAATAATCATAATTACATCACTGCTGCTAGGGCAATTAGTGAAGTAGGGATTGTATTCCAATAAGACTCAGTAGTTTCCATCCCTTTTTCTCTCTCACGTTTTCTTTATCTCGTGTCAGCCATGAGCCGGATTATTGCAGTGTGCCGGTATGCGTCAGTCGTACCGCGACTAGGCCACGGGCTGAACATCCGAGGAATGGAAATTCCATTGCCGGCAGCGACAAAAGAATTTTCTTTTTCCCCGTGTCCAGACCGGTTCTGGGGTCTGAGTTGTCTGCTACCAGTGGGTAACGGATGGTCATTTCTTGGGGGTAAAAGAGACGGGGCGTGAAGCTAACCATTCGGCTTCATCTACTGCAAAAGTCAAGAATTGGTAGAGTCATACCTCCTCCATTTTCCCATACATCTTAATGATCAGGTACAAGCCCAGGGGCTTTGTTTTTAACTGTCTTCTCCGAAGTGTGAATTTCAAAATCTGCGAATATCATCTGACCACAGAACGACGCTGACCTGATTCCGGCTGCTTGATGGACCGTCTCCTCACGGCAAATCTCCTGTCCACGCTACGGAGGCATACAGAGGGAGCAGTACAGTTATATTCTCTTTTAACCTTGGTACTACATTGAGTAGTAACTTTACGCCCCGGCCGCTTTAACCCCGCGGAAAGAACCCTGGGACCGGTACCGATCGAATAGGATGCTGGGAGGACGCCACAACCTGTCTTTACGGTTTCCGGTTAAACCTCTTCCCCCACTCCTCGACCACTATATTTACGGTCCCTGGACAAGAGAATGCTCCAGTACTTCGCAGTTGGTCTACGGATCGTACTCAGCAATCGAAATAGAGCTGTCAATACGGCTTCTCTGTTAACAATCACATCAACACAACCTCACGTGGCAGCCTATGGTTTTGAATTCGCCAGGTACCCCATTCAAAACGGGCACGGTTACCGGTTATCCTAACAGACGCTTTTTCATGGCTTTCCTCAGTCCCTCCAGGCAAAAATCGGGAGAGGATAGCCATCTTGAACCGTCACTTGAGCTCCTCTAGTGTCTTCGGAAAATCATTTACCTTAACAACTAACTGCCCGTTCACAAGAAGCGGCTAACTTGCAAGTTCACTTGCAGTCAATGACGCAGCTCTGTGCAACTATTCGCACTCCCAGTACATTTCCGCTACGTAAAATTGAACAGGAAAATACTTCATACTTCTCCTCCATATCAAAATCCGCATGCAACGAAATCATTCACTTCCTACAGCATACAGAACGTCACGTCACAGCACCCTACCTAGCAGCATATAATTATCACACACCGGGTTAAATGATAATTACATCAAGCGTGTGTAACTTACAGATACAATAACAGTTCTGACAGTCGCGTAAACATGATAACGTTGTGTGAAACTTCGCTTCTACAGCTTTTAACCTACAAAAGCAATTCAGCCTATGCCCATGACACAAACAGACCGGGTATCCCAACAAGCAACATGTGTCAACGGCACGTACACATATGCACATTACAAGCACGTTGGATGACATTTGTCTCACTTACCGTGTCCTGGAATACCTGGCGTGGAGTCCTGCGCACTCCGTTCATCATCCTTCTGCTTCTTACACACGATTTTTGAACCTAAATCCACCGCACAACGCGTTAGCTCAAACACACAACACAAGTCCAATTCCTCACAACCACCGCGCTTCTCTACTCGCCGCCATACCCACAGCAACAGGTGACCACTACTACCAACTTGACAGACATGAATTCCACCAGCAAATATTTCGCGTTTAGTTAGCAGTTAGTGATACTATGATACACGCGAGATCGTACACGTAGGTAGACGAGTAAGTCCGCAAACATGGTATGGGTCAATAAAACCAGTCATAAATAACGGTAACACATAGGTACTACATCGACTGGCTTTGCTGTCATTACAACTCCCGACATTCTGCTGATCGGTTTCTTCAGCAGAAGATTTGTACCTGCGTAAAAATAATAACGGCAGAAAACTGCACAGAACGGATCTGTAAAATTTTGCTGTCCATTTTGTTAACTTATAATACTAACTTGGCGTTTTGCGACATATGTGCATATGAGCAGTTTGAGTAAACGTACCTAGATGTAAATGTTCTACATTTGTTTGTTCTGAGCCATAGAATCGGAAGTCAGCTGAACATTTAACGGGAAAATACAAGTCCATTAATCCACTATCATAAGGATCCTGACATTATCTAGCCAACATCGTTGTCCATTTCCTGTCGTCTGCCTTATCGCATGGAACTTTGCCAACACAGCGATGCAACAGGTGTCGTACTGTCCAGCTTCTGGTCTTACCCTCTTCCTTCAACAGTGATCGCAGTCCGGACCCATACTTCTACACTTGTTCGTGGTTATGCCCCCAAATCAGGGGAATATGTCGGTAATCGCTTCACTCCGAAACGACAACAGTAGATTTCGGACGTTACTTATCATGGATATGAGTGTTTAAAATAGCCAGTTGAGTACTGTGATTTCCCGCACAACGCACTTTGTTCAACCAACAGAAACTGCGCTGATCGAAGCACATTTTCTCACAAGAATAGCATTACCGAGGTACAGAACAGTACTGCAAAACGACAAATGCAGATAGTATTTTTATCGCCGGACTGAGTACCCTGCGGCACCATCGGTTGTGGACAACGACGTCTTACTCTCTACGCCTGAGAGTCCGACGAAATAAAAGTAGTGTAGATTTTTAATAGGTAAGAAATATAGATGAGAGTGCTTACTGTTACATTATAAAACAAACAGTATAAGAAAAAGTAGATCTTCAACAAATAACTTATGCGCACTTTTGACCGAGCTGAACTTCAGTTAAGCGCTTCAGAACGTATAATTTGGCTTGCAATGCCCTCTATCTTTTCTTGGCGCTGGTAATATTAGCTTTGATTAAACTCTTGGAGCGCATGATGCTTTGTGTACTAAATTCAATAAGGAACACATCGGAAGAGGGTTTTTTCGAGGTTAGACATTCCTTTGTGCTATGTTATAATTATTATGTAAATTAATAATCAGTGCAACTAAGTATATATAGTTTAATGCCTGAGACAGCTTTGACTGAAGATGTGTGCATTACAATTAAGCATTTTCCTTTTCATGTTCTTATATTAGTAAATGGTTCAAGCTTGACTAGCAATGGCAGTTTTGAGGTTATATTTCCGGTTGTGCTATGTATAACTCTCATGCAAATTAAGTCAACACGACTAAGTGCACGATACTTAGTTGTGTTGGCTGCTAATTTACATAATTAACGGAACAGGAACCTAGGCGTAGATGGGTGGATAATATTAGGATGGATCTCCAGGAGGTGGGATGTGGGTATGTGGACTGGATTGGGTTGGCCCAGGATAAGAACAGGTGGCTGACGCTTGTGAGTACGGTAATGAACCTTCGGGTTCCGTGAAATGTGGGGAATTTCTTGACTAGCTGCAAACCAGTTAGCGTCTCAAGGACTCTGCACCATGGAGTAAGTAAGTAACGGAACAGGATTGTCTGCCCAGCCACTTTACCCTTGGGGAACAGTCGCCGGACCCATTGAATGGACGGTTAGGTGACCCCAGTCCAGGTCTGGACGTTTTGAAGAAATGATTTCCTACGCCCTCTCCGGGAATCGAACCATGACTAATCAGTCGCCGAGCCCGTAGAATACCTGGAACTAAATCTGAATTTCTGAAACCTCTGTATAGCGGAAGTGTACTTTTTGTGAGCAAAAGTGAAATAAAACTTTTGTTACACGAGTTTCAATAAAAAAAATATTTACAGGCAATTTTGGAGGATTATCATCGGCGATTTACACGGAAATAAACCCAGCGTTGATTACGCACAAAGATGGGGAGGTACACAGAAACAAGCATTTAAATATTATCAAAGTCACATTTACCAGTTCCACTATAACAGAGATGTGCTTGCAGAACCCCTAAAGTTGCCTGTGGAACCCCAGCACTCGGCAGAACACAGTCTGAATACCACTGTAATTTGCATAGGCACAATCGAACAAGACTTCCAGTACCAATAAAACACATCTGTTCACTACACACACACTCAGTGCTGGCTGCGGCAGTAACAATGCCTTGCAATATGCAAGAATTCACCAGGTGCCTGCCGCCACAATACCTGATATAAAATTTCATGAGATCACTTTCAGGGACAGCTTAACAATCGGGTCCATTTAGTATGTGCAAGAACATGAGAGATGCAGACACAATTTTGTTTGGAACTTCCAAGAGGAAGAGATCACATAGGAACAACACTGAACTTGGAAAGGACAGGGTGTGAAGATGGACACTAAAGCGGGTTCAGATCCAGTGATAGGCCTATATCTTACAACATATGGTCTCATGAAAGCATGTTATTTGCCCTTGTAACTGCTGACATTTCAAAGAAGGTCCTGCATTACTGAGTTAGGAAGTCACCTCTGACAGCAATGTTAGAAAAATCCAGCCACTGACCAATCTTTATCAACAGATTTGACTGGCTACTTTCTACCAACAAAGGTATAAACATAAATTTAGATTTTATTAGTATAAAATATATAAGATTCAAGGTTCTCCCAGCCTCAATACGAATGCATCAGGCTACTAAGAAACACTGATACCTATCTACCTAACTACACATGTCCCAGATGAGTGTAACTAAAATGTGTCTGTTCTACTGTCACCACTAAATTTATACGAAGAAACTGGAGTGGATATTTACATATGGGGGAGTAAATGCTGTGTGAAGCATTACAAAATGAAATTATCAACTTGTTTCTCAATGGTTTTAATGTACAACCCCATTTTGTAACAGAAGATTAACTTTTGGTATGACAGGAGAACATACAAAAGCACTTAGTCACAAAAAACTATCAGTTATCTCCATTTTAATCATTCTAAAAATTAACGACAATTACATCCACTCAAATCATGGGATTAGCAATGAAACAAAACTGCCACCTATGTACATTTCATTTAAGTTTTCACACATAAAACTATGGTAACTGTTAAACCCATCATGTTCTAGCAATTTCAGTCCTATGGCAAGAAAACCCCAGAATTCACACCACACAATGGCATGATCTCCAAAACTGCAAGTATTTGGAGACACAGTGACTGGGATGGAGCCATGCAGATGATGTGCAGTAAAAGACAAGGTGATCAGAGAGAGGTGGGACACGTAGTAAGTAGGAAGGCACATAATGTCAAAGACATTATTTCTCAGTGTTAATGTAGCATTAAGCTTGCTCCTGCACTTCAGTGTTTGTCAGTCTTGGTGGTTTACCTTCTTCCAACTAGTAAGACAAAACACAGTCTGAAATCAGCAACTCTACATCTTACCACACTTTACAGTGAGTATTCCCAAAGTTAAAAGTGGGGGGGGGGGAAGAATGAATAAGTCTGGAAATAAATTATTAATTCCCTCAGTTCTCTCAGGACTGTGACACACACACACACACACTCTCTCTCTCTCTCCAAATAAAATGAAAACATTAAAATGTTGTTGGTATTTCTTTTATATGCATTCTGTGATATGCATCCTAACAGCTCAACATGATCAGACTGGGAGCAAGTTTAAATTCACAAATATGGGGACACAGCATGCACCATGATGACAGGTTTATTTGAAGTTACAATCAACACAACCACACTACAAAAACAATGTCATATTGTCTATCACTTTCACATACCACTTCAGACTCACTATCAAAATTATACGCCGAGCAGTAAATGTTAAATTCTTTCATACAAAACAGAAAATTCCTGAATGTGGACAGTATTCACAACTGTATGAGAAACATACAAATTCAAACTTGGCCTGAGCAGAACCTAGCATAATTACTGCCATACTCACAAAACTAAGCTGTGTATTCAAGAACTGGACAAGGCAACTTGTCCAGTGTGAAGTGACACTGCATACTCATGGCATATCACCAAACTGCCATACATGACCAGCAGAAATGTGTGCAAAGCCTCAATATTCCAGTTCCTAAGTTCTACAAGGTGGCTTGCCTATGAAAATGAAATTATGGAGCTTCACAGTTCATCAATCCACAAGCACTATACTTATCAGTGTCTGAAACAGGTGTGTGGTTAAGAGTAGGTCAGTACACAGGATATAATGTGACTAATACACTTGGCACTGGCCCAATTAAATGATCAGTACCAATAAATGAAGGTGACATGGGGACAGTCATGTAAAAGATTTACTCTACATTACATATCCTACCTCACTGGCTGCCTGACAACTACACGTTACTAGAAAAGTCAATAAAATGTAATTACAATAGAGTTAAAATGAGACAGGAATGGTGCAACATGTATGCAGTTTATGTTGTGGCTCCGATCAATGTATAATTTTACTATATAATGAACAGACATTCCTCTCATTTAACAAAGGTGTTGAGACTGGTACAATAGTGATGGCAGGTTTTCTTTGCCCAGATGTCTGAAGGCCTGCATTTCATTACTCTTGTAATGGGAAAATTGATAAGACCAAGTTTTCATTATTAAATCCTCCATAAGAATCATGATTCCAATTGCATGGTGAGCTGTGGTCAATGCACATGGCAAATATGTAAGCAACATCACTGAGGCTACTGTTGTGGGTAAATATGATACCATCACTTTAGACTGACTGAACAAAATCTCTCACTTTGATTACATACACGTGGGAAAATGTTTGGGAAGCAAAGTAATGAGCAGAGAATAAAACTCATATTTCAGAAGGGCTAAGGTACAAGACATTACCTGTTAATTGGCAAACAGGACAATACTGTCCCACTAAATATATGACCTTTTCTTCCAAACAGGAAAATACAGCCCCACAGTGGGCATTTAAATTGAATATAGTGCTCCAGAAGCACCAGAAAAACTGGCATTTAAAAGTGTGTATGCTAAATGTTAAAATTAAATTGTTCATATTCATGCACTGATGTCACTATTTTATATTTAACAGTCAGTATAACTAACTTGTTAATACTAGGCTTATTCAGAAAGTAAGTACCGTTTCGCTGTAAAAAAACAATCGAGTATGGTTTCGTATAAAATTTTACTGTTATCAGATTCTACATTCTTCAAACTATTTTTCCACATATTCGCCGCAATTATTGAGGCACTTTTCATAGCGGGGTACAAGTTTTTGTATACCCTCCTCATATAATGCGGCCGCCTGCGACCCAAATGACTACCGACTTCATAGAGTCCTTAAAATCTGAGGAAAGAAAAGGGACAGATCAGAAATTGTGAAAAGTCTGTCGTCATGCACTCTTTTGTTGACCTTACGCACCAAATCATCATTCACCAAAGACGGACGCCCACTTCGCGCCTCATCATGCACGTTCTCTCGTCCTTCGTTGAACATCCGAACCCATTTCCTAACCATGCCATCACTCATCGCATTGTCACCATACACTTGACAGATCTGGCGATGAATCTCACTTGGTAGCACATTCCTAGCGTTCAAAAAAGGAATTACAGACCGTATTTCACAGCGGCCCCTTCAATTGTTTTAAACATGTTTAATGCACAGGAACAAACATAAACATAATACAAATTTCACGAAATGGCGTCTGTGGCTTCGGAAGTCACTGCACATGCGCAAAGTGACAGTCTCGTGGATGCATGAGAGATATGCGCAGATGGTACTTACTTTCCGAATAACCTACATACGTGTTGACTTCCAGATATTTACATTTGGACATGCAGCCTGTTGACCCTGCTCATGAAATGTATCAGTACTCCCTGAGGATGGCCCCTTGAGGGCTGAAACATGTAGGAGTGTGACAGTGTGAATAAAGTGTTATTAACATATACTAGTGCATTAGTGGGATATTTAAGTAAAATAAATGGGAACAGTCTCATTACATGCTAAGGAAAAGAAAACAAAAAAGGTACAATGAAAAATCCCCTTGTTCTAGCAAAGAATGCAGAACACCAAATTTAACTGCCATATTTATAAAGTAGTCAACATTAGGAGTAACATTTTATTATCATTTTTAAATGTCACCACTCTTCTGCAAGCATCGAAACAAACGAATTAATGTCAACAGTATCGATACATGTAGCCATATAACACACCTGCAGTCTGCCACATTACAAAGCACATTTTCAACAATCGCATCTCTTAGGAAGCATAATTATGTGGAACAACTACATAGAGTTCTAAATCAAATCCACCCCACCTGAACCTTATTACTGCATGGGAAAACTAAGCTCAACAAACTGACATTACATGTGTCTGTGTACAGCTACAAAAATTTCCGGTTAGTTCTCTTTGAAAAGTAATTCACAGGAAACTCACACATACAGATTCTGAAAGAAGCACTTCCTCATACATAAATAAAAAAGTACTGTGTATTATGTCACTGTGTTCAGTAACACACACACTACAGAACTCCAACTACACTACTTTCTGGAAAACTATGAAGTAAAATAGTTTTCCCGAATCTATTAAAAATGTGATGTTCCCTAATACATACCTACAGTATATGTCACAACATTCTGAAATAAAAATTTTAAATCTATCTGTAATCATTGTACTTTTATTGTCAAATTTTCCAAACTGAAGTTTAGTTAGTCTGGTATGATATGTAGGTCCTCACATTCATAAATCTTCTTCCTCAGTCACTTTCAGTCAGGATTTGTGCCTTCATACAGCATGAAACTGTTTTGATACTTACACTGTGCAGTCTGAATGCAGCTACAGGCATATAATAGTGCTCCTTAAAGAATGAAACTTTACTCAGGAAATCATTTACAAATTGTAATGTATTATATGTAGGTAGATGTAATGTTGCTTATATTGATCACTCCAATGCAACAGAATGTATGACATCAGCACTCCTAGCGACTGCCCCCAACAACTAACTGACACTTCCTGTGTGGATAAAGTGATCTCCCACATGCTTGCATCTAGTCTTTTAATTGCAATCCTTGTGGGGGCAAAAATCACCTGCATCTGGTTTTTCGATGTCACCACTGTGGGCATGATGAAGTAACACTGCCTTAATATATTGGAATCAACATTTATGTTTCCTTTACAAAGCAGCTGATTAGAAAACCACATCACACAAATGATGGATGCAAGGAATTTATCAATGAGATAAGTCATTTGGGATCAATGAAAATGACTGTCACAGGAGGAAAAAAATCTTTTAACAGTGAAGAACAATATATGTAGTTTCACTGAACTTGCTTCATCTTGCTGTATCTGTTTCTTTATTGTCATCCTTGTACGTAAAATGTCATCTCTCAATCACCTGCTTTTATCAGTTTCCTTTCAACCCTCACAAGCAAAAAGACATGGCAGCTCTACATCAAAGCCTTAAATTCAATGCAGGATATAAACTACAGACTATGCTAACATAAGGAAATTCAACCACACAATGCAATTTAAGATTCTGTGTAAAATGTAATTAATGATGGCAGCAGTAATGTGGCGCTGAAATGTGTGTTACATGCATGCATGTCCATGAAATCATGATGCTTCTGCTGCTGCACACACTACATGGACACGACAATAACTAACACGATTTCAAGAGATCAGTATCACTCGCTAGAAGACAATATGAAGATGTAACTGATTTTCAGGTATGTTTCTACCTGTTGTCCACTTTCAAATCACTTTCCACTACTCTTCACCATATTTTAACAGAACTTTTTTTTTTGGTAGTACTTTTCGTGACCTAATAGAAAATCATTAATAAAAGCCTACGTCTCTGAGGAAACAGAAAACAGATTTCAGGAATGTTTCTGAACAGTTGTGATAACTTCACTGTACTGTCAGAGTACACACACTGTCATCTGCACACATGGGTTTGGTTGCATCATTTGCTGCCTTCACTGCCCCCTCGCTCACTACGTTTCATTGACTTGAGAGCGCGCTCTCGCAACCTCCTTTCCAATTCTTCAGTATTTTCTGCTTCACTTGCTTCAGAGTCCTATAACAGGAAAAACAAACTCTTGCCTGGAACCATATTTAATGCCAGAGCATGGTGGAAATACACACGTACATAACTCAGCTGAGAACATTTACCAGACCCAATACCCATTCCAGCTGTCTCTCTACTTATCTACAAGCTATTCCCTTAGAACATTATGCAGGCAGAAATATAGGGAGGAGGAGGAGGAAGAGGGGGAAAAAGCAAGTGTGAGAAGAAAAGAAAATGCCTGCAAAAACTATTATAACTAACTAAACTAACTACATTAAACACAATGATCCTTGTGAACCTAACAGTTTCCCAGTTGAAGAATAAGAGACCAATTTGATGTCACTAGTTATTAAGTTTTATTTCACTTCTATGCTCAACATGTTCTGGACATTAACCTTTTGGCGCCGGAATTATTTTTTTTTAATTTTAGCACAACCTGTATATAAAATGTGAATAATGCAGGAACCAAATACGTTAGAATTATGAAACAAACTGCATTTTGAAGAGAAAAAAAACGGAGAGTATATGCCATTTTAAAATATTCAGTGCTTATATTTGTTGAATAAATATATAAAATGCAACTTTAGAGGTTAGTGGTGCGGTGCGACAGTTATAGTTGACATTAGGCGTCAAAAGGTTAATACATCCATAATCAGGAGCCTGTGATTTTTCTATTGTATCACCACATTGGTCATGTGTTCTTGTTTTGATGTGTGTTGGAGTTTTGGTGTGGCTGGATTGGGGTGGTATCCATGTAGCAGGCTTCAGCCTGCTACATGGATACCACCCCAACCCAGCCACACTGAAACTCCCAACACACGTCAAAATGAGAACACAAGACCAATGTGGTGATACAATAGAAAAGTCACAGGCTCCTGATGATGGATGTATTAATGTCTGAAACATGTTGAGCATAGAAGAAGTGAAATAAAACATAATAACTAGTGAAATCAAGTTGGTCTCTTATTCTTCAACTATCACAATGATGCACGGTCCAATATATGTAAGAGTTTCCCAGTTACTTAAATTTAAAAAATTATTAAAATTCAAAATTTAAAAAAAGCCTTTATGGAACCTGGAGGTTCATCACTGTACTCACAACACCTGGCCACTTGCTCTTGAAATCCATTTTATTATTACCCTTCCAATTCTGCCTAGTGTTCCTAGTGGTCTCTTTCCATCAGGTTTCCCCACCAAAAACCTGTATGCACCCCTCCTCTCCCTCATTCATGCCACATATCCCAACCATCCCATTTTTCTGTATTTGAACACCCATGTAATATTTAGTGAGGAGTAGAGATCACGAAGCTCCACATTATGCTATTTCCTCCTGTCCCATTACTGCATCTCTCTTAGCTCAAATACCTTCCTCAGCACCCTGTTCTTGAACACCTTCAATCTATGTTCTTCCAATAATGTGACAGACTAAGTTAAAAATTAATATAACATAATGTTAATGTTTATGTCTAAACATGATCAACTCATAATATTCACCTCACTCTCTTCAACTTTGCGTTTTTTATGTTTCTTATGTTTCTTGTGTTTCTTATGCTTCTTATGTTTCTTCTCTTTCTTCTTCTTCTTTTCTTCAACTTCAGCATCACTCTCCTGCAAGGACAAACAGCAGCTTGCAAAACTGTCTCCAAAATATACTGCACTTGACCAGTAAATGAAAATATAATCATTATTATTTGGAAAGAGAAACTGTACTGTGACAGTAAGTGCTATAAAGGCAAAGCCATGCCTGTATGCACCATGAAGGCATACAGGGGAGTGGAGGTATGGCTCCACTTATTCTTAACCTTGCCAATCTATGCAGGTGAGTAGTCAGCCTAACATCCTGGACGCTATGTCCCCAGGGAAAATGCCCCCCCCATTACCCAGTGAAAATGAGGCTGGATTGGCCGCAGAGCCAGTCTGGATGTTTTAAGAGTACAGCCAGCAGCCGCCTCATTTACTGACTGCACTATCCTAGGCACTGTGAAATGCTACTGTACAGCAAACAAATACAATTCAGTTCATGCACAAATTTCACCACCACCATAATCAAATATACAATTCAGTTTCTGTGGTCCGTTCCTCTCAACCCAGAGCCACATTTCCCTCAGTACTTTATATGACACTTTTCATGCATGTTACAGTAGCTACAAATCTTAAATCATGTAAATATGCTAAACTACAATTTGAAATCCTTAAATAAAGAACTGTAAAAAATGCTTCTCAATGCTGAGTGAACAACATGACCAAGCAAATCCTACAAATACAGTATAAATGTGAACTCTAGGTGATTCAAATATTAAATTCAATCCTTCACATATTACCTCAGAGTCACTTGATGACTCTTTCTGCTTCTTCTTCTTTTTCTTTTTAGTTTTTGTTTCCTCCTCGGAACTGGATGCCCGCCGTTTCTTCTTTACAATCTTCACACGTTCCTCTTCCTCCGACTCCTCTGATTCAGAGGTGTCTGCCTTCCTTGACCGACTCTGCAATGACAGAACAGTAATTTTCTTCTACTGAAGTAGTTAAAAGAATGACACTGCTTTCATCTTGTGGTCAAAATCATAATTATGATTAAGTTTATAACACTAAGAAACAAATGGCATAGTATAAACAATGGTGCACACCTCAGAAGGTTAATTCCATATTTCTGCATCATGCTGTGTTAACAGTGATAGTGAATACTGTAAGATATGTATGTAGGCCTAACGTTTAACAATACCAATGTAATCTACCTAATACTACAAAAATTGAGGCAAGAAGTTCATTTGAAATACTACCAAATTTATAAGAGATTACATGGTGTCACACCCCCAAAAGCAATATTCATCATCATAACTGCCTCATGACAACCTCAAATCCCATTCAGTTGGAATATTTTCAGTTAAGGAACACATTCACAAGAATCCACATCCATTACACGAATGCCATATGCTTCCTTATTAGCACCACAATCATCATTAAGTTTTATTTAGTGTATTTTTCCACTACAGGGCACACACACTGTTCAAAAATAAAGTGCCAATTTTCCTTTATCAAGTGACAGTCCATCCTTTGTTTAATAAATATGGTATAAAGATGCTGGTTGGCTTAATATGGCCCAGGATATGGTCCAACAATATGCTCTTGTGAACTCAAAATGAACCACCTGGTTTCATAAAGCTCAGAGAATTTTTTGAACAGCTGAATGACTATTTGGTTCTCAGACGTTGATGTATTGTGTAAGTTATAACAACATGTCTGCCAGCCATCCTTACCACCTGCTTGTCCTGGGACCCAGACTTCCTCCGTTTGGGAGACGGAGATTCTGAGCTCTCAGAAACCTTACGTTTCTTCTCTTCAAGTTTTCTCTCTTTTTCAGTTGGACGTGCCGGTGACTCTGACTGTTTCTTTGCACCTTTACGATCTCTGTTAACAAAAATTCAAATACAGAATAATAAACTCTTTAAATAAGTAAAAGCTCACCTCATAACATGCCAATGCAGGCATATAGGAGACGCAGAGTTATAGCTCTACCCATTTCAATCCTGGCACCAGAAGCAAGTGGGTGGTCAAAGCCAAACCCTGGCCACTTTCCTCCTGGGGACAAGCACTTCTACCCATTGTAGAGGAGGCTCAGTGTGCCCCAGGGCTGGCACGGATGGGTATGCAGAAAAGAAAATATCTTGCCCCACCCCTGTCTGACCCAGATCATCCAGCCTGCAGTAAGTCACTATACTATGTTATCTCAAACCCTACTGCAAAGAGTGGCTGTCTAAAATGATTTCTCTGGCAAAGGTATCAGGAGCTGCACCTCAAAAAATACGTAAAAGGCTAAACACTAAAATGAGAGAAAACAGATAAACAAATGAAATAAAGGTAAAGTGATCCCGTTACAGGCCCGGTGTGGCCCAGAGGGTGGGAAGAGGTATAGCTCTACTCTTCCATGACCGCAGCACTAGAAGGGGGTGAGTGGTCAGCAGCACGCCCTGGCCGCACTTTACCACCGGGAAAGACGTGGTACCCATTTTACAGGAGGCTGGGTGGGCCCCAGGGCCGGTCTAGATGGGCGGAAAATCTGGGATTCGATCCTGGACCGTTAAACAAATGAAATACCCTACATAAATTATTAATGGACCATTGCCACTATATGAATATTCGCAGAGCATGTTAAATGTACCAATATTAATTTGCCTCCCTCAGTCTGATGGAAGGATCACACATCAACAAAAAATGGTAGTTCTCACTGAAATTGAAAGCACCAAGGAGGAGGAGGGTTTTGTTATTTCAAGATAAGTGATATCCCTTGTCTAGATTCAAACTTGACACTTCTTGCGTGATTTCAGGCACCTGCTGTGAAGCAGATGAGAACTGTGTTTTTCTGGGTTATTACATAGCAAGCAGTGGTAGTTCCTTACCGATGTTTTGGGACAACATATCGGCCCCATCTGCAAGGGTAAAGAATTCAAACAAGACCCCTGAAGATGAGACTGACAGATTGTCCTGAAGCATTGGTAAGGAATTACCACTACTCTTTGCACAAGAGCCTAGAAGAATGCAGTTCTCTGGCAGTTCCTGATCATATCAGCAGTGCTTCTGCTACAGCCAAAGTGCCTAACTTCATTCTATTGGCTCCTGAATGCAGTTAACTTCAATTAGGCTCACCTTTCTCTAGTAGGTGGTGAATCTTCAGGATCTTGTTTCACAACTTTACGAACTGCTTTCTCACGACCTGTTTCTTTTATGACAGCTGATGACTTTTTATGGTTCTTTTCCACTTGGCGGGATTCTGAAATTTGATCCCTTGATTTTAACTTGTTTTTGTCAGGAGAAGGGGAGGGCATTTGTGGCATACCCTTCTTCCGATTGCCTGACGAATCCCTGTCATCATGCTCAGAAGGAGACCTGCAAAATAATTATTTTTTCATTCTAGAGCAAATGAAAGAGTCCCCATAGAAATTCGGTTGGGAGGAAGATTTACAAAGGAAAATAGAGGAATTAACAAAGCAATTAGATGATCTTCAACAAAGAGAATCAATATAAGATGATCTACCAAAAGAATTAATAGAGAAGGGAAGGTTAAAAGCAGCAATAGATAATTTGACACAAAGATTAGTAAAGTCAAAAGAAAATGTTAAAAGTCAAGAAATACAGGAACAGCTGTCAAAGCTAGAAACGGAAGCAACAGAATTAAAAAGTAAAATGGATCAGTTGACAAGTGAAAAAACTGTAGGGGATTTAGCAGAAGTTAATGCTATTAAAAGTTTATTTGGTGATCATGCTTATAAAGTGCCCATTTCCTCAACAAAATCATCTATAGGACATTTGCTTGGAGCAGCAGGTAGAATTGAGGCAATCTTCTCTATTCTTGCATTAGAAATTAGTATAGTACCACCAACTTTAAACTTATTTGATCCATCTGAAGGTTGTGATTTAAATTTTGTACCTTTTAAAAGCACAAGAACATAAAATTAATTTTGCTCTATCAAATTCTTTTGGCTTTGGTGGTACTAATGCATCCTTGTTAAGAGCACCCACCAATAGCACAGCGCATTTTAGGCCTCCAAAGGATTAGACAGTATGGATTTTATAATTAATCAACCAAAAGCAAGTCTTTATAACATGTCACCAGATAAATTTCACTGCCTAGTCACTCACAGCCCTTGCACCAAAAATGTCTGTGTATGCAATACCAACTTACAAAATCATCTTCCTACAAGTTGCACAGTCTTCAAACATCCATCACCACACAAATCTTCAGACCCTCATTCAATTGCTTGGCCTCTGGTGCCAAGTAATAACATCAAATTCTGGCTCAAGACAGGGACCAGTGGTGGGATCATGTGAACATGATAATGAATTTTCACGTTCCACCAAGGCCGGATATTTCTTTAGCAGCTGAGAACCTACTTGTTCCTCCAGGAAGACTCTAATCCATGGAGTTTGTAATCTCTATTCATATTTGTATGAAATTCTAACTTACCTTCTAGATTTACTTTTAACAGACCTCTTCTCTGCACTGCTGTCCTGATCCTTGTCTACTCGTTTTCTGAATGGTGATGGTGTTCTTGACAAACTGTGTGAGAACTGAAATCAAAAGAAATTAACAAGTGCTGGAATCATCATTCATAGCAACAATTAACCATTCATAACAGAAAACACTTCAAACTGTTCAAGAGTCGGATGTGAGCTGACAGTTTGAGGGTGTAAGAAGGAGAAACATGAGTTGGGGTAGGTATACTAACAAAAACTGAATGTAACAGATATTTTACAACAAAACATTTAATTACCCTAAGGCAAGTGATGCTACTGCTGCACACTTCTCTCAAGTTCATACCCACCACATCAGTATTAATGACAGCATTAAATTAAAAACTGTCAAGATACTTCTGGTGGAATGACACAGATACTTAGTTTAATGAAATATGTCGATTAGTTCAACTGTTTTCAGTGGATATACCACCAAGGCTAAAGTGGCTGATAAAACCTAATACGAGTTAAAGAAAGGGGGTTCTGGATCCATACAGTAGCAACAATGTACAGCAGAAACTCATTATAACTAGAGTGCCTCTTTATATGATGAAAATGTACTTACCACGCAGTGATCATGCTCCCCAAGACAGCTACCTCTGCTGTAGATGTACATGCAATGGGACCAACTTAATGTATTTTTCCGTTTTCTAACCTTCCACAGCAATGCACAGAGGTGGTGAGCTAATTCTTATTTCATAGTACACAATATCAACATCAATACAAGTGTCCTCATGTTAAATTTTATTTTATTCTAGTCACTGTGTAATTACACACAATACATAGGCACAGAAATCAGACATATGTTGTTCTCACTTATAACACAGGTGCTGAAGCCGTCAACCAACATCAGGGACATAACAAGGGTCTTGTGTACCATGAAATGTTCCTATCTTATGGTACACAGTGACAAGGTCTATCTTGGTACAAGAGGATGGAAACAAATAAGATGAAGTGATGTTTGCACTGGAAGACACTTACGATTTTATACTACCTGTTGTGTATGTTGTGTAAAGAACAGAATTTTATACCACCTGTTGTGTATGTTGTGTAAAGAACAGAATTTTATACCACCTGTTGTGTATGTTGCATAAAGAACAGAATTTTATACTACCTGTTGTGTATGTTGCGTAAAGAACAGAATTTTATACTACCTGTTGTGTATGTTGCGTAAAGAACAGAATTTTATACTACCTGTTGTGTATGTTGTGTAAAGAACAGAATTTTATACTAC
>Ga0136643_10005376_pt1 | contig 18032 bp, 17 predicted proteins | sample TergutLab28metaG_FD_96883 | JGI IMG/M metagenome (GOLD analysis project Ga0136643, IMG submission 96883) | Labiotermes labralis P1 segment gut microbial communities from Petit-Saut dam, French Guiana - Lab288 P1 (version 3) (version 3) | ecosystem: Host-associated > Arthropoda: Insects >...
ATTAAGATAATAACAATTTTAATGTTTTAATTATTGGATTTTAACATTAATTGATATTGGTGCATTAAGTTGGAATAATAAATATACTAGAAATCAAAAATGCACGGTGAAAACATCAAAATACAAAAAAAAAATATTTTACAATTCTAAACAATATATTATGTATTCCAATATCGACAAAGTCTTTGTCAGTTTTTTGTTTGTCAGCTTGTTTCAAAGAGAGAATCCTTATAAGTTAATGAAAGTTGAACCCTTATAGTGTTAGAAATAGTGTCATATGGGCTAGAATGGATTTGTATGGCGAAGACTGGTGGCAGGCTGTTGTGAACACGGTAATGAACCTTCAGGTTCTGTTAGGGAGGGGCATTTACTGACAGCCGAGTGACAGCTGCCACGTTGGTTCAAACTGTGACGCTTTGTGTAGTGGGAAGGCGCCGTGCATAGGCAGTGGTGACTGGTGCTTTTCGTGATTTTACCCAGACACTCCAGGCAAATGTCGATGTGGTACCGTAAATTATTTCATGATTACTGCCGTCCACACGCTTACCTAGTGAATTCGTCACCAAATCGTTCGGTGCTGTATATACTTTGAGCTGCTAGAAAGCGCCCTTTAATAAACTACAAACACACAAGACAGGTAGCATGCACGGGACTGCTCCGTGAAATTAGTTAAGAATATAATGTTATTTTTGATAAGTGGCATACATTGCTGATGGTAATATACTGGGTGGAAGCATACATACTATATAGAACAAGACAGGCAATATATGTATAACATAGCACTGAGGTGCGTTCGTGCAATCATTGTTGCAGTGGAAAAGCTATAAGTAATATATATTGCAAGTGTCTATTTGTAGCCCTAGGTTTCCAGCATGCAATGCGCATGCGCCATATTGTCATCTGTGACCTGCCCCACTCTACAACATTTTCCCACATTCTCATAAACTGCACGATTTTCGAGAGAAAAAAAAGTTATTGAACACAAAATGCGTGTTTACAACTTTGTTCTGAAACATTTCTTATTCTAGGAAGAACTGAGCAAGATACGGTCAAAAATGTATATTTGGCTTCATGTAAAATACCGTTATTCTTGTCAGATTTTAATTAAACTTGTATTTTCTCAACAGTTTTTCGTAAAATACTCAAATTTCATTTTAAAAAATCTGTCCAGTAGAAGGCGAGTTATTCCATGTGGACAGACGAACGGACGGACAGACATGACGAAGTTAATAGTCGTTTTTCGTAATTTTGCGAACGCGCCGAAAAACTCAGAAGCTTTAGTAGTTGCTAGTAAGGGTATCGCACTAGAAATAAATACCGATAAAACTAAGTACATGGTCATGTCTCGAGATCAGAATGCAGGACGAAGTCACAATATGAAGATTGATAATAAATCCTTTGTACGGGTGGAACAGGTCAAATGTTTGGGAACGACCATAACGAATCAAAATTATATTCAGGAAGAAATTAAGAGCAGATTGAAATCAGGGAATGCTTGCTATCATAGGTGCAGAATCTCTTGTCTTCCAGTTTGCTATACAAAAATATAAAGATTAAGATATACAGAACTATAATATTGCCTCTTGTTTTGTATGGGTGTGAAACTTGGTCGCTTGCATTAAGGGAGGACCGTAGACTGAGGGTGTTTGAGAAAAGGGTGCTGAGGAGAAAATTTGGGCCTAAGAGGGACGAGGTAAGAGGGGAGTGGAGAATACTACATAATGAGGAGCTTAATGATCTGTACTCCTCACCCAATATTTTTCGGGTGGTAAAATCTAGAAAAATGAGATTGGTGTGGCATATAGCACGTATGGGGGAAAGTAGAGGTATATACAGGGTTTTGATGGGGAAACCTGAGGGAAAGAGACCACTCGGAAGAACCGGGCATAGATGGGAGGATAATATTGAGATGGATCTTCAGGAAGTGGGATGTGGGGGTATGGACTGGATCGGGCTGGCTCAGGATAGGGACAGGTGACGGACACTTGTGAATGCGGCAATGAACCTTCGGGTTCCATAAAATGCAGGGAATTTTCTTGACTGGCTGAGAACCGGTTAGCTTCTCAAGAAGGACTCTGCTCCGTGGAGTTGGTGAGTGAGAAGGGTATACAATGCCTATCGATATTTCATGCGAGATTTGACCTTTGTGCGGATCTGAATACTGGCTTATGGAGTGCTACAGATTCACCGAAGTTTCGATAGAAATACGGGATAGAGACTGACCGGCTTCTACGAAACGTCAGTAAGTTTTTGGCAGTGAATATGGCTTGACATCCCACAAGACAGTACATGGTGCGACAATTTAATTCCCGGAATGACCCTGTGAAAGCAAAATTTGCTTACCTGTGCACTAACGGCTGCTGTCGCCTTCGAAATACTCTCCTTGTGAAGCTATGCATGTCGCGAGACGATGGTGCCACTGCCGGAAACAGTCTTGAAAATCGTTTTCGGGAATACCTCGCAGTAACGTCTTCACGTTGCGTTGGATGTCAGAAAGGTCAGCAAATCGTCGTCCCTTCAGGGCATTTTCTAATTTTGGAAAGAGCCAAAAATCGCAGGGGGGTAAGTCAGGCGATTAAGGTGGATGGTCCATTTTTGTAATGGAGTTCTTAGCCAGGAACTCGCGAACCCTTAACGCATCATGCGCAGGGGCATTGTCATGGTGGAGAATCCACTTATCAGGCCAGAGTCCGGGTCTTTTCCTCTGAACACATTCCCGTAACCTTGTCAGCACTTCCAAATAACACTGTTGATTTACTGTTTATCGTTGTGCAATGAATTAATAGTGAACTATCCCCTTGTGACCGAAGAAACACACAGCAGCATGGTCTTGACCTGCGACCGAGACATGCGTGCTTTTTTCGGCCGAGGTGAATTCTGTGTTTTCCACTGCATGCTCTGTCGTTTTGTTTCCGGGTCGTATTGAAAACACCACGTTTCATCACCGGTAATAACACTAGCAAACGTCTCTGCATTGCGTAAAAGATCAGATGAACTGTGAAGCCGACGTTGATTCTGGTCATGTGTCAAGATTCGAGGCACCATTTTTGCGGAAATTTTCTTATTCCCAAATCTTCCTTTACAATCTGTCACACTGCTTCCCAATTCATGCTATTACTCTCACACCTACTTTTCGACCTGAGCGCACCAAGGTTCGTACTCCGTCCACATTAGCATCTGTCCTTTGCGTTTTTGGCTGCCCACTTGTTGGGTCGTCTTGCACATCTTATCGCCCTTCCTTTCACCGCCTGTGCCATTCAAAAACACTCGATTTCTTACTAGCGCATTCACCATAAGCCACTATTAATAGGGCTAGCATTTCACTAGCACTTTTACCAATCTTCACACAAAACTGGATGTTTATCCGCTGCTCCAGATTCTTGTCACCTTTTTTTTCCCGCCAACCGTATACTACGGACACGTACTACTTCCTCTGCGACTCGGGAACGAACGACTCATTTAGACTGTGGCTCGTGTAAACGCAAGTTGGAACATGTCCAGACGTGCTTGAGTACACGAGTTTGCCTGGCTCAACACCACAGCGACACGCTGCGACTATTCCGGGAATTAAATTGTCACACCTCGTACTCTCCATTCTGAAGGGTGTTTGGCCTCTCTTATTTCTTCACATTTGTTCTGCCGGTTTCCTGCAATACAGCTGATGACAGTAGTCTTCATGTGGGCGCACGACATTACAATGGCAGGCTTTGCCCTCCCAGCGCTTGCTGCAACATATGCACGTTATGTGCGAAGTTAATTGACGGAATTGTACTGCACCGCACAAATAAAGAAATAATAAGGAAAGGGAAATGGAATAATTGAAAGATTCCAGTCTGTCACCATTCTGCCTTTGTTTCATCCTTCCGCTGTTCGCCTTTATATCCGCTTTTTACGTGGAAGGAGACAATGGAACTCGTCTGTGCTGAAGTTAATGGATTTTTGAAGCAAAAATTACTTTTAATATTAGACAATTAGCCCCCTCTCGTCTCTTGCAGTTTGGCTAACAGTACCTGTTAACTAGTCCACGGTTTAAAGGGCTAAATTTGCTTTTATATCAACGTTCATGGTATCAGTCACGAGTTGGTAGTACTTACAGATAGAAGCAGAAAGTAGAGCAATTTTTGAGTCGGTATTGCAGTGTCAAAGTTTGCTAAAAGGGCTTATAGCCCGACTGTGTAGACAGCAGTACCGCTTAGTGCATTTTGTTGTTTTGTAAACTTAGTAAAGTTGTCGGTATGCTTAATCAAGCACCGCACCGTTAAGCTGTACTTGAAGTGGAGGTATAGCTGCACGCATTTTTCAGTTCGGCATTGGATGCAGGTGATTGCCCTGTGTCACATCCGTGCCGCTTACTCGCTGAGACAGAGCCACCGATTACCTGAACTGTGTGGGCCCCATAGCCGGCCTGGACGAGGGAAAACTCTTTTGAGTTTGTTGGCACAACTGTAGTTTTTTTTTTTCCAGAACTCTTCCGTGTTTTTTCGGTTATTTTAGGCTATGTTTGTTTTAATGGGCAAAGAAAGTTTTACACCTGCGCAGAAATTGTGTCTATAGACACTGTATTTCCACTTCAGTAACTAACTAACTAACTAACTACACAGCCAACTAACCAACCAATTCCATAGAGCAAAGTCTTCCTTGAGAAGCTAATAATTCCTCAGCTAGTCAAGAAATTCTCCGCATTTTATGAAATCCCTAAGTTCATTACCGTATTCATAAGCGCTCGCCACCTGTCCCTGTTATGAACCAGATTAATCCAGTCTATGCTCCCTATCCCACTTCCTGAAGGTACGTCTTAATGTTATCCTCCCAACTACGCCTGGATCTTCCAAGTGGTCTCTTTCCCTCAGGTTTCGCCACGAAAACTCTGTTTCAGTAATAGCAGAAGTTTCTCGTTGCAGGTACAGCAGGCTGTTATAAAACTGCTGAAGCAGAGAATGGCATGGCAGCTGTATCATTCCCTAGTCTCTAGATTGGTCTAGAAGTAGATACAGTGAGAGCTGAACGTATGGATGTCTTAGTGAACAGAATGCAGAGCGGATCCACAATATACAGACAGTTAAAATTTTGTAAGCGTGATTTTAGGCTTCCTGTCCGGTGTAAATTAGATTTTCGCTCTTCTGGGCTGTTACGCAGCGTTGATTGGTAGTTAGTTACCGACGTTTCTGTATAAACTCTCATTACCATGCTCAAGGATCAAGCAGCCCAAGAAGAATATCCTTGGGCTGCTTGACACTTGACGTTGGGACCTCTGGGTTGTCCGGAAACGTCAGTTACTTCCAATATGCGTGGGGTAACATCATAGGAGAGCGAAGATCTCATATAGGCCCAAAGTATTATGCATTTTACTTGCCAGGTGTTGATGTTAGGTAACGTTGCTGTTATGAGTTGGGCTAAACGGAGTTCTGTGTGTGTGTGTGCGCGCGCGCGTGTTCTCAGTAACTGACCGACTGTCGCTGAACTTCGTATGACGGTCTTGCCTTTCTGGGTCGTCTAGTGAAAGTAATTTTATAGAAGTTCCTGTTGGCGGTGATTTAGCGCTGGTGACGTTCAGTTACGTTGTGATGCTACTGTTGTATAAAACAGCGTGGGAAACTGGAAAAATATTTTTCAGTCGTGAGCTGAGAGGAAGCGTGGGCTATTGACAGCGTAACATTCAAGAAATTTGTTGCAATCTGTAAAACCAAAAATTCATTACCGTGTCCAAGGAAGTCCGCCATTACAGTATCCCTAAACGAAGAATCCAGCTTGTACTGAAATTATGTTTCCATAATATACGTTCTAACCCTTTGAGGACGAAACTGTATCTATCTGATTTGAAGACCCAGTCCATACCGCGCAGTAAACACTCTGCCTCGTTTATAAAAACCGATAAGTTAATGCTGTAAAGAGAAATAATCGCTGTTTGTTCTCAGATCCACACAAAACACATAAATACACTGTGTGGGCAGAAAGTAGAACTGTTGAATGTTAAACTGGCGGTACATACTGGGTTTTGAAGGGTTAGTATATATTTTACTTAAATTCAGTCCGTACCGCGCGGTGAACACTATCTCGGTTGTAAAAACCAGTCATTTAATGCTGTATAGGGAAATAATGGCTGTTTTTTTCCCCAGATCCACACAAAACGTAACCGCATTGTGGACAGAACACAGAAATTCTGAATGTCAAAACTGGTGATGCATAAAGTAAGTCTTAGGCTTTAAATGGTTAATACAATTGCACCGTTACCGCGGAATTCTCCTTGGTTTGCTCCAGGCATAAATATTACTCACGTTTTTCATCTCCGTAGTTCGTGCTACATGCTCATGACTTACAGTCTCCCGTGTATTTTTTTCCACCATAATAGCATCCTAAAAAGAACGTCTTTTAAGCCCGTTCTTAGGTAAGTTTTAATCCACAATTTCATGGCAGTTTGGGGGAGGGGGAGGTTCTCGTTGGTGCAGTTGGTTGAGGCACTACGCTACAAGCCGGAAGATGGCGGGTTCGATTCTCGATGGTGTTACTGGGATTTGTCATTCAGTTAATCCTTCCGGCGGCACTGTGGTGGCCCCGGGCTGGACTCCGACTCTGACAGAAATGTGTACCAGAGTTATTTCCTGGGGGGATAAAGACGGCCGATGCGTAGGGCTGAAATTTTTGTCACTTTTATGTCACGATTGTCAGGAAATTCTGGGAGGCTCAACCTCCTGGAGCCCGAAGGGCCTGTCTAGCCCTGTATAGGGAAAGTTTACCAATTGAACGGGTGCACAAATCTTTCAAAAATCTAGGCGCCAATTCAAAATTATGGGCGCCAGAAGGGTGACACGAAGCAAGTTCCGTACTGACGGCCCACAAATATTAGGCGTCAACGTACAAAGTTTAATCGCCACGGCTACCTGGTGCCCACGATTTGTACACCCCTGCCCTGTTACTTCAGTCACTTATGCCCAAATTTTGTATTGAGTCCCTCTTCGGAACACTTCATTTGTCCTCTTAATGTAATTGGCCATGTTTCACACACGTACGAAGTAACCAGCATATTTGTGGTTTTTTATCTACTTACTTTCTTACTCCATGGAGTAGAGTCCTTTTTGAGAAGCTAACCGGTTCTCAGCTACTCAAGAAATTCCCCGTATTGTATGGAACCCGAAGGTACATTACCGCATTTACAAGTGCCCGCCACCTGTCCCTATCTTGAACCAGCTCGACCCAGTCCATACCCCCACATCCCACTTCCTGATGATCCATCCTAATATTATCCTCCCATCTACGCCTCGGTCCTCCAATTGGTCTGTTCCCCTCAGGTTTCCACATCAAAACCCTGTATACACCTGTACTGTCCCCTGTACGTGCTACATGCCCCACCCATCACATACTTCTGATTTAATCACCTGAACAATATTGTGTGAGGAGTACAGATCATTAAGCTCTTCATTTTGTAGCTTTCTCCATTCCCCTGTTACCTCGACCCACTTAGACCCAAATATTCTCCTCAGCACCTTATTTTCAGACACCCTCAGCCTACGTTCCTCCCTCGTTATGAGCGACTAAGTTTCACACCCAAACAAAACAACAGGCAAAATTATAGTTCTGTATTTCTTAGTCTTTAAATTTTTGTCTACAGATAAAAAAATGGCAAATTAAAATACAAAATTACAAGTTTGTAGGCGCGAGATGGGTAGAGCCAAACGGAACTCTAGCCCGCGCCAACCCAACCCCCTCCCCGACCTCACAACTCTAACTGCCCCTCGTGTTTTGTGTCTCGAAATGTATTTTTCATCCAGACAATTGTATTTGTGGCAGTATCGAGACAGTATTCTGTTAGCAGTGCGTATACAGTTTGCCCACCCAAGCGGTACTAATCTCTTTACGTCGAATCGACCATGCCTGTCAGTCTGTTCATATTGCTTTCTGTTTGTTGTTTTGGTTCGTTATGAACTCTCTGATGCCGTCAAAGAATATCCACAACGACTGTAATGCTATTTGTGTTGTCATGCCATTCATCTGCGCGAAATAACGAAAAAAATAACAAAAGCGATCCATCCGTGAGCCAGTATCTGCTGTACGCTTACGGGCCGGAGCACAGTGTTGGACCTAGATCCTTTCTGTTCTGAACAGCGTTTCACACGCTGCACTGTAGGCGCGGAAACTGAGAGCCAGATGTCGTCAGCCCCAGTATTAAGGCGCCCGGCATCGACTGACACATTGCAAGGACGCATCTAGCGAACCATTTGTTCTTGATTTTCGCTGTAGGCGTTCTGTATAGTAATGTGCTGTCATATTGGTGTATAATTCGTAACTGCTAACGGAATAGCGCGGATTTCTTGAGAAGTTAGCCCTTTAGAGCACAACGGTAACTATATGCACCACCTGCTTTAACGTTAATAATCTACAAATTGCCCACGGGATGTATTTATGTGTTCCGCGTGATGCACGACTTAAAGGAAATCAACAGATGGTCTTTGTAATAGAAATGCAACGTGTTCTGTATGCGGTATGAACTTCATTTTGAAATATTATGTATATGGAATTAAGGTTTCGGTGTTACGCCGTGGCTGAGGCGGTTAGTCGCCGGCCTTTTCCCGCGGTGGCCCAAGTTCGATCCCGGCCCATTACTTGTGATATTTGTCGTGTACAAATTGACAATTAGGTTTTTGTCCCAGTACTTAGATTTTGCTCCGTCATTGTCAGTCCACCATTGCTTCGTAATCGTCTTCGTAGTATCGTACTTAGAAGGACAAGCGGGCGAAGCATTGGAACCATCGAACGAAGAGATGCTGTCCGGATATCAGGAGAGCATGGGACAGAAAACAGTGTTAATAGACCTTCTGTTAGTCAAGATGTCACTAGCATTTGTTGTGAAACCTGAAGGTACATTATCGTGTTTATAGCACTGTATATTCTGGGCCACTTGATTCCACTCAACATCAGCAAGTTGTGTTTTCTCGGGATAGTCTTGTCCATGTACTACCTTACACGAATGTGGTACAGTAAAGCCATAAATACATAAATATTTCTTATGTTGCATGCAGTGCAATATAAGCTATAAAAATTATAATAAATGAGGATTTTTGCGAGACTTGTGGGTCGAAGCTTTGATTTGTTGCAGTTCTGTGTCCTGGAGTGAAATAATATAGTTTTTATAGCAACAATTTCCCGGCAGAACCATCACGCCCAGTCCATGCCCTCCTGATTCAAGATTTTCTACCCTTCACAGATATGCGTTTGTGGCAAAGTTGTACCTATGCACACCATTAAGGAATATGGGGGATAGAAGGTACAGCTCCACTTATTCTTAACCTTGGCACTAGATGGAGTTGAGTGGTCAACTTCACCTCCTGCCCGCTTTACCCCCGGGGAAAAACACACGGTACCCGTTCACTAGGAGGCCGGATGGCAGAGCTGGTCGTCATGTTTTGGAGAAAATGGAAATTTCTTTCCCCTGCCGGCATTCGAACCACGTTTTCTCGTTTGCCCAGCCCACTAGTACTAAGTGGGGCTATTTTTGAAGACCTCGGAGATGCTGCCTAGAACAACCCCTGAACGGGATTTCAGGGTTCCGCCGCGAAGAAGATGAGAACTGTATTCTTCTGCGTTGTTACGCGGCGAGTAGTGGTAATTCTTTACCGTAGTTCTTGACCGTTGAAGATGGGACCAATAGGTTGTCCCGAAACATCGGTACGGAATTACCACTACTCCCTAAGTAATATCCCAGAGGAGCGCAGTTCGTAACCCCTGAACGGGTTTATTTGAACACGCGTCATTGCTATTTTTGTACGGACTCCATGTGTGTTCTATATATATGTATGTATGTCAGCATTATCTTCTATCTTCCCAACAGACTGTAGGGGCCGCGATAGTTCAGTCGGTATAGCGACGTGCTGGGCAGACCGGGGTCGAACCCCAAAGGGGTGGAGATTTTCCGCCACCGTACATACCGGTCCTGGGGCCCACCCAGCCTCCTATACAATGGGTACCGGGTCTTTCCCGGGGGTAAAACGGCCGGGGCGTGACGTTAACCCCCACTCCATCTAGCGCTGAGGTTAAAGAAAGAGTAGAGATTCCTCTGCTCCCTCTATGGGCCTTCATGGCCTTTACCATTTTTTTTTTTGCCTTTTAGTACCTTTTACCTTCCCATGCAATTTTACATGTCTGATCCCACTAGTTCAGGAGTTACCACCGGCTGATTGAAGGTTAACGAAAACATTTCATTCCGCCGCCATATTGTTATTTTACTCACAACGAAAAGATGTAAATTTTTCATATTCACACTGACATTAGTCAGCATTAATCTCTGTGTTCAGAATCATATAGGGCACAAATACAAAATTTGGAACAAACGCGTAATTTGTAGACGTTAAAGCAGGTGATATACATAGTAGCCAATGTGTATTAAATATTTAGTTAATATGTACTTTGCAGCATGAGGAGTTGAATACATAGTAACTTCTGTGAAACGGCTGAGTAATTCACAAGAGGACGTAAACTCCTACGCACACACACTCAGCACACACACATTCGTAGAGAAGTAGGTGAGTGTTGCTGGCTGTGTGAAAATCGTTACGTCACCGTGAATCAGAGCAGCGGAACGCAGCCTTGTAAAGCCTACCGGTTACTCTACGTGCTACCACGTTTAACATTGAAAAATTCAGCATGATGATTAGATTGCGTTTCTGTGTTTTGTATGACTCTCAGAACAAAAAGCGACTTTTGCTGTATACATCATTAGCAGATTGGTCTTTATAACCGAAGTGGAGAGTGTAAACTGTGCGATACGCACTGGGTCCGTATATAACCAGATACGTCTCGTCCTGAAAAGGTTAACGGAGACTTTAGAAATGCATATGGAGGCAGCACAGAAAAGATCAAACAGAGAGAGATTGGAATGACCCGAAAAATGGAACTGAAGTATCCAATTCTGACTCCACTTCGGAAACTAGTTTCTGTCGAAGTGTGGTTTTTAAGCATAAAATTGTGTATATGTGCGGTACACGGAATTTAGGTTTGGTCATGCGCTTTGATCATGACTCTTGTTGGCCAGCAGTATACTGTTCCTCATAAAGGAAGGTGTGCTTTGCATGTACGACACGCAGACGGCGTGTTGAATTCGTATAGAGTTTTAAGCGTCATCCAAACTGTATGTACGCTCACCGTCAGCTCACGGTCACGGTTAGGTCACGGGGCGATCAAATTAGCGCCGGTGTTCTGCGAATGGTGCCTGAACCAAAAGTGTTTCGAGCCCCTCCAACTCTGTATTGAGAACGTGTCCTGTTGCAAGTTATCTTGTATTTACAATCGAACCTCATAAATTCAAGCAACAAATACAGTGTGTCTAGAGGCGTTCCCGAGACATAGTGAATTTTTTTGGTTTAGTTTAAAAGGTACATTTTGAGGTGCGTTAGAAAAATTTCTGAAAGCAACTTTGAGCTTCGTCATGTCCGTCCGTCTGTCTGTCTGTCTATCTTTCCGCAAGGACACAAGTCGGCTCCCACCGGACGGATTTTCGTAAAATTTGGTTTGAACATTTTTCGAAAATCTGTCCGGAAAATTCATGTTTGGTTGTAATCTAACAAGAATCATGGAACTTAACATTAAGACCTATGCACATTTATGACAATATCTCTCTGAATTCTCAAAATGATAAATGTTTCGGACAAAATTTTTGGAGAAAATCAAAACGCGTTATATGTTCAATAAATTTTTCCCTCGAAAATCGTGGCGTTTACGAAATAATGTGGAAAAATATTGTAGATCCGGGCAGCCCACAGATGCCAATACAATATGGCGTATGAGCTTCTCGTTCTGGATACCTAAGGTTACAAACATAGTCAGAATATGTAAAACTGCTTGTCCGCGTCAACAATGGCTACGCAAGCGCGCCTTAATGTTACGTTATACGTACATGGCCTTTCCTGTTGAACATGTTTAAGACAAAATTATCTGCTGTCAGATGCTACAAGAGTGTTAATGTCAGTACTGATCCCAAAACTTGATCGTGTTCTTACCGTGATCTGAGTGTGACGGAGCCCCTAGTATATAGAGACTGTTGGAAAATGTAAATGGAACTGTTCAGAGACTTGGAAGACTTGATTTAGACGAGAGGATAATATTAAAATAGATAATCATTTAATCATTTACGGTTTATTAAATGACGCAATCAATAGCGCGGATTATAGGATGTTCTGTGTCAAAGTCAGTACTTTGGAAGCCGTTCGCTTCAATAATGTTATGTGGACGTGTGTTCGATCCTCAGCGGTTACGGAGCTACGGGTATTGGAGGTTCAGGAATGATTTATGTACAACTGAGTTGGCCGCGCGAACAAATGCTTACATTGTACAGTTCATTTGACGCAATAAGTGTCCCGAAGTGGCCTCTTCCGACTTGGACACGCAATGTGGGACGTGTTCATGTCGAACGTGCAACTCTACCAAGAGCCGCTGGGATATTTGTGAAGTGCTTCATCCGCGTATTCGCCGTGAGTTCATATTCCATTTATTTCGCTGCACATTCAGCAGGAAAATTAGTCAGGGTTCTTGGAACATGGAATTCACAAAACACTGAGAGGATTTGTTGAGTGGCTCAGCAGAAACATTAGCTGATGACGATCTGTACTCGGCGAAATGCCTGCAGGGATTGGTGGGGGGAACCTGAAGGAAAAAGACTACTTGGAAAACCGAGACGTAGATGGGTGGATAATTTAAAATGGATCTTAAGGAAATAGGATGTTAGGGCATGGACTGAATTAATCTGGTTAATGTGGTTTACGATAGGGCTGTTGTGAATGCGGTAATGAAGCTTTGGCTTTCATAAAATGGTGGGAATTTCTTGACTTACTGAGGAACTGGTAGCTTCTCAAGAAGGACACTGCTCCATGGAGTTTGAACTCCGTTGGATTATCAAACACTTTATTATCGAACTAATGCACAATATATAATTTGTAGATACAATTTAAATTATAAAATATTTAAAAATGCTCCAATATGTTTCGGTTCACAGTGTATCCATGATCAGGGAGCCTCGTACAGTGCTTGGGTAAAAATTACAAGAATGGTTCTATCGTGTCCATATGTTTCGGATCACAGAGGATCCATAATCAGGGAGCCTTGTACAGTGCTTGGCTAAAAATTACAAGAATGGTTCTATCGTGTCCGTTGACATGGACACGATAGAACCATTCTTGTAATTTTTAGCCAAGCACTGTACAAGTCTCCTTGATGATGGCTCCTCTGTGATCCGAAACATGTTGGAGCGCTTTTAAATATTTTATAATTTTAATTGTATCTACAAATTATATATTGTGCATTGGTTGGATAATAAAGTGTTTGTCATTGATGCACGGTGCAAACATGAAGATCCGTTGGATTACTTAGATGTGTTCGCATGTGTGTTGCTTAGAGAGAGATTATTTTTAAATAAATCCGCAAATTAATTATATAACATATGATTTTGTATTCGGATTGTTATCGTAGGGCTCTGTGTGATTTTGGAGCAGCTCACGTTGTCTTCTGCGATTTTATGGGACACGCAAAATATTGTTTCGAATAAACATTTTTTTAAAAAAATAGTCACTACGTTAGCCGACTCCATGGAGCGAAGCCCTTCTTGAGAAGCCAACAGTTCCTCAACTCGTCAAGAGACTTCCGAATTTGTATGGAACCCCTAAGGTTCATTACCGTGTTCACAACAGCTCGCTGCTTCTACTTATCCTGAGGCAGTCCAGTTCAGGTCGTCACTCTATTTCTTTACCATCCATTTGAATATTACCTTTCCATCTACACTTACGTCTTCCAAGCGATGTCTTTCACTCAAAGTTTTCCCACCAAAACCATGTACACAGCTGTCCCCGATACATGCTACGTACCCTTCCCATCTCGTTTTTCTTGATTTTATTACGTAAAGAACACGTAGTTAGGAGTATAAATCATGAAGCTACTCATTGTGTATTTTCCTCCAGTTCTCTGTTATTTCCTCTTAGGCCCAAATGTCTTACTCAGCAACCTATTCTCGAACACCCTCAACCTACATTCCTACCTCAATATGAGAGACCAAGTTTCACACACGTGTAGATCAGGAGGCAAAATTAACGAGTGATGTTAGTTTATGTGGTTGGAAGTCATGTTTGTTTTTACTTTTGCAGAAGTCTTCTGGCTGGGGAACCTCAAATACGTCTGGTAATTCCCGGTAATGGTGCCCATCAGTGGCAATGTTTAGCGCCTATTACAGTAGTTGTGTGACACCTAACGTTGTGTTTAGAAGGAACGCTGATAGGAGTTACGAAAGCCAGACACTCGTGGACTTATCTTCCAGAACCGCTGCTAACCGGTGATGCATTTCTATTTGGGAAATACGACTGAAAGTCCACTGAGCGTGCGCAGTGCATTGTGACGTGGGGGTACAGTAGGTGCTCGAAGCTTAAAAATCTGTTACAGTAAACTAATAAATACAAATTTGTTTAGAAGCGAAAGACGTTCAGAGGTGTGGGTAATATGCTTATGTATGTATTGCAGTAACCGGGGTAGATATTGGTAGCAAGTTGGATGCGTATATTGATTTACTGGATGACACCATGTTTATTTATTTATTTGGGTGTACTTTTCTTGGAATGCCGGTCCCAGTGGCCGCACGGTCTAAGACGTAAGTCTGTGGCCGCTCGCCTGCTGAGATTGTGTGTTCGAATCCCACCGGGGGCATGGATATTTGTCTGTTGCGAGTGTTGTGTGTTGTAAGGTAGAGGTCTTTGCGACGAGTTGGTCACTCGTCCGGAGGCGTCCTACCGACTGTGTTGCTTGGTTGTGTGTAGTCTAGAAACTTCGTGAATGAGGAAGTCCCGACCCACTAGTGGGCTGTGGCGCCAAAAACAAACAAACTTTTCTTGGAATCCAGTAGTTCAGTCAGCATAGTGACCAACGTACAGGCTAGGCGATTGAAGAGTCTGTGTTCGACTCCCAGCAGGAGCATCCTGTTCAGACTGGCTGTATGACCCACCTAAGGTCCTACCGGTGACTGTTGCCTCCACACCCCATACACTCTCGTGGCGCAGTGCTTAATTCACTAATCGTACGGGAAACTTAACGTGTTGTAGTTTATTAAATGACGCTGTCAGTATCTTGACCACATGGCGTCGAATGATGCGATGATACGTGAATAATAATAACTGGAAAGAATGCGGAGGAAAGCAGATGTGGCTTAGTTTAAAGTAGCGTCGCGAAAGTTGCCTGGAGGGACTGAGTGAAACAACGAAAAAATCACATTTAGTTGGCCGGTTTCGGTCGTTGGGACATAGGGACGTAGACTGTGTTTAGTAGGTGATATTTCTTGCATTGTTGTCGGTCCTTCCAGGCACGTTGTTGTATAGTGCTTCAATATTGGGCAGTGAATGCTACCTTCTGTAACGTTTCGAATCATTTTTACCAGCCATCTTACCGTTCGATGCACGCACCTCAGATACATCTTCTTTCTTTTTGGCGCAACAGACCCCCGTGGGCCAGGGCCTCCTCATTCACGAGGTTTCCAGATCACATACAACGACGCACCGCAGTCGGTAGGGCTTCTCTGGACGAGTGATCAGCCCGACTCAGAGACCTCTACCTGACAACACACAACACTCACAACATACAGACATCCACGCCCCCGGTGGGATTCGAACCCACAATCTCAGCAAGCAAGCGGCCGCAGACCCACGCCTTAGACCGCGCGGCCACTGGGATCGGGTTGGATACATCTTCATAATCATAAATACGTAATAAGCACTGTTTGCATCGTGCAATATACACACTGCAATGTAACAGACCGTGTTGGATGTTCATGGCTGTTAGTGACGTCATTCATACCTCGACTAGCGCTGCCGTTTCATGAAGCGGCTCAATATTCTGTTTGCTAGAAAGGAAGAACAAGACAGACAATCTACATATAACGTAACACAGAGGCGCGTTCTCGTAACCATTGTTGGTACGCAAAAGCAATAAGTATTACATATTCCGAGTGTCTGTGTGTATCCTTAGTTATCCAGCATCCAGAGCGCACGCGCCGTGTTATATTTTTATTTTATTTGTATTTTTCTACATTGTCTCGTAAGCGGCACGATTTTCGGGGGGAAAAAAAAGTTATTGAACATAAAATGTGTTTTGATTGTAGCTACATCATTTGTCGGAAATATTTCTCATTCTGAGAAGTATTGAGTGAGATATGGCTATATATGTACAGAGGTAATGCTGCGTAGAATGCTGAGGTTAGGTGCGTACAAGATTGAACCAGTGCTACCGCGGAGGGACTTTGGGGACACCTGTATTCATGTACTAATGCACCCCGCCATTAATCAAGCGTTTCTTGTTCTAGATGATTCTTAAATGTATTCTAATACTGGTTACTACATCATATTTTTATTATAAACGTACATGAGACCCGTAAATATGGGGGAGGGGCGGATGTGAAATACATGCTATTTTTTTAAGATTTATTTGCAAAGAAAGAATGTACAGAGTGTCCGAGGACAAATTAAAAGATTGAGAACTGTGCTCTTCTGGGTTATTACGCGGCTAGCAGTGTTAGTTACCGCTAAAAACCCAGAAGAGAGCAGTTCTCATACTTGAACCCTGAGGATAGGACCGATAGGTTGTCCCGAAACCTCGGTAAGAAATTACAACTACTCGCTGCGTAATAATCCAGAAGAGCTCAGCTCTCAGGTACTTCGCGGCGTAAGCCTGAAATCACGCAATAACAAAATTGTTCCTCTGACCAGTTTGAATAAATATTTCTGCAGTGGCAAAGGTGAAATAACGAATGTTTGTACTTTATCCAGCGCCTGTTATAACACTCTTACGTCTCTTCAGGACCTGGCCAGTACGTATGGGATTTATGGTGGACATAATTACACAGAGACAGGTTTTCCTCCGAGTTCTTCAGTTTTCCCCTCTGTGTGGAATTGAGCGGAGGGGGGGGGGAGGTGTAGTGAACCAAAAATGACACTGGAACAGATTTCCCTTCGAGTACTTCGGTTTTCCCCTGTCACTATCATTCCACTAGAGCTTCATACACTTTCTTTCATCTTTCAGCGATGTTCTGTAATGGTAACAGTTGGCATCATTGTTAAATAGCACACCTATCTTTCTGCTGCTATTCGGAACCTTAGCGGGTTACCTGGTTCAGAATATCAAACGGGGTATACAGACAGTATGATGGTCGTATAAACGTACTTACTTACCTATTAGGAACGAAAGGAGGCAGAAGGGTTTTTAAATATGCTGGAAAGGGAAAGTGGATGCGAAATAGCAGCATTGACCTTGACATGCGAAGCTGTTGGCCAGAATAGTAACACGAGTTTTAGAGCGAATACTTGACCCACTGTACCTATTTATTTTGCTGTATTTGGGTTGGCACGTGCAGAATTTGTTATGTATACAACACTGACAGAGAAAACACACAGAGCCGCGAACCCAAGTTTTGTATGCCCTCTGTAAAAAAAGAAAAAAGAAAGCATGTCTTAATGCCTTTACAAGAATCTATTTGTCTTTAGTTCGTCGTGGAAAAGTGGCCCTTGTAGGTACGCAGTTTATTTTACTACCCGTGGGTCGCAATCTGCAATGGTCCTGCATGTGGAAGATATACAAAGGCTGTTCAATAAGCAATGTTTTCTGTGTGATTAAATTAAATACGCATTCATTGCAACGTTAAGCTTACCTTATTTATTACACTGAAGAATCGTTATTTTTCAGCACATTCCGGGAGGACATCGGTGCTTCGTCTTACCTTGGCACAAGGGCAAAAATCAGAGGCGGTAGAGTTCGGGCTCTTGCATTCGCAACCATTCACGAACAACAATTTCCACTTCCTCATTGTTGTGGAATAAGCGGTCGCAATAGTATTGCTTCGGCAGCGCGAACAAGTGACATGTTGCGTGTAACGTTACTACAAGTACAAAAAAAAGGTAAAGCAATCCCATTAGAGGCCTGGGCATGCCCTGAGGGTTCCAGGAGGTTGAGGCTCCTAGATTTCAAGACAGTCGACACACGATGGTGGTAAGGTTGTCAGCCCTACGCACCGGCCGCCTTTA